>Ga0157374_10000424_pt1 | contig 38186 bp, 36 predicted proteins | sample M25metaG_FD_115308 | JGI IMG/M metagenome (GOLD analysis project Ga0157374, IMG submission 115308) | Miscanthus rhizosphere microbial communities from Kellogg Biological Station, Michigan, USA - M2-5 metaG | ecosystem: Host-associated > Plants > Roots > Rhizosphere > Soil | place: USA: Michigan...
ACTCACAAGCCAAGCTTAATGCAGTAGCAAGGAAATTAAATAATCGCCCAAGGAAAACGCTAAACTATGAAACACCCGCTGAAAAATTCAGCCAATCTGTTGCATCCACCGGTTGAATCCGCAGCCAGTATGTAGTCAAATCGAATCGCAAGGCGGCCCAGGCTTTCATGTCGCAGGTCGCTCAAACACAACAACAATACCTTTCCGATAGTCGCGCATACGCACCGAACTTGGCGACGCTACAGTCCGCGACGCAACTAACGATCCCTCAAGGCGTTTCCACGTACTACACAATCACCTTGACATCGCCGAGCGCCACGACGTATCTCATTACCGCGACTCCCATCGCCGGAACAAGTCAGCAAAGCGATGGCGCGCTGACACTGGATAACACCGGCGCGGGCACTCCCTCAGGCTACTGGTAAAAGGGAGATGTCGACATGGAACGTTACGGTCAACTTCAACGAGGTTTCTCGCTAATAGAGCTGTGCGTGGTTATTGCCATCGCCGGTATATTCATGGGCATAGCCATGCCCTCATTTTCACAATGGATGGCCAACGAACGACTGAAAAGCTCAGCCGCGGCGCTGGAGTTTTCTCTGATGAGAACACGCAGCGAAGCCATTCAACGTAACGCGGCTGTGACGATAAACGCGAACTCCGGCGGTTGGAACAATGGATGGGTCATACGAGACAGCACCAATAATACCTTGGTAGTTGGCGGCGGCATTCCGAATGTATCCGTATCGTGTACGGGCACTTGCCCTACGACGGTGACTTACGGAGGCAACGGCAGGCTGTCCGGCAACGCATCGTTTTCGATGACCTTAAGTGCTCCTAACGCCTCTGCGAATCGATGTCTACTGATTGCTCCTAGCGGCTTACCGGGAGCATCCGTATGTTAACGCGCAATGCCCCCCCCTCAAGACAACATGGCTTCAGCTTGCTGGAAGTTCTGGTTTCGCTCGTTCTTATGTCGATTGGTTTGCTCGCAATCGCCCGCTTCAGCATGCGAGTGCAAAACGGCGAATTGGAAGCAACACAGAGAACACAAGCCGCAATTTTGGTGGAAGACATGGCGCAGCGGATCTACGCGAATAGCACGAACGCGGCCACTTACGTCACCGGCACCTCGAGTCCAAACAGTCTCGGCTCGGGCGATAGCCAACCAACAACCTGCAGTACTCTCGCGGTCGGCGTCCTAAGAGATAAATGCGAATGGAGCAACGCACTCAAAGGCGCTTTGGAAAAATCAAATGGTGGAACCAACGTCGGTGGAATACTCGGCGCCATCGGCTGTGTAGAGCAACTGCAAGCACCGCAACCAAGTCCCGCCTGCCTGCCAGGCGTATATATGGTAAGCGTAGCGTGGCAAGGTTTATCACGAAGTGTTGCGCCCGTCGGCGCATGCGGTCAAGGCGCTTTCGGCGCCGGCGCGAACGATGCCGCCCGCCGATTGATTTCCACTCAAGTAACCATTGGAACAGGTAGTTGCTGATATGGTTACTCAACGCACATATTCATTAGACTTCTTTCGGAACTTACTGCGTGGCCCGAGGTTGAAGCAACAATGCTCAATTCACGCGTGCCCCTCGCTTCAACCTCGGGCTGCTCGCTACGGTTTCGAAAGAAGTCTATTACATCGGGCATGCGGATACACCATTATCGAGATGATGATTGCCGCCACAGTCGGCATCATCTTATTGATGGCCATGTCCCTGGTGTTTTTGCGTACCGATCAGGCGAGAACCGCGGTGGTACAAGCTGGACGCCAGATAGAGAACGGCCGTTATGCCATACGCACTATGGGCCTCGAGATTCGTAATGCCGGCTGGCTTAGCGTCTTTGATCCTTCCAATCTAGCGTTGCCCACCGGCAAACCGGATCCTTGCGCGACCACTGTATCTGCGTTGAATACGGCGTTGTCGCTGCCGATTCAAGGCGTTTACAAAGTAACTGCTGCAACCTCGCCATCTTGCTTGCAAGACGTAAAGTACAACACGGATGTTCTTGTTATCCGGCACGCGGTGAATTGCGTTCCGGGCAGTTCGGGATGTGATGCCATTGCAGCGAACACACCCTATTTTCAAGCGGCCTTATGTAATCCCGACGCGTCATCGCCTTTAGCGAATACCGAGCTAGCTTCCGCCCCTAGCACGCTTTATGTGGCGGGTACATCAATCGGTCAATACGCACTAGATACAAATACGGCAAATTTAACATTGCATAAAAACTGCCCCGGAAGCGCGGTCCCGGCGTTGGCACCATACTACCGCTACAGAACCGATATCTACTACATCGCGAATAATCTTAGTGCCGGCGATGGGATTCCCACACTAATGCGCGCAGAATTAGGCGCATCCACATTCTCTGTTGTCGCCGTCGCGGAAGGCATCGAAGACTTGCGTTTGCAATACGGCATAGATACATCGTCTTCCGGTGTAGCGGGCGCATTCACCAGTAACCCGGATACTTATAACGGTTGTTCGGGCGGATCGACAGCCGCCTGTGTCGCAACGAATTGGTCGCAAGTGGTTGCGGTAAAGGTCAACGTATTATCACGCGATACCAGCAAAGCGCAGCGGTGGACCGACACAAAGACCTACCTATTGGGATATGACGACGTCGCCGGACAAAATATTCAAGATGGCCCCATGAACGATCAATATCGTAGACATGCGTTTGCCGCCACTTACGAAGCGTCGAATATCGCCGGAAGGAGGGGCAATTGAATAATAACGTCATGAAAGCCGCGTCTGGTAGGCGATCACAGCACAACACATTTGATCGAATATCTCAAAAGTTCAATCGCGGCATGAGCCTTCTCGTCGTCATTATCATGATTGGCATCATGAGCATGATGGTGATCGTCGCGTTTCGTTTAAATAAAGATAGTTTGCAGATTTCACGCAATCTGCAGTCATCGTTGCAAACATTGAATGTGGCTCGGTCCGCCGCCGAAGAGGTAATCAGCAACGCCAACTTTACGGTGGATCCCAGCAAGGCCTTTAACGGTGGTCCCGGTTGCGCGGATCCCTCCACCACCAATATCAAGTGCTATTCGCTTAGCAACAGCGGGACTTCCGATGTAGTAGTAACCCTAACACCGCAACCTTGCATCAAAGCATCCCGAGTTCGATTGAACAGCGAATTGAATCTCGCACTCGATAGCGATCTCGGCTGTGCGATTAGTGCACAGCAAGGAACATTCGGTATGGCGGGCGCTAGCACCAATAACAATTCCCTATGCGCGAACTCCACATGGGAAATCAATGCATCGGCTCAAGACAGCGTAATGAACGCCTCCGCTGTTTATACACAAGGCGTAACAGTCCAAATAAGTGCAGATAGCGCGTATACCACGTCCTATTCCTGTCCTTGAATGGGAAGGAGAACAAAATGCAATCGACATATAAACGCGGATTGGTTCTAATCTTAGGATTGTTTTCGCTGCAAGCCTTTGCGGAAGACATCGATTTGTTCATGGGTTCCTGGGCAGGCGGCACGCCGCCCGCGCCGAATGTCATTATCTTTGTCGATAATTCGCCCAATTGGTCTCGTGCCGCTCAGCACTGGCCGGATAACGGCGGAACCCAAGGCGCTGCGGAAATGGCGGCGATTTCGCAAATGTTGGGCTCACTAGGTGCTAACACGCCGATTAATTTAGGACTTGCGCTTTTTACGACTGGGTCGATTGATGGAGGCTATGTGCGTTTTGCTGCGCGCGATATGACAACGGCGGCAAACAAAACAGCGCTCACCAATATCGTCAATTACATCAGTCAAAACATCAATAGCCCTTCGGAAAAATTAACAGGGATGGCACACAAAGATGAATCAGCGGGATTTTATGAATTATGGAAATATTTTCACGGCTATCAAGCCTATGCCGGCGGATTAAACACCGGCTCCCAAAACTTTAACGCCGATTCTCCCAATGCACTCGGCGTTTATTCCGGCGCAGGACAAGGACTAGCATCGGGATTCGCATTGAAATCCGATGACGTTACCTATAACAGTCCGCCCAATTATGGCTCCGGCTGCGTGCGCAACTACATTATTTACATCTCGAACAATGCGAATAACGTAGGCTCTACGGGATCCACGTCCTATGAGACAGGCGCCAACACACTAACTGCATCGACAACCGGATTGACGACTCAACCAAATCCGACCTACTTGCCCGCATGGAGTAAGACGTTATTCGATCAAGACGGCACCGTAACCTATGTACTCGATGCATATAAAGATCAACAGAACGTAGCTTATTCAACGAGCTTGCAATACGCCGCCAAAATCGCCGGCGGCCGTTATTTCCAAGTCAGCAAGCAGTCCGATATTCTTGCCGCCTTATCTTCCATTCTTGCGGATATTCAAGCGGTGAACTCTACCTTTGCATCCGCAAGTTTGCCGGTCAGCGCACAGAACCGCGCGCAAGATCAAAACCAAGTATTTATCGGCATGTTTCGTCCCGATCCCAACGCCTATCCTCGCTGGATGGGAAACTTAAAGAGCTATCAGCTTATTAACTACCAAGGGGAAATCGACCTAGGCGATATGTTGGGTTTCCCGGCGGTAAGCCAAACGACCGGTTTTATCACGAGCTGTGCTGTCAGCCAATGGACGACCGATACCACACCGGGATTCTGGCACAACGCTTACGACAGTCCCTCACCTTCTCAGTCCGCTGCCTGCCCGAATCCGCTAGGCGGCAGCTATGATCCGCTGTCCGATTATCCGGACGGCCCCATCGTTGAAAAAGGGGGTGTCGCGGAAGTAATACGTAAAGGCAATGGCACGACGCCTTCGACGTTATGGTCCACTACCACCAGAACCATTTACACGACGGCCGCCTTGCCCTCCGCTAGCAATGCGCTAGCGACCTTAAACCGCACATCTCCGCCATCCGGCTTAACAGCAACTATGGTTGACTGGGTCAAAGGACTCGATGCAATGGATGAAAACGGAGATGGTGTGACCGCCACAACGACGCCCACCCAAATTCGCGCATCCTTACACGGCGATGTCATTCACTCCAGGCCACAACCGGTTACTTATAACGATGGCAGCGTGTATGTCTTCTACGGCGCAAACGATGGGCTATTTCGTGCGGTTAACGCATCCAACGGCCAAGAAAAATGGGCGTTCCTCGCACCTGAATTTTATGCACAAGACAGCGGCACGAGGATTTCACGGCTAATGAATAATTCACCGCAAGTCGTGTTTCCCGGCGAGCCGGCCGGCATTACCCCCACACCGACCAAGAAGAACTACTTTTTTGACGGCTCTAGCGGGTTATATCAAAACACCGATGGAACCGTATGGCTATATGGCGCTATGCGACGAGGCGGACGGATGATTTATGCTTTCGATGTATCCACTATTTCAGCTCCCACCATTAAATGGCGCTTCGGCTGTCCAAACCTCACCGATAACGTAAATTGCACAACCGGTACCGTTGCAGCGGGACAGACAGGTCCATCATCGATCGGACAAACATGGTCTACACCTCAAGTCGCGTTCGTCGAGGGATACTCCACCACTACACCGGTTGTTATCGTAGGCGGCGGTTATGATGGATGCGAAGACGCCGATACTGCGACACCGACGTGCACTTCACCTAAAGGCGCGATTATTTACGTACTCAATGGAGATACCGGCGCAGTCATCAGAAGTTTCACCGTGGCTGGTATGCGCAGTGTTCCTGGGGACATCGCGCTATTGAGCACCAAGCAAAATGGCCTTATAGATTTGGCTTACTTTACCGATACGGGCGGCAATATATATCGAATCAACTTCACCAATCCCGCGAACGGCTACTCGGCGCTCACTCCATCGAACTGGACTATCGCCAATGTCGCCTACACTCATGGCGCATCTCGGAAATTTCTCTTCGCGCCGGCAATATTTTATTACCAGCAAAATAATGTCGTATTCGTTGCTGTCGGATCGGGTGATCGCGAACACCCGCTGTCGGTAAATTATCCCTATACCACACCGGTCACAAACCGCTTCTTCGTCTACATGGACGACCCAACATTACCTATAGCGACAACGGCCACCGACCTTGACTCGACTACGAATGGCGTAGACGTAACAACCGACCCAGGCTGCGCTTCAGGTTATCTCTTGTCGAACCTCGCGCTCAATCATTGGTTCATGAATTTCTCAACCGGGGAACAGACGGTGACATCAGCAGTCATCGTCGGTGGGGCCGTTGCATTCAGCACCAACAAACCAACTCCCGCCGCGCCGAACACATGCGCAGCCAGTTTAGGGCAAGCGAATGGGTATTGGCTTAACCTGCTTAATGGTTCCGGCGCGATCGGAACTGAATCGAAGCTTTGTGGCCAACAACGCTCTTCACCTTATATCGGCGGTGGCCTGCCACCCTCTCCGGTCGTCGGAGTTGGTATACCTGTCAACGGTAAATCGGTAACGGTAGTCATCGGCGCTGCTGATAAAACAGGAGCACCCAGCTCGCCGATTCAACCCAATCAAGTCAAGCCACCGGTTTCGCAAAAGCGAAAAACGATTTATAGATACTCAACGGGAAATTGATAATTGAATTTTCATCAATAACCGCATCCACTTGTCATTCTAATCGACATAAAGGATCTGCTTTTTTACTAAAATCAGATGGGAGAAAAGCAGATCCTTCATCATTGCGTTACTCGTAATACGTCATCGTTGCTGCCTGCTGTTTACGGTGTAGTCACTTACGCAATAATGATCAGTTCACGACTGAGATCATTAACGATGCTGGTGCGTATATCCGGCTTTGCACAAGATTGTGTCCGCAACAGTGCGCCTGTTTTGTTACCTTTCGATCAGCGAAGTCCGTATTTTAGGGTGGCAAATGCGTCACCATTTCGTTGACTAGTTCTCTCGCCAGTGCGTCGACTCCGACCCCGCTGCAATCAAACCAACCGACAAAGCAGAAATACCAATCAAACTTGGAGCAAAAACCAGCTTTGAAAATCGGCTGCAGTCCGTGCGCAACATCAATAATGGCTAATCACCGAAAAAACATTGATAAATACCTATCGTCGTAAAATTCAACGCCATCTGGACCGCGATGCACTAATGCATGGCTCGTTGCAATAAGAATGTTGCGCCGTTCGCTCGACGAGCAAAAGAATAATTAGAACTCATTTCATAAATAGCCAGGCATGCGCGACTATTTATCGAGACGGCTTCTAGTACATATTTCAACTGTGTTGCCTAGCCCGCCAATAGAAGAAATTGTCCATAGTGACAACACAATGATTGCCATCAGAAGGAATAACAGCGATTTGATTTGCTGAAAAAGGCTGTAACTTGAGATGATGGAAGGAGGCTTGAATACACACCGGAAAGTTTCTGTGCAGAAACATTTTTGGCGTATGACTGCTGATCGAGCAATTCGGAAACGAATACAGCGTTTTGATCTTGTAAATGCAGGAACTGGTCGGGGTGGAGAGATTTGAACTCCCGACATCCTGCTCCCAAAGCAGGCGCGCTACCAGGCTACGCTACACCCCGAAGGGACGAATTCTACCTATCTACAGTCATCGGGTCAATTTTCCCGGCAATTTTAAAGTAAAAATAGGGCAAACCATGACGTAACGATAGATTTAGTCGGATGAAGATAACGGATAAATGTTTGACTTGATTTTTTTATGCTAGGATTGCGAATTATTTTTTATCCAGCTGGTAATCATAACTATGGCCGAAGCGGGGAAAAAACAATTCGTACCCTACGTTCCTAAAAAAGGCGAGGAGTACATGAGTGCAGGTCAGCTTGCCCATTTCCGCAAGCTTCTTGAGGACTGGAAAGCGGAGCTTTCGCACGATATCGATCGCACGGTACATACCATGCAGGACGAGGCGACGATCTACGCAGACCCAAATGATCGAGCCAGTCAGGAATCAGATATGGCGTTGGAGCTCCGAAACCGGGACCGCGAACGCAAACTGATTAAGAAAATCGAGGAAACCGTTGCCCGAATAGACAATGGTGAATACGGTTATTGCGATAGTTGCGGGGTTGAAATCGGACTTAAGCGACTTGAAGCTCGCCCAACGGCGACGTTGTGCATCGATTGCAAAACGTTGGACGAGCTACGCGAACGACAAGTAGCCAAATAAATAAACAGACATTAATAATACTCATCCAGTGAGTATTAAAGCACCACCATTCCGCGAGGATTCGTAAAGTTACAGGCTTGATGACTAGCAATAAAAAAGGCAGCTAACGCTGCCTTTTTTATTGCTTAACTATGCACTACCTTCAATAAACCGCAAGAGACTGGAACAACTTATCTTGGCATAAGAAATCAACATCAAAAATCCAAGAAGATTTGGCCGCCAAGCGGCCAAATCTCAATCTAATCTCACATAGATCGTCAATTACTCCTGCGGTACAGCATCGCTTTCAGATTTCGCTGGCTGCTCAAGCAAAGCCTTCATGGAAAGGCGCAAACGTCCTTTATCATCGGCCTCCAACACTTTCACTCGAACGCTTTGCCCTTCTTTTAAATAATCAGCAACTGCATTGACACGTTCGTTAGCAATTTGGGAAATATGCAACAAGCCATCGCGACCGGGCAACACTTGTACTATCGCCCCAAAATCAAGCAAACGAACTACTTTGCCGTCATAAACTTTGCCAACTTCGACTTCAGCAGTAATTTCTTCAATGCGCCGTTTCGCCGCATCTCCTGCCTCTGCAGAGAAACAAGCGATAGTAACCGTACCGTCATCCTGAATATCAATGGTAGTACCCGTTTCCTCAGTAAGAGCACGAATCACCGCACCACCTTTACCAATTACATCTCGAATTTTCTCTGGATTAATCTTTAAAGAAATCATCCGAGGAGCATAGCTGGAAAGCTCCCCACGAGGAGCAGAAACAGCTTGCTTCATTAAACCCAATATATGCATCCGGCCTTCACGCGCTTGATTCAGCGCAACCTGCATAATTTCTTTGGTAATGCCATTGATTTTGATATCCATCTGCAACGCAGTAACACCGCGCTCGCTCCCGGCAACCTTAAAATCCATATCGCCTAGATGATCTTCATCACCAAGAATATCGGTCAGCACTGCAAAGCGGTTACCCTCTTTGATCAGGCCCATGGCAATGCCTGCCACATGCGCCTTTAATGGCACGCCTGCATCCATCATGGATAAACAACCGCCGCAAACAGAAGCCATTGAGCTAGAGCCATTCGACTCAGTAATTTCAGAAACCACGCGAAGGCTATATGAAAACTCTTCTTCGCTCGGTAAGACAGCCACTAGCGCCCGTTTAGCCAAGCGTCCATGACCAATTTCACGCCGCTTGGGAGTGCCCACACGCCCGGTTTCGCCGGTAGAAAAAGGTGGGAAATTGTAATGCAGCATAAATCGATCGCTGTACTCGCCTTGCAACGCATCTATCACTTGTTCATCCCGTGCGGTTCCTAGCGTGGTCACGACCAGGGCTTGCGTTTCTCCACGAGTAAACAATGCGGACCCGTGTGTACGCGGCAATACGCCGGTGCGAATAGCAATAGGGCGAACAGTGCGCGTATCACGTCCATCGATGCGTGGATCGCCGTCTAATATGCGGCTGCGAACAATCTTTGACTCAAGATCATGAAACAGCGATTTCACCAAGTTTGTGTGTGCCGTATCGGAACCTTCCGGCACAAGTTCGGTAAATACTTTGCTACGAATTTCTTCCACTCGTGTAGAACGAGCCTGTTTGCTGCGGATGTTATAGGCATCCTTCAATTCGGTTTCGGCAAGCGCCCCAACCTTAGAAACCAGTTCACCATCCTTAACAGGCGCAGCCCAATCCCAGTCATCCTTACCTGCTTCTGCGGCCAATTCATTGATTGCATTAATTACTGCTTGCATTTGTTCGTGACCGAATACAACTGCACCCAACATGACATCTTCGGATAACTCTTGCGCTTCGGATTCCACCATTAGCACAGCCGAATTTGTACCGGCAACCACCAAATCCAACTGAGAAGTCTGCAGCTCAGTCTTTGTGGGATTCAAGACGTATTGGCCATCCAAATAACCAACACGCGCGGCGCCAATGGGACCGTCAAATGGAATGCCGGAAAGAGCGATTGCAGCAGATGCCCCAATCACTGCGGGGATATCTGCATCGATTTCAGGGTTGCTAGATATTACTGTCGCAATAATCTGCACTTCGTTGTAAAAGCCTTCGGGGAAAAGCGGACGCAGCGGGCGATCGATTAAGCGCGAGGTCAACGTTTCTTTTTCCGAAGGACGTCCCTCACGTTTGAAAAAGCCACCTGGAATCTTGCCTGCGGCATAAGTACGCTCTTGATAGTCGACGGTAAGCGGGAAAAAGTCCTGCCCCGCCTTTACATCCTTAAGACCGACGGCAGTAACCAGTACGACTGTCTCGTCCATCGTAACAAGTACAGCGCCATCGGCTTGACGCGCGATTTCGCCGGTTTCCAAGGTCACTTGATGGCGACCGTAGCTAAATGTCTTCTTAATCGGGTTCAAAGTCATATCCTCGAGAGTTAAGGTTGGTAGCTGCGCGGAGCCTATTGATGGCGCGAGGCCCAGCTATTGGGCATGCTAAAAACTTAAAAGCGCAAAAAGGGCGTTAGCTTCCACACGTTGCTTTTTTTGCAATCGCGCGGAGACATAACGCCCCCAATAGGAGAAGCAAGCTGCCTAAGCACGGCGTTTGACGCCGCACCTAAGTGAAGCTTACTTGCGCAGACCCAGGCGCTCGATAAGCGCGCGGTAGCGGTCAGCATTAACCCGTTTCAGGTAGTCAAGCTGGCTGCGACGCTGGCTTACGAGCTTCAACAAACCACGTCGGGAATGATGATCCTTAACGTGGGTTTTGAAGTGCTCGGTCAGATAATTGATTCGTTCGGTGAGAAGTGCCACTTGCACTTCTGGTGAGCCGGTATCATTCATGGCTCGCTGATAATTCGCGACGATTTCCGTCTTGCGGGCTGCCGTAACGGCCATTGCTGTCTCCAAATTTCCTTTTCAATTGAGCCCGAGATTATAACGCGGGTCTCTCGCGCTGCTCAAGATAAATAATGCGAATATTTAACAGGCACTAAAATCAGGGCTTAAAAATGGATTAGACATCATTCGCCTTGCCTTGATAACCCCATCGCTCAGATCAACAAGCCCAAAAAACTCGCCCGCTCGACCATAAGCTCGGTAAGTCCCCGATTCCATTTCCATTTCGGTCAAAAGAGTACGCCCTTCAAGAAGCGATTTTCCCTCTCTATCATCCAACTCTATCTTCGAAAAATGCGCCACAAGTTCATCAGGGGCCATTAAACACTGATCTCGTGCATCTAATGGCAATTCGCTTAAATGATCCAAAGTTGACGCCTGCTTTAACGTAAAGCCGCCTGTGCCGATTCGGCACAGCGCATCTAGCATCCCGCCGCAACCTAATGAATGGCCGATGTCTTCTGCCAACACGCGAATGTACGTCCCTTTGCTGCAAACAACGCGCACGGTGAGCAGTGGTGGCTCAAAAAGCATGAGCTCCAGCTGATGAATAGTTACCACCCGCGTCTCTCTTGCAACGTTAATACCCTGCCTGGCCAATTGATAAAGCCTTTGCCCCTGATGCTTAATCGCCGAATGCATGGGTGGGATTTGAGTAATTCGACCAGTAAAACGATTCAAAACTTCAGCGACATCACCAATAGTTACTCGTACTGGCAATTCGGTGCATATAGTCCCTTCGCGATCGCCTGTAGAACTGGTTTGCCCAAGATGAATCACTGCCTCATAGGTTTTATCGGCATCCAGCATAAAACCCGCGAACTTTGTAGCCTCTCCAAAACACACAGGCAATAAACCAGAAGCAAAAGGGTCCAGCGTGCCGGTGTGCCCAGCTTTATCTGCGTTGAAGAGAATTTTTGTTCGAGTCAAAGCAGCATTAGAACTAATGCCGAGTGGTTTATTCAGCAACAATATGCCGGTAACGGAGCGTTTTTCGCGCTTCAAGGACTACTCTTTGAATATGATATTTGCTAGTTGATTAGAGTTTATCGGAATCGATTTTTTCGGAAGCAATCGCCTCATCGATAAGCGATGTCAGATGAATACCACGCTCTATAGACCGATCATAAACAAAGTGCAATTGCGGAATAACTCTCAATGACAAACGATGAAATAAACCTGTGCGCAAAAAGCCTGCTGAATGCTTAAGCCCGTTAAGCATGTCATCGGTACTGCGCCGGTCATCGAGAGTGGTAACGTAAACCTTTGCATGGGAGTAATCGGCTGCCACATCCACCGCAGTAATAGTCACCATACCAACTCGCGGATCTTTTAATTCGTTCCGAATTAAGTCCGCGAGTTCTTTTTGAATCTGGTCGCCCACACGTGTGGAACGACTAAAGGATTTTTTCATAACAAACTATTACAACGTCCTCGCCACTTCGACGACTTCGAACACCTCTAGCTGATCGCCCTTTTCGATTTCGCTATAATTCTTCAACGACAATCCGCATTCGAACCCAAACTTCACTTCACGAACATCGTCTTTGAACCGTTTCAGAGAATCTAGCTCACCGGTATGAATAACCACGTTATCACGAAGCAAACGCACACTCGAACCGCGCTTCACCATACCTTCCAATACCATACAACCGGCTACGGAACCAATTTTGGATATCCGGAAAACTTCTCGAATCTCCACCAAGCCAATAACACTTTCCTTGCGTTCTGGTGTCAACATGCCCGACATCGCAGCTCTAATTTCATCTACAACTTCATAAATGACGTTGTAGTAACGGATATCGACGCCAGATGTTTCGGCGAGCTTACGAGCAGCCGTATCAGCACGTGTGTTAAACCCCACGACGACCGCCTTGGATGCGAGCGCTAGGTTGATATCCGATTCCGTTATTGCTCCCACCGCACTATGCACAACATTAACGCGCACTTCACCAGTAGAAAGCTTAGACAGCGCGTGGTTAAGCGCCTCATAAGAACCTTGCACATCAGCCTTGATGATCATATCCAGGCGCTTCACTTCGCCCTCGCCCATTTGATCGAACATGCTTTCCAACTTAGCCGCTTGCTGTTTTGCCAACTTCACATCACGGAATTTACCTTGGCGGAATAAGGCTATTTCACGCGCCTTACGCTCGTCCGCAATGACGATAACCTCTTCACCAGCGGCCGGCACATCCGACAAGCCCTGCACCTCTACCGGTATGGATGGCCCAGCTTCGTTTACGCTCTTACCGCCCTCATCCGTCATCGCTCGAATGCGGCCGAATGCAGCGCCGGCAAGTAAAACATCTGCACGTTTGAGTGTGCCGGACTGAACCAGAATCGTTGCTACAGGACCGCGGCCTTTATCGAGACGAGACTCAATAACCAATCCCTTCGCCGGCGCGTCTTTCACGGCTTTCAATTCCAACACTTCCGCTTGAAGCAATATAGCTTCCAGCAGTCCATCGATGTTTTTACCCGTCTTGGCAGACACTTCCACGAATTGACTCTCGCCACCGTACTCTTCCGGCACCACCTCATGAGAGACCAACTCCTGCTTGATGCGCTCCGGATTCGCTTCAGGCTTATCAATTTTGTTAACCGCTACGACGATAGGCACCTTTGCGGCTTTAGCATGGTGAATCGCTTCAATTGTCTGAGGCATAACACCATCGTCTGCAGCGACGACTAAAACGACTATATCGGTAGCCTTTGCACCTCGCGCGCGCATCGCCGTGAAAGCTTCGTGGCCAGGCGTATCAAGGAATGTGATAGTGCCGCGCGGTGTCGAGACGTGGTAAGCGCCAATATGCTGAGTAATACCGCCAGCTTCACCGCTTGCTACGCGAGCACGACGAATGCTATCCAATAATGACGTTTTTCCATGATCAACGTGCCCCATCACGGTAACGACCGGCGGCCGAGTTTCTGCGAACGCATTGCCATCCGAAGGGGAATCAACCAAGAAAGCTTCCGGATCATCTAATTTCGTCGGCTTGGCAATATGGCCCATTTCCTCGACCACAATCATTGCCGTCTCTTGATCAATCACCTGGTTAATAGTAACCATAGTGCCCATCTTCATCATTGTCTTAATGACTTCGGCAGCCTTTACCGCCATCTTCTGTGCCAATACCGCGACAGTGATTGTCTCCGGCACCATAACCTCATAGACAATAGGTTCAGTCGGTGCATTAAAAGCATGCTGGCTTTCCGCAACATCAGCATGTTTAGATGATCTACCCTTTGGGCCACTACGCCATCCATCACGCCCACCGCTAGCGTCACCACGTGTTTTAATACCGCGCCGCTTAGCAGCGTCTTCGGCCCAAGTGCCACCACCAGTAGGTTGTTTAGCAGCCTTTTTGGCCGGTTTCTTTTCAATCTTTTCAGGAGGCTTTGCGGGCGGGCGATGCAGCGTAGAAGCCGGAGCAGCTCCCGCATCGACTGACGTGACCACCTCTTGCTTCTGCGGAGGAGGGGAAGAAACGACTTCCTCCAAAACCACCGGCACCGGCTCTGGAGCGACCTCCAATACCTGTTGTTCGACTGGTTTTGGAGCCTCAAGCACTTCATTCGCTTTAGCAGTCTCGGCATCTACCACCGCCTTCTTGCTACGTGCGCGCTTTGCCTTTTCGTCAGCTTCAGCCGCTTGCCGGGCAATTAACTCGGCCTGACGTCGAGCCTCGTCCTCTCGCTTCTTAATCTGATCTTCATCAAGTACTGGTATAACCGGCACCTTGATTTCCGGCTCGACCTCAGGAACATCCGCTTCAGCAGCATCGCGCTTAACTAAGACTCGCTTTTTGCGTACTTCAACTTGAATGGTTCTGGGTCTGCCCGTACTGTCAGACTTCTTGATCTCACTAGTCTGCTTGCGAGTCAATGTAATTTTCTTTTTGTCTTCTTTATGACCATGCACTTCACGCAGATAGTCGAGCAGCTTGGCCTTATCCTGTTCGGTAAGAGGATCTTCCGCCTTCGTTTTATTCAACCCAGCCGCGCGCAGCTGCTCCAATAAAAGCGCAGCAGGTAAATTTAACTCAGTTGCAAATTGGGAAACGTTGATTGCAGCCATTCGTTACTCAGATCCCTTCAGGCAGGCGAAATTTATATCAAGCACATACTTGATTAAGAAAACCATGGAGCACGAGCAGTCATAATTAGACTTTTAGCGCGTTCCACTTCCATACCAGTCATCTCGGTCAGGTCATCCACCGCTAACTCGGCCAAGCCCTCCATGGTAGCAACACCTTTGGACGCTAACAGACGGGCAGTTTGATTATCCATGCCTTCCATGTTAAGCAAATCTTCAGATGCATTTTCCATCTTTTCTTCAGAGGCAATCGCTTCGGTTAACAATGCATTACGAGCTCTACGACGCAACTCGTTCACCGTTTCCTCGTCGAACGCTTCAATTTCCAGCATTTCGTTAAGCGGCACATACGCCACTTCTTCTAAAGTACTGAATCCTTCTTGAATCAAAATATCGGCGACTTCCTCATCCACATCGAGCCTCTGCATAAACAGCTCTCGCAGTTTAGACACCTCTTCCGTACTTTTTTCCTGAGCTTGCTCAACAGTCATAATATTGAGCTCCCAGCCGGTCAATTCGGAGGCGAGGCGAACATTTTGGCCACCACGGCCAATTGCTTGCGCAAGCTGCTCTTCATCGACCACTACATCCATACTGTGCCGCTCTTCATCTACAACGATCGAACTTACTTCTGCCGGAGCAAGCGCGTTAATAACGAACTGTGCCGGATCGGCCGACCAAAGAATGATATCGACACGCTCACCGGCCAATTCCGAAGTCACTGCCTGTACACGAGAACCACGCATACCAACACAGGTACCAACGGGGTCAATGCGAGCGTCATTCGATTTGACCGCGATTTTAGCCCGGGCACCAGGATCTCGAGCAGCAGCTCTGATTTCCAGTAAGCCCTCTTCGATTTCCGGCACTTCGAGTTCAAAAAGCTTTATCAAAAACTCAGGCGAAACCCGAGAAAGGATCAATTGTGGACCACGCGCATTGCGGTCCACTTTCATCAAATAAGCGCGGACGCGGTCGCCTACGCGCAAATTCTCCTTAGGGATCATTTGATCGCGAGGCAATTGCGCCTCTATGCGCCCCGATTCGATGATTGCATTGCCACGCTCCATGCGTTTAATGGAACCGGTGACCAAAAACTCCTGTCTCTCGAGAAAGTCAGATAGGATCTTTTCGCGCTCGGCATCACGTATCTTTTGCAAAATGACCTGTTTCGCAGCTTGCGCACCAATACGACCAAACTCTATAGGCGGCAAACTTTCCTCAAGGTAATCATCGATCTTGAGGTTGGGATCTTTTTTGTGGCTTTGTGTAATCTGAATCTGATACGCAGGATCGTCCAAATTGTCGTCTTCCACCACGAGCCAGCGGCGAAACGCGGAATGCTCTCCCGTTGTGCGATCAATATCAACGCGCACATCCGCTTCCTCTTCGGTAAATCTTTTTTTGGTGGCTGACGCCAATGCCATTTCCAGCGCCGAGAAGACAATGTCTTTCTCCACGTTCTTTTCGCGCGCCAGCGCATCCACTAGCAATAACACTTCTCGGTTCATGCCACCTCCAACTTAAATCTCGGGCTTCAGCCTTGCTTTTTCAATATCGGCATAGGCAAATTGTTTCAACTCGCCATTCACTTCCAGCGTCACCTCAACTTCGTTCGCGTCTTTCAAAACGCCGGCAAAACGCCGCTGCCCGTTGACAGGCATCCGCAATTTAACTTGAGCCTCTTGCCCGACAAATCGCGCATAATCCGCCATTTTTTTCAAAGGCCGATCAAGTCCGGGCGAGGAAACCTCAAGGCGGTCGTAATCGATATTTTCGACTGCAAACACTCGCGTCAGCTGATTGCTGACCACGGCACAATCATCTACCGTAATACCATTTGGGGAATCGATAAAAACTCTTAACATTCCCTGCCCGCCGCGCTCCCAATCCACCAACTCGTATCCCAGCCCGGCGAGGGTAGTTTCTAGGGTTGCTGCTAAATCCATAAGTTATCCAGAAATAAAAAAATGGGCGCGCAGCCCATTACCTTTTAATTCGGCACGGATTGTACCAGATACCGAATTCAGGGACAAACTAATAGGCGTCGCGGAGGTCTGCCCCGCAAATCCGAGTAGAAACCAGAAGCAAACTCGACTACTTAGCAGGCATTCAACCAAACAACTTTAAAATTATACGCTTGCAACAATAACTTTGAATTACCTAACAAGCGTCGGAGGCCATTCGGAACGTTGCAGCCAAATCTGCGGTTCATTCACCCTTGAGCACAATTATTAAAATAATAATATTCGCTACCGCCGCACTCTTTGCCTTAACAGTTCTACCCCCCAAGCCACTCCAAACCCTGTCGTTGAACCCGCCATCGCCCCCAGTCCACCGTCACAATGATAGGCAGACAAATCCATATGCAACCAAGGCAAGCCATCGGCGAATTTAAGAAGAAAACGAGCGGCAAGAATATGATCGGCCTCTCCGGCAATCAAGCATTGTTTAGTGTCCGCAATATCGCTCTTCAGCGCTGCGTCGTAATCGGGATCAAGCGGAAATGCATGGACACGTTCGCCGCTTGCCTTGCCCGCTTCGAGCGCACTAGTTAGTAGATCGTCTCGATTGCTAAAAATTCCGCTATAGCGCGTGCCCAGCGCATAAATCATTGAGCCGGTTAAGGTGGCAAAATCAATAATCGCGGCAGGTTTTTGTCGAGAAGCCAGTGTAAGCGTATCCGCCAGCACCATACGGCCCTCCGCATCAGTATGAATAACTTCTATTGTGGTGCCGTTTAAGGCTGTGACCACATCGCCTTGCTTATAGGCGGCAGGACTCAAATGATTCTGTGCAATTGCTAACCAACAATCAATATTGATGGGAAGATTTAGACGAGTAGCTGCAAGTATGATGCCGAGCACGACAGCTGAGCCATTCATATCTTTATGCATATCGAGCATGCCGCGAGCAGGTTTAAGATTATGCCCGCCGGTATCGAAACAAATACCCTTCCCGACCAACGCAATCGTCTCGCGCGCATCTTTATGTCTGTAACTCAAACGAACAACGGCAGCATCTTCATCGGGACTGCCTTGTGCAACAGCCGTGAACGCGCCGGCACCCATTTTGCGAAGCTTTTTAAAGTCGAACTCCTCGCGCTTCCATCCATTGTCTTTGCACAGCGCCGCAATTCGCTGCCGATAAGACTGCGGGGTGAGATCGTTTGCAGGCAACGAGGTAAGCATCCTGCATAGATAATTGCCTTCGGCAACAGCAGCCATTGCAACAAAAGCCCTGTCCCTCACTCCGTGCACGGTAACCATATCCAAGGCTCGCGCATTGCCACCATTTCTGCGCGTCGCCAATGGCTTGCTATTGACGAGCGCACAATAAACCGCCATTTCAGCCGCCGCTTTGCGCTGCCCATCGTCGCCAATCGGAACAATATCGAGGGTTTCGGGGTTTTCCGACAGTAGGAGTTGTAATGCGTTGCGAATCGCGGTTTGTCGATTGAATACGGTAGCGCCGAAATCCACCATAACCCAAGCAGCCAAGCCGCCTTGCCCAAGTTCAGCGGAAAGCGGTGTCTCCGCCAGCTGTGCTGGCTCCATATGCCGTCTCGACAATAATGCCTTCAGCACATCGCGCCCCGGAAATTCGGGGGGCAAAGTCTTGTCTTTCGGTACCAAAACCAGCAAATGGGAAACTTTATTCAACGCCGCCTTAGACAAGACCGCAGACCGGCTAACGACTTTGGCTAGCATGGGATCAACTCCGGCAAAAATAACATAGAGAAGGAGATTCTAGCGGACGCAAACCCTTGCCTGTTATTATTCTGCGCTTCCGCGATTTGCAGAATGTTTCTCGCAACTTATTTTTCCGGCAATTCTATGCAACCCTATCTCGATCTAATGCGCCATGTACTTAGTGATGGCGTGCGTAAATCTGACCGCACTGGTACCGGCACCGTTTCGGTGTTCGGCTATCAAATGCGTTTCAATCTCGCGCAAGGCTTTCCCTTTTAACAACCAAAAAGCTCCATCTCAAATCGATAATTCACGAATTGCTTTGGTTTTTACAGGGGAGCACCAATGTCAAATATTTGCGCGAACAAGGCGTGACTATTTGGGACGAATGGGCCGACGCAAACGGCGAATTGGGGCCGGTGTATGGCCATCAGTGGCGCTCATGGCCAAAAGCAGAAGGTGGGCATGTCGACCAAATCGCTCAAGTCGTAAACGATATCAAGAACAATCCCGATTCGCGCCGCTTGATCGTATCGGCATGGAACCCGGCCGATATTCCAAACATGGCGCTGGCGCCTTGTCATGCGCTTTTTCAGTTTTATGTGGCGAATGGGAAACTGTCCTGCCAACTGTACCAGCGCAGTGCCGATATCTTCCTCGGCGTGCCGTTCAACATCGCATCGTATGCCTTGCTTACCCTAATGATTGCGCAGGTATGCGACCTCAAACCGGGCGAATTCGTGCATACGCTAGGCGATGCACATCTTTACCTCAATCATCTCGATCAAGTGAATGAACAATTGACGCGGGAACCGCGCAGACTGCCAACAATGCATTTGAATCCCGAGATCAAGGACATCTTCGCATTTTGCTTCGAAGACTTCCGCCTGGAAAACTACGATCCATATCCTTCTATAAAAGCACCGATTGCCGTATGAAACTTTCCATTGTGGTCGCCATGGCGGAGAACGGTGTTATCGGCATAGGCAATCGGCTGCCGTGGCACTTACCTGCCGAGTTAAAACAATTTCGAGCACTCACAATGGGGCATCCAATCGTCATGGGGCGCAAGACATTCGATTCGATTGGAAGACCTCTACCGGGAAGGCAAAATATCGTCATCACGCGCAATACGGGCTACGCAAAGGAAGGCGTGGAGGTCGTTCATTCAATCGACGAAGCACTACGCCGCTGCAGTGCCGATGATGAGGTCTTCGTGATTGGCGGCGCCAATATCTATCGGGAAACAATAACATTGGCAAACCGCATCTACCTTACCAAGGTAAACGCGGTAATCGAAGGCGATGCGTTTTTCCCCTCCATTAACCTTGACGAATGGCAGGAAGCGAAGAGGTCTTCGCGCGACGCCGACGCTGAAAACATCTACAGTTTCGATGTGATTGTATACGATCGAATAACCCGCTCTTAAGCGCGCATTACCCTTTGTCGTTATTACGATCCGGGTTTTTGTTTTTGTCTTTTGCCTTATCTTTTTCCTTGCCGGCGTCGCTCTTGCCGCTCGCTTGATTGGCGCCGGGAGCCATCATATTCCACGGCCACAACGCTGGATTGGCAAAGGGATTCTCCGGTTTATCACCGCTCTTTACATCACCGCCTCCCAGCAGCGAACGTTGATATTCCATGGTCTTGATTGAAAGCTGCAACATACTCAAATTAGCCGTCAACCAACTCTCTATACTTTTCAATTCGCCGATCTTCCGATCAATCTCCTCCACGCTGAGATTAGGAAACAATAAACTCTGCATGGGAAAAGCCATCGGATTCATCATGCGCTGGAATAATTCGAACATTTCTTGTGGTGTACTCGGTCCTGCCATGGCGAACTCCTCGTTATTTTTTGGACATTCGTTACACCATAGACGCTAACTGGAAATAGACATAGACGTCAAACGCGCCATGCCACGTTTTTAAGGCAATTAAAGAGCCATCGCCAACCAAAAATTAAGCGCTTTTACGGATAAATTCCTTGATCCGCGGATAAATCGTTTCACGAAAACGACGACCGCTGAATATGCCGTAATGCCCCGCACCTTGAGCGGTAAGATGCTGTCGCCGCTCGGCAGGAATACTAGTGCAAAGCTCATGAGCCGCTTGCGTTTGCCCACTACCAGAAATGTCATCGAGCTCTCCTTCGATAGTAAAAAGCGCGGTTTTCTTAATGGCAGCGGGGTCAACGCGTACACCACGACACATGAATTTGCCTTGCGGTAAATCGTGGTTTTGAAAAACACGCTTGATAGTATCCAGGTAGTACTCCGCAGGCATATCTAAGACAGCGTTGTACTCATCGTAGAACTGTCGGTGCGCTTCAGCGCTCTCACCATCACCCTCTACCAGGTGGTTATAGTATTCCCAGTGGGAGTTCAGGTGCCGATCAGGATTCATTGCGACGAATCCCATGTACTGAAGAAAACCCGGGTAGACGCGACGCATATATCCCGGGTACTTAGCAGGAACACGTTGTATCACGTGATGTTCGAACCAGCTATGGGTCTTTTTCTTAGCAAAGGCATTTACCGACGTTGGGCTTTTTCGAGTATCTATCGGCCCCCCCATCATCGTCATTGTTGCAGGAACAGCACTATCATTCTCTTGGGACATCAAAGAAATCGCCGCAAGTACCGGCACTGTCGGCTGGCAGACGGAAACGACATTGACGGAGGGGCCTAAAAATCGAATGAACTCTTTGATGTAGTCGACATAATCGTCTAGATAGAAGGCCCCCTTCGATAAAGGAACCAGCTTGGCGTCTATCCAGTCAGTAATGTAAACATCGAAATCGGGCAACATCGTGCGAACAGTGTCGCGCAGCAGTGTTGCATGATGACCGGAGAGCGGCGCTACAACTAGCACCGCGGGGTCTTTCCGTTTGGTATCACGTTTGAAATGAAGCAGATTGCAGAAGGGCTTGCAGAGGACTACTTCTTCGGTAATAGAGGCTTTAGTTCCGTCTACAACGGTTTCGGTCAGACCGAATTCAGGTTTTTCATAACGCTTACCAAGCCTGAAAAGAAGATCGTAGCCGGCTGCCATATTGCGGCTTACCGGTAGATAAGAAAATGCGCTGAACGGACTTGAAAAGATCGAGGCATTCGTCTGCGCCCAGATCAGTAGCGGCGCTAACGTCGCTTGACGAAATTCATGTAATTCGTAGAGCATATGCCCTCCCCCGCGGAAACGAAAAACGATTGAAGCTTACTGCCGCCATCTTTACTCAATTTGTCGGCTATCGCTAACACATGGCGCCAGGGTATCATCCAACGCCTAGAAACTTCTCGCTCCGATCAGTCAAAATTGACCGCACTTATTTTTTGCTCTGCAAAATACAAATTCATTTTCGCTTGGTGAGAGGCACTTTACTGCGCCGCAGCAATTATGTCAACTTTAATTAAACCCAAACTAATCTTTGGTAATGACGAAAAAAAATCGCTTATAAAACAAAAACTCACCAATAAAAACTTGAGCACACATTCATCCGGCCGTCAGCCCAGATCAAACTTTATACCCTGCGCCAGCGCCACCTCTCTTCCCCAATTAATGGTGCTGGTTTGCCGTCGCATATAGGCTTTCCAGGAATCGGAGCCCGCTTCGCGCCCTCCACCCGTTTCCTTTTCACCGCCGAACGCGCCGCCGATCTCCGCTCCTGACGTCCCCACATTCACGTTAGCGATACCACAATCGCTACCCGCATGGGAAAGAAACTCTTCCGCAGATAACACGTCACGCGTAAAAATCGCCGAGGATAAGCCCTGCGGAACATCATTTTGTAATCGAATGGCATCCTCTATCGAGTCATAGGCCATCACATAAAGAATCGGCGCAAAAGTCTCCTGCTGCACCACAGACCACGCTCCCTCGGCTCGTATGATGGTAGGTTCGACAAATGAACCCGAGCGATTAAGTACTTTGCCGCCATAAACAACTTGGCCTCCCGAGGCAATTGCTGCAGTAACGGTTTCCTCGAAACGTTTTACCGCTACCGCATCAATCAAGGGCCCCATCAATGTACCGGACTCTAATGGATCTCCAACCTTCACCTGAGCATAAGCTGATTTCAATTTCGCGGTTACTTCATCCAGACGAGAGCGATGAACAATGAGCCTCCTCGTTGTCGTGCATCGCTGCCCCGCGGTGCCAACGGCACCGAATACGATAGCTGGAATAGCCACCTTCAAATCCGCAGTGTCGTCGACAATAATGGCGTTATTGCCCGAGCATTCGAGCAGCACACGCCCCATGCGCCCTGCGACCGTTGCCGAAATACGTTGGCCAACGGCGCTAGAACCGGTGAAGGAAACGAGCGGAATACGCGCATCCGCCACCAATCGCTCTGTCAGCACATTGTCTGTGGGAATAAATAGTGTGAATACCCCAGGCTGATCGAATTCCTTCATCACCTGATTGGCAATATTTTGGATGGCAATAGCGGACAAAGGCGCTTTAGGAGATGGTTTCCAGATCACTGTGTCACCGCAAATGGCGGCAAGAAAAGCATTCCATGCCCACACCGCTACTGGAAAATTGAATGCGGTAATCACACCGACCGGCCCGAGCGGATGCCATTGCTCATACATCCGGTGATTTGGCCGCTCCGAATGCATTGTTAGGCCATACAACATCCGCGACTGGCCCACAGCGAAATCGGCCATATCGATCATCTCTTGGACTTCTCCGTCGCCCTCTTGTTTGATCTTGCCTACTTCCATGGATACCAAACTACCGAGTGCATCTTTATTGGCGCGCAAGAGATCGCCGAACCGCCGGACCAGCTCGCCACGCTTTGGTGCGGGCACCGTGCGCCATCGCAAGAATGCCTCTTGTGACGCGCTCAGTACGTGCTCGTAGTCATCAGCCGTTGCCGCGCTCACCGATGCAATGGTGTTTCCGTTTGTGGGATTGATGGAAGCAAATGCCGTCTTGGAATTGTTATCACCCCAATCATCGGGCCCGCAGCACACGCCTGCGTTGAGTGATTTCACGCCAAGGGAATGCAATATGTCCATGGTGCTCTCCAAGAAAACTTTCCATTTGTCCGACAATACGTTTATGGTCAAACGATTCGCGATTTAATCATTGAGTGGGCATCATTCTGCACCGTTGTATCGGTTCGCGACAGGTCTCGGGAAAATATACGCGCTCTGCTACACTCTAGAAATAATTACGCCTGTTCCTAACTATGCCAAACACCTTCAATCATTCCCAATATTCAGACGAGTTCTACCCGGAAATCGATGCTTTCAAAATCGGCAGGCTCCCGCTCGATGAAACTCATACGATGTATTGGGAACAATCCGGCAATCCGACCGGTGTGCCCGTTTTGTTTTTACACGGAGGGCCTGGCGCAGGTTCTTCCGCGAAACATCGGCGCTTCTTCGATCCAGCGTTTTACCGAATCGTTATTTTCGATCAACGCGGCGCCGGACGTTCAACGCCGCTTGGAGAGCTGAAGGACAACACGACACCGCACCTCATCGACGACATCGAAAAGCTGCGTCAGCAGCTCGGCATAGAGCGTTGGCTGGTATTCGGCGGATCATGGGGTTCGACATTGGCATTGGCATACGCGGAGCATCATCCGGATCGCTGCATGGGACTTGTGTTGCGTGGCATTTTTTTATGCCGCCCGAGCGAGATCGATTGGTTTCTCGTGGGCCTGCGCAATCTCTTTCCGGAAGCATGGCGTAAACTTGTTGCGCCTTTAGAGGAATCGGAACGAACCGATTATCGGACGATTCTTTCCTCCTATTATCGACGATTAAGTGATCCAAATCCCGCGATTCATCTCCCGGCCGCGCACGCATGGAGCGTCTACGAAGGGTCTTGCTCAACGCTGCTGCCCAATCCCGAATTAGTTGCGCATTTCGATAGTGATGTGGTGGCGCTTGGGCTCGCGCGTATCGAAGCGCATTATTTTGTGCACGATATTTTTCTGCCGCCTAATTTTCTGCTCGACAACATCGAAAAAATTCGCCACATCCCAACAGTTATCGTGCAAGGACGTTATGACGCTGTTTGCCCTATCGTATCTGCTGACGATTTAACGCGAGTGTGGCCCGAAGCCAAGTACATCATCATCGATGACGCAGGCCACTCGGCTTTCGAACCGGGCATTCAAAAGGAACTCATCAAAGCGACGAATCGGTTTCGTGAACAATTAAGCCGTCAGAAATAATCCAAGCGTCAAACGAATAAGCCGCCAGCCGAATACAACTACCACGGAATCGGCTTGCGGTCGCGGAAGAAACCACCGGTAGGTCCGCCTGTCGGTAATGTCGCCAGCCAGACCGCCGTGTCAGCGCCCTGCTCGACCGAGCGCGTAGCATTCGCTCCGCCCATATCGGTACGCACCCATCCGGGGCACATGGAATTAACCAACACGTCGGTCCCGGCCAGTTCAGCCGCCAAAATGCTGGTCAATGCATTCAGCGCTGTTTTAGAAATCCGATAAGCCGGCGTGCCCGCGCCCATATCGGCAAGCTGTCCTAAGCCGCTAGCAAGATTCACGATGCGTCCGTAGTTGCGTGCACGCATTGCCGGCGTTAACGCTTGCGCCAATCGCAAGGGTCCGTAGAAATTCACTTCGAACGTATCGCGGAAAACCCGCTGCTCGATATCGAACAGTGAAGTGCCGCTGGCGTCTAGCATGACGCCAGCATTATTGATCAAAATGTCGGCGGCGCCATAGGTATCACCTATATGCTTGGCTAGCCGACTGACATCTTCATCACGAGTCACGTCGAGCGAAAAGAATTCCGCCTCCGCGCCAGCACCACGTAAACTTTCAACTGTCGACGCGCCACTTTGCGGATCGCGGCTAGCGACAATGACACGAACGCCGTCTGCGCCTAGTTCGCGTGCAATTTCTTTTCCGATACCTCGATTAGCGCCGGTGACCACGGCAACGCGTTTAGCCATAATGTCGCTCCTTTGTTAGTTCGGATGGATCGATAAGGTCGGTGAAAATTAAGAACCCTCAAAGACAAGATGGTTCACAGAGCAGGTATCGCTTCGTGTTATTGCTTTATGAGCGCCAACACATCCTGTTCGAATTTTCCTGTGGCGCGGCACTTGGTAGCGGCATTGGGAAACGTAGCGGAACCGGCAGAACTAAAGCTTATTTGATCGGTAATGCCGAACGGCTTGCTGCCGCCGCCCTGTACCGTCTGATCGCGAATCGCCGTGAATTGAACATCCATGCTGATTCGTGTTCTGAATTGGGATGGGGCTTCTAAATCAACTTGGGCACGCACGTCCAAATTCATGCGCCGGTCCACCAGAAACAGCTTGCCGTTCTGCTGCAATTGATACTGCTGATATGGTTTTGCAGCAGGGAAATCATAGGTGCGTTCGCCTTTTGCAGTTTTCACGGTAGCAACGACACGGCCACAATCGATGTAGTCCTTCGGATCGCCGGTATAGTGCAACTGCAACGATCTACCGGTCGAATTAGAGTTATCGATGATAAAACCGATTTTAGGCCCGCCGGCGATCAACCTTTGCCACACCGTAGCTACCGGCTTTTCAACAACGAACCCTCCCGATTCAGTATTCACTGTAGGAGTCGAATTCTTTTTTTTACTAGTGTCGGGTTGAATATATTGGCTTTGCGATGCACAGCCGGCTAACAGGACAACAGCGATCGTTACGATTAAACGAGAACTACCCATTCAAACTTTCTCCGGTTCTACCAATGCCATGTATAGGGAACGCAACATCCCTGCCGTCGCCCCCCATATATATCTGCTTTCATACGGCATCGCGTAATACTGCCGTGGGCGGCCTCCCAGCACGGCGCTTTGCAATTGATGATTGATCGGATCGAGAAGAAACGACATCGGAACTTCGAACACTTCCGCCACTTCGAAAGGATCGGGGGTCAGTGTAAAACCCGGCTCTATCCAGCCTACGACCGGCGTTACTCGAAAACCCGTGCCCGTAATGTACTCCGGCAAACGGCCCAACAACAACACACGCCCCCGATCGAGGCCGATTTCCTCCTCGGTTTCACGCAGCGCAGTTTCTTCCATATTGGCATCTTCGGGTTCGGTTCGCCCCCCGGGAAAGCTGATTTGCCCGGCGTGATCGGTAAGATGACTGGTACGTTGTGTAAACAATATAGTCGGTTCTGAGGCATGACTGATAATCGGCACCAGCACAGCAGCGGGTGTCAATGCCGGTCTATCGGTGAGCATCTGCGCAATATCACCGGCAGGGTGGCTTGCATCCGAACGCGTTAGCCAGGTTTGCAAGCGTTGAGAAATCATCGGCGGGTCGTATAGATATGGCATCGTGTCTGCTGATGATTCGAAATCATCCTTGAGAATGGTTAAAAGTCGAGCCACTAGGATGATGGGCTATTATGCCATAGAGGCCATCGAGCCCCATCCAGGACATGATACGATGAGGCGTAGTTTAGGTCTGGGAAACACTTCACAGGTTATCACTAAGCTGGGCAGCTTCCGAGACACCAAATGATCGAACTCCGATGAAACTTTATAGCTACTTCCGCTCTTCCGCCGCATATCGATTACGCATTGCGCTTAATCTGAAGTGCTTGGCTTACGAGCAGGTTCCGATATCGCTATTAAAAGACGAACAATCACAAGATTCTTATGCGGCGATCAATCCGCAAAGACTGGTGCCGGCGCTAGATGACGGCGGAGAATTATTGACGCAATCCATGGCCATTTGCGAATACTTGGATGAAACCTATCCCGATCCGCCGCTACTCCCCAAAAACGCACCAGAGAGAGCTCGCGTGCGCGCGCTCTCATTAGCGATTGCTTGCGAAATTCACCCGTTGAACAATCTGCGAGTTCTGAAGTATCTAAAACACACGCTCAAGCAAGACGACGAACAACGAAACAATTGGTATCGGCATTGGATCGCCGAGGGATTAGCGCCGGTAGAGAAAATGCTTGCGGCGAGTCCACGGACAGGACGGTTTTGTCATGGTGACATGCCCGGGTTAGCGGATATCTTTTTGGTGCCTCAAGTCTTCAACGCGCTTCGATATGAATGTTCGTTAGACGCTTACCCGACCATCCGCCGGATCAATGATGAATGCTTGAACCTGCCCGCCTTCGCCGCGGCAAAGCCCGACGCGCAACCGGATGCTGTGTCATAAGTGAAAGGAACTCGATGCGTATAACCAATCGGGCGGGCATTATCTGCGCTTTTATCGGTGCATTGTTATCGAGTGCAATCTACGCAGCGCCAGAGGAATTCACTATAGACCCAGCCCATACCTATGTCACATTCGAAGTGCGGCATTTAGGCATCTCCACACAACGAGGCCGTTTCAATCAAGCAAGCGGGCGAGCAGTTTTCGATGCTGACAGCGACGCCGGCAGCCTAGAAATCAAAATCGACGCTCGCAGTATCGATACCGGCAACGAAGCCATGGAAAAGCTCCTGCGCGGTGACGACTTTTTCAACGTGGAAAAATTTCCGGAAATCATCTTCCGGTCGAAGTCGGTTTCCTATGTTCAAGGCAAGCCCGACAAGATCGAAGGAGAACTAACGCTGTTAGGTGTCACGAAGCCAATTACCGTATCGGTCCTTAGCTATAATTGCACGCGTTTGCCATTTCTCGTTAGACTCACGTGCGGCATGGATGCGACAACGACGATACGTCGATCTGAATTCGGCATGACTAGTCTATTGGCTTTCGTATCGGACGACGTGAAGCTCTTGATTCAAGCCGAAGCGTTTCGGCGAGAAGCGCCACCACCTTCGGAGTAAATGGAATTCGCAAATGGAATTCATACTTATCGGAAAAGGCTTACATTTATATCTGCATTTATTCACTTCGAGACATGCATCCTAAGCTAACGGCAATTTTTAGCCGTTAGCATTAGAACACTAAACCATTATCGTTAATCAATTTCGTAAAACTCCACCAATGACGTCACTCAAAGCGCGCACGATTTTTCTGTTGGTTTTTCTTTGCTGTTTCGGCTTAATCGGTTTCGGCCTTTATCTACAACATGTGGATGGACTGGAGCCCTGCCCGCTTTGCATCTTGCAACGCTATGCCTTTGTGTCGATCGGCCTTGTTGCGCTCATTGCCGCCGCGCATGGCCCCAAAGGCATCGGCGCACGGCTTTACGGATTTGGCATCGCACTGTGCTCACTAGCAGGCATTACCGTAGCAAGCAGACATGTATGGTTGGAACACTTGCCGAAAAACGAAGCACCTGCATGCGGTCCGGGGCTCGATTTCATCGTCGACTCCTTCCCGCTTTCCAAAGCGCTGCCAATGATATTTCAAGGGTCCGGCGAATGCGCCGATGTGCAATGGCGCTTCCTCAGTTTCTCGATTTCCGAATGGGCGCTCGCTTGGTTCGTGCTTTTTCTGTTGACCGGAGTAATGCTGCTAATTCGTAAGAAAAACGCCTGAACATTACCGCTTAGGGCGTTTGTCGGAGAGTCGCCGCAGATGCCCCGTTACTTCTTCGCGATCATGGTAAAGCTGCTTAAAGCGCAACTCGCATTCGATATTGGCCTTTTGCAATCGAGATAAAATCAGTTGTCGCGCTTCTGCGACGGTCTGATAACGCTTTTTCATCGGCAGTTTCAAATTAAAGATCGCCTCGCGGCAATCGCCCCGCGCCATCCATTCTGCAACGAGTTGAGCGATACGTAGCGGCTTCTCTACCATATCGCAAACCATCCAATGAACCGGCCGCTTCGGTCTATAGCGGAAACCATCGGTACGTAAGTGCTCGACCATGCCGGTCGCCAATAGCGCATCGGTCAACGGTCCATTGTCCACCGCGGTTACATGAATACCACGATTAGCGAATTGCCAACTCCATCCACCGGGTGCCGCGCCAAGATCCACAGCCTGCATGCCGGCACGCAACCGCTTCGCCTCTTCTTCCGGGTTGAGGAAAGTCATAAAAGCCTCCGCCAATTTGAGTGTCGAACGACTCGGCGCTCCACCTGGAAACCGCAGGCGAGGAATCCCCATCGGCCATGACGACGCATTGTCCGCTCGCGATAAACCGATATAACAACGCCCAGTATCGACAAAGAATAAATGCAGACGCGGCAACGCATGCGCACGATCGCTATCCAGGAGCTTCGCTTCCGTCGCTGCAGCCGCGAACACGGCAGAAAACTTACGGCAAAAAGGCGACAACGACTTCGCCTCATTAGTATCCGCATGCTCGACAACGACTTCGCCGAACTTCCCGCGTGATCCGCACCGCTCCAATAGCGGCGTAACGCGGTCGCGAAGCGGAAGACCATCGACCTCTTCAACCGCATGAACCCATTGCCGCGCAAAGATTAGCTCAGCGAATCGCTGCCGCTTGGCCAGTTGCGCCGCATGAGGCGATGAATAAATAACGAATCCCGAATCCGGTTCGGCATCCGCTTGCCCTTCGATATCGACAGCGGCCGCACGGTCAGTGATTTCTTGCGCGCACTCACGCTCGAAACCGGGACGGCAATAGAGAAGAATATGTTCCATAGAAAGTGGGGAGAAAAGGTCCCGGATAGTAGCGCGGGCAGGCCGTTCGGCTCAACCATTTCTAATGAAAGTTCATTTCAAAAATATTTGGGCTCGTGACTTTTAGAGCAGAATGCAAGTCACTCAGCGATCATCTATTGAAGCGATGGGCTGAAACACGCTTGTTCATGGCAAAGGGCCGAGCGCAGCCGTTTGTCGAGCAAGCGCATCTACATAAGCTCGTGTGTCTTGAGAAAGCAGGCGTCGTTTACGGTCGAGGAGAAAGGGGGACTGATAATTGAGAACTTTGCGTTTGCGGTTGTTGCATCTGTTGTTGCTCCATCATTTGTTTTTGTAATTGTTGCCGCTGCCGCTGCGCAAGTTGCAATTGCTGCTGCAATCGCGCTAGCTCTAGCGATTGCTGGGTCTGCTGAGCACTTACTTGCTGAATCTGTTGTTGCAACACGTGCTGCTGTTGCTGCTGTTGCTGTAATTGCTGCTGAAATAACAAATTCTGTTGCTGCCATTGTTGCTGCACTTCCGTGATCTGTTTCAGTAACTGCTGCTGTCTGTTCACGTTCTGCGAAACCTCCTGTGGAGAGTTGCCTGCTTTCCTGCTTGAATCCTCGGTCAGTTGCTGGATCTGCCGCTGCAATTGCGCCCGTTTTTGTAATGCTTCTTGCCGGCTCGCATGGGCTTTTCTCAGTATTTCTTGCTGTTGCAACCGCGTTTGCTGCATTTCTTGCAGGAGTTTTCCTCTTTGGTCACCGGTGGACAGTTGCTGCGATTGCAGTAGTTGCTTCTGTTGCAATTCCTGTTGTAGCTGCGATTCTTGTAATTTAACCCGTTGTATTCGTTCCTGTGTCTGACCCAATTGATCTTGTTGCTGCGACTGCTCCAGTTGCTGGAGTAACTGTTGAGCCTGCCGCTGTTGTTGGAGCTGTTGCTGTGCCTGCTCCAATGATTGCGACGAATTGCGCAAAGCATCTCGCTCGGCACTCGCACTCGTCGAATACAGCAAGGAACCGCTTGCCAGCAGGGCGAGCAACGATGTTGGCTTAATCAGACTTAACCGTTTCAATGATATAAAGTTTTTCATTATTTTATTTTCTGCTCGAGCAATTAAGTATTTCTATATCAATTCGCTATGACATACATGTTACACCTTGCACAGCTATTAACATTTCTAATGTCCTCCGCAAAAAAAATGCCAGGGATGAGCAAGAGATAAAATGTCACAAGGCACTGAATTATCAATAAAAAAATTAAATTGATTTTTTTTGAGAACACTTGGGCATTGCAGAACCGGAAGAAAATCAATGCAACCGGTTTGCAAACATGTAAGGAAAAAACCATTCGCGGCAATACATGCAGCTTCTCTCCGCGCAATGACAAAAGAAGACGTTCGTCGATGATGCACTGCAGCGATTATTCGCCGATAACCTCCAAATGCAGGAAATTCCATGATTCCCTGATCTTCACTCAAAAAATAGTGAGCATCGTGTCCGACGGTACAAGGAGTTTGATAGCTAGAGCGGATTTACTATGAATAAAAGGCATCGTTGCCCCCAAATGCGTCTCCCGCGTTGTTGCTCGTCACTTGCTTGGAATAACCAAGCGGCGTTCCTCTCGCCTAGCACTGCACCCTAAACCGACTCAGCGATGCCTTTTATTCATAGTAAATCCGCTCTAGGTCCGTTGAACTCCATCGCTATCAACTGTTATCAACCGGCCTCGAAAAAAGAAGGTCGTTTCCTCACGAGGGATAAGCTATTAATGGTGATGATGATATCCAAACCATATGCCGCTATGTGGATACCACGGATCATAAAAAGGATCGTAATAGTAAGGACGATAAGGATAACTTGGGTAAGCAGGTGCGTTTCGATAAACCGTTAAATTCGGTTCTATGACGATTTTTGGTGCTGCAATTAAAGGCGCTTTGATTTCCTGTGTACCGATACGCCGCAATCTATCTTCACCAAGATTACCCTCCGCGCTCAAAACCCTACCCACGCTAAAGCTCTCTTCGCTAGAACCACTGGGATCGCACGCAATAAATTTCGTCGCAGTGAAAGCATAGCCATCATATATCGGCTCTATACGATTAAGAACGAAGCAGGTCTCGTCACCTGCAGGAATAATATTAGCGATTTGTCCGAGCCATATCACGTGCGGACCAGCGAGATCATCGTCAAGAGACTGCACTGGCGTGATGGCAGAATCAGCCGCACTTGCGATCGATGCAGTCGTTAACAATACGAAAAAAGCCGGCAGTGAATATGGTTTCATTGGTTGGGCCCCATCGCTATTTTTTGTATGAATAAATTATTGGACCGTTAATCGCCATTCATGTTCTGCCTTCCGCTGGGCAACGCTTGCGCTAGCCACTCAAGGGAATATCGAACTGCAACGTTGCCAGCCGCGCATACAATCCGTTCTCGCGCATCAACTCTGCATGGGTGCCGATACTGACCAAACGACCATGTTCCAGCACGGCAATACGGTCGGCGCTTTGCACCGTCGCCAAACGATGCGCGATAACAATCGTCGTACGGCCGCTGGCTAACCGATCGAGCGCTAGCTGCACCATGCGTTCGGACTCGGAATCCAGCGCGCTTGTCGCTTCATCTAGCAGCAATAAAGGCCGATCGGCGAGAATCGCTCGAGCAATAGCAAGACGCTGCCGTTGCCCGCCGGAAAGGCGAACACCGCGCTCGCCCATGTACGTATGCATTCCTTCCGGTAAACGATCGACAAACTCGCTAGCATATGCCGCATCGAGCGCCGCACGGACTTCCGCCTCACTTGCTTCGGGCCGGCCATAACGCACATTGTCCAGCACGCTGCTCGCAAAGATGACAGGGTCTTGCGGCACCAAAGCAATGCGTCGCCGCACTGCCGACGGATCGGCCGTAACGAGATCCACATCGTCCATTCTGATTGCGCCCGATGACGGATCGTAATAACGAAGCAGCAATTGAAATACCGTCGTCTTCCCGGCGCCGCTTGGGCCCACTAGCGCTAATCGCTCGCCTCGATTAACAATCAGAGAAAAATCCTTCAACGACGGCACATCAGGCCTCGACGGATAAAAAAATGTCACGCCTTCGAAAGACACATTACCGCTTGGTGGTTCCGGCAACGGCGTAGGCTGTGCAGGTGCGCGGATCTGTGGCTCTGTCGCCAGCAATTCCATTAATCGTTCCGCAGCACCCGCTGCCCGCTGCAAATCGCCGATGACTTCCGAAAGCGCGCCTACTGAACTAGCGACAAGAATCGAATAGAAAACGAACGCGGAAAGATCGCCGGCAGATATTTGGCCTTTCAATACATCATGTCCGCCGATCCATAGAATGATGCCGACCGCGCCGAACACCAGCATGATAACGACAGCCGTTAATATCGCTCGCTGACGAATACGCTTCACACCGGTGGCGAAAGTTTCTTCTACGCGTTCGCCGAAGTGCATGCTGTCTTGCGCCTCGTGACAATAGGCTTGCACCGTGCGAATTTCATGGAGTGTTTCATCGATATAAGCAGAAATGTCGGCCACTCTGTCCTGACTCGCACGCGAGAGCTTACGCACGCGGCGACCCAACAGCATAATCGGCGCTACCGTGAGCGGCACGCCGAGCACCACGAGCAATGTAAGCTTCGGACTTGTGATGGCCAGCATGATCAAGCCGCCGATCATAAGCAAAAAATTACGTAGCGCAATCGATGCGCTCGATCCGACAACGATTTCGATCAATGCAGTGTCGTTGGTCAAACGGGAAATCACTTCGCCCGTGCGCACTACCTCGAAGAATCCAGGTGAGAGTTTGAGCAAATGGGAAAAGACCGCGCGGCGAATATCCGCCGTTACGCGCTCCCCCACCCAAGACACAAAATAGAAACGGGAAAATGTCGCTGCCGTCAATATAGCGATCACGATGAGCAACAAGATTAGAGCTTGATCCAGCAACGCCGGATTCGCGCCGTAAAAACCTTTATCGATAACTCGCCGTAATCCCTGCCCTATGGCCAACACCGCACCGGCAGCCGCTACCAACGCGATGCCGGCCAATGCGATACGCGCTTTATAGGGCTTGAGAAATTGGAGCAGCGGTGTCAGCGCTCGCAAATCTTTTTGTGCAGGCCGATTGGGAATTTGCAAATTCGATGTACGAGCCAAGACATACCTCTTCGTCAGATTTAAAACATGGCGCTGAAATACAAGTTTTCCGCTGAAGCGGTATCCAGTGTGGCACTAATTCCATAAAGCCGGAAGGATGCACGACTGTTTCCATATCGGTACACTTCGTGCTTCGTTTTATTGGAATCGGCTTGTTCATGATCGGATTATTACAGCGGGTTACTCATGCTAGCGTCCATGTCGATGGCGAAATGGTCGGCGCGATCGATAGAGGATTGCTCGTTCTCGTCGGGGTAGAGCAAGGTGACGATGAATCGACCACCGAAAAGCTATTACGGCGGCTGCTTACCTACCGCGTTTTTTCCGACGACGAAGGCCGCATGAATCGATCACTGTCGGATATAGCGGGCGGTTTGCTGTTGGTGCCGCAATTTACGTTGGCGGCCGATACGCGCAAAGGCGCACGCCCCAGTTTTAGTTCGGCCGCTGTGCCGGAGCAAGGCCGTTTATTGTTCGACTATCTCGTACAACTCGCTCGCGCTACCCATCCCATCGTTGCTACCGGACGATTCGGCGCGAACATGCAGGTTAGTCTTACCAATGACGGACCGGTTACATTCTGGCTGCACGCTAAGCCTACGGAAGTGTCGAACAGCGACTCGCCTCTATAATGAACTCACCACATACATCACCTGATCCTATGGAATCCTTACCCTCCTCCATGTCCGCCGTGGAAATCTCCATGCCCGGCGGCCCTGAAGTTTTACGGGAGACTACGCGTCCCCTACCGAAAGTCGCTACAGGTGAAGTATTGATCAAAGTGGCTGCGGCAGGCATCAATCGTCCCGATACACTGCAACGCAAAGGCGGATATCCACCGCCACCGGGCGCATCCGATCTTCCCGGTTTGGAAGTGGCCGGCACCATCGTCGCACTCGGTAATGATGTCAGCGAATGGAAAATCGGCGACTCGGTTTGTGCGCTCGTCAGCGGTGGCGGTTATGCGGAGTATTGCGTCGCGCCGGCGATACAATGTTTGCCGGTGCCTCGCGGACTATCGATGACAGAAGCGGCATCGTTACCGGAAACCTTCTTCACCGTGTGGAGCAATGTGTTCGATCGGGCAAAACTCGCTCCCGGCGAAAGCTTTCTTGTGCAAGGCGGCTCCAGCGGTATTGGCGTCACCGCGATTCAAATGGCGCACGCACTCGGCCATCAAGTATTCGCCACCGCCGGCAATCAGGAAAAATGCACCGCGTGCGAAAAACTCGGCGCCCATGCGATTAATTACAAAACGCAGGACTTCGTCGCAGTTATCAAAGAAGCAACGCAAGGACGCGGCGTCGATGTCATTCTCGATATGGTGGGTGGTGATTATGTGCAGCGTGAACTAAATACGCTCGCCGACGATGGCCGATTGGTATTCATCAACACCATGGCGGGGCGTGAAGCCACTATCGATTTTCGTTCGATGATGCAGCGGCGTTTAACGATTACCGGGTCAACGCTACGTCCTCGTCCGGTGGCCTTTAAAGGCGCCATTGCAAAAGCATTGCGAGAAAAAATATGGCCGATCATAGAAGCGGGGCAAATCAAACCGGTCATTTATCAAACTTTTCCGCTACCGGATGCGAGCGCGGCTCATGCATTGATGGAGTCCAGCCGGCATATCGGAAAAATTGTACTCACCGTAGGATAATTCTAACCAGGACTTACGCAAAATTGTCCCAGCAAGGCGAGCCGGCGCAGACAATGCCAATTAGTACGGCAACAAAGGCACAACGCCACCGGGTCGGTTTTGCGTAAGTCCTACAAACAACATTCGAGGCTTTTTGTGAAACTACTTACCTTCTCCACCACGGCTTATCCAGTCCCACGCATCGGTGTCATGCGCGGTGACGACATCGTCGATCTTGAAATCGCAGCAATGCTCGCCGGCGCAACATTACGCTTCGATCCCACCAATATGATCTCGTTAATCGAAGCCGGCGAAGACGGATTGGATCAAGTGCGGGAATTGCTCGATGTCTACGCCACCGGCATTCCCGATGCCGTACAAACGGATATTCACGCGCCCATTCCTCGTCCCCGCAAAAATGTGGTCTGCGTCGGCTGGAATTATGCCGAACACTTTCAAGAAGGCGAGCGAGTCCGCCAGACCGGCGACGATATGCCGGAGCATCCCACTTTTTTCACCAAAGCGAACACTGCGGTAAATGGTCCCTTCGACAATATCACTTGCGATCCCGCCCTATCGGGGAAATTCGACTGGGAAGTAGAACTTGGCGTCATCATCGGTAAACAAGGCAAAAATATTCTCGAAGAAGATTCGATGGATCACGTATTCGGATACACCATCATCAACGATGTATCCGTACGTAATGCGCAGCGCGCCCATGGCGGTCAATGGTTCAAAGGAAAAAGCTTCGACGGCACTTGCCCGATGGGACCCTATATCGTCACCAAAGATGAAATCGATCCTTTCGATTTACCTATGATTTGTCGAGTGAACGACGTGGTGAAGCAAGAGTCTAATACCAGCTACATGTACTTCGGCATCTCGCGATTGATTGCCGAATTGTCATGGGGCATGACCTTAGAGCCAGGCGATATTATTTCCACTGGAACACCGCCCGGCGTCGGCTTCGCTCGTAATCCCCCCGAATATCTGCAACCAGGCGATATCATGGAGACGGAAATCGTCGGCCTCGGGATGATGCGTAATCGCATGGTGTGAATACCCCCATCGAACAGCCGACGAGCAGCGATTTAATAAACACGTGGAAATTCTTTTTCGGCGATCTATTCTTAATAGTAAGCCGCCGTTTTTCCTACATCATGGCAACAAGATTGTCTAGATGTGCAAGCTGGGCCGAGGAACGTATAATGGCGACCCTTCAGCCCAGCCGTCGGGCGTAATTGGTAATCAATGGCGACTTACGGCACGCGATTTCACCGCTTCATTCAAGATACTTACCGAAATTTCGCAAGCCTGAATTTATTCGTTCGGTTCAACCCCGCAAGATAAACCCATTTACGGTTTCAAGTTTTATACAGCTTATGGAATATATAGTCGTACAAAAGCAGCCCCTCGTTATTTTCGACGAATTGACGATACCTATTCCCATGTCCCACGGCATCGAATCGAAAGCCGCCGCGCTTCGATGGATGACGGTTAGAGGCATGCAGGCAGAATGCAAGGTAATGCCGATGTCGCAATTCCGCGCCTTGTCCGGTCTCTTGCCGAAAGACACAAGCGCAGTAAATAGGCAAGACGCGTAACGCTTACAGCGTTTTTGCATCCGCTGCCGGGTTCTCAATTCTCACCGTTCACGCTTCCTGCAAGCGGAAGGGTGAGACTACGTGTGACTAGGGATGAGAGCTTCAACGCCGGAAATTCTCTTATCCAGTGTTGTTTAACGGCTTCCCCGATTAGCCGTCACCGCTAACTTAAGCGGTATAGATATATGCTATCACTCATAGTGAAGTATCCACTTCCGGCAATGTAAGCGAAGACACCAAAAGCAGATCTCGAGTCATATTCCCCAAGGCGCGACCGCTTACAATACGCGTATTCTTTTAGCCGCCGCCTCGACCATGACCGTCCCACCGTATCCCTGGAACCCCGATATCTTTCATCATTCGCCGATATTCGCTCCATTAGCCCGACTTCCGCGATTCGCGGAGTTGGCCGAGCTAACCCATTGATTGTTCGATGAGCGATACAAAAAGGTCGGCACTACATTTGAATGGACGCTGGCGTGACGGGTGAGGCGGCGATGC
>Ga0157374_10000425_pt1 | contig 38176 bp, 30 predicted proteins | sample M25metaG_FD_115308 | JGI IMG/M metagenome (GOLD analysis project Ga0157374, IMG submission 115308) | Miscanthus rhizosphere microbial communities from Kellogg Biological Station, Michigan, USA - M2-5 metaG | ecosystem: Host-associated > Plants > Roots > Rhizosphere > Soil | place: USA: Michigan...
CATCCGAGAAAAAGCCAGGCAGACCCGTCAGAATGACCAGCCTAGCGACGTGGTGATGCCCAGATCGTTCTTGGGGGCTGTTACGGGAGGACGGGTGTCGTGATTCTCGTAAAGCTGGAGGTTCCAATTGAAATTCCGCACCAGCTCGATTCGCCAGTTGGATTGAGAGCTGAATCGAAAGCGGCCAAGTTCGCTGAGACTAGAGAACAAGAAGGCGCCGGAACTGAAGCTTAGAGTTCTAAAACGAAAAGTGTTGAACGTGAGCCCCAGGAGTGCCTCGGTGTTATTGCGAATCGGTTGCGTGCCGGGTTGTGGGAAATAAGTCTCGTGGCTATACGCAGCCCCTGCAATAGCCAGCAAGGAGGTCCTGTCTGTCTGAATGAGCCGCCGTCCAATTCCCGCACCATAGGTAGACCGCAGCTGAAGGTCCTGTTGATCGCTTCGCAGCAAAGAAAACAGGGCCGCCGCCACCCATTTCGTGCTAAGTGCTCTGGTGTATTCGGAATCAAACGTCACGCGGTTTGTGTTGTTGGAGTGATCCTGAAAATTGAATTGCGAGCTAGTAGCCAATCGCACCGTGTTCTTTTCGGTGTTGAACCCCACGTCCGCTGAGAGCGAGGAGTTCACGTTTCTACTGTTTCCTCCTGCGAAGCTGAAACCATAGTTGACTGACCCGGTCAGCTGGTTTCAGAAGCTAACCTCTTGTTGCTGTTGAATTCGGATGATGCTCATTGATGAAATCTTGGTAGGAGACTTTTGCTCCACAACAACGAAATCGAATGGATTCCCCTCTGAGGGCACTGACCTCTCAATATTGCCGGTCAGGCGTCGGCCGTCCTTTACCGAAACAATATATGGATCCTTGCTGCGGAGGCTTTTCACGCGTTTCCAGTCAAGATGCACCGAATCCTTCATGTAGTCCGATTTGAAGACGAGTTCTCCATTGTCTCCGGTAAAGCTGTCTCCGTTCTTCATGATGACGACGTCATCCTTGCGTTTGGCCTGGGCAGTACCTACAAGAAGAACAACCGCCATAAGCAGGAGGAGCGTTTTCAGGGACGCTCGAGTCATACCGTGGTCCATATTCGCCCTTTCGCTTGAGCCTCACACCACTGATGGTTTCAGCATTTCCTAGTGCCAGCCCGATGCTAGTCAACGTGGCCAGAACACTCTCACTGGCACTAGTGACAGTGTGCAAGCTGGCATGGTTTTGAGAGTTTCTTGATGAAGTTGCGAGGGGTAAACAGGAATGTCATTGCCTATTTTGCGCGCAGTCATGGTAAGGGTTTCGCGCGTGCTATTGGGCTGCTGTATCGCTGTAGGAGCGCAGGCGCAAGACTCGCAACCCGGCCCGTCTGCTTCGACAACAAGCACACCCAGCAGTGACCAACAGCAAAACCCGAAGAAGAACACGATTGACCTATACGGGTTCGTCATGCTCGATTCTGGCTACGACTTCGGACAAAACGACCCCTTCTGGTTTGACGTGGTGCGGCCTACGAAACTGCCGTCCTTCAGGAATGAGTTCGGACCGAATGGGAACGTGTACTTCGGCGTCCGCCAGACTCGATTCGGGGTGAAGACCACCACCCCGACGAAATTCGGTGATCTCAAGACTTGGTTCGAGTTTGAATTGTTCGGCACGGGGGTGGATGCCGGCCAGACCACATTCCGTTTGAGGCAGGCCTATGGCGAACTCGCGCAATTTGGTGCCGGGCAGACCTGGAGCCCGTTCATGGATATTGATGTGTTTCCCAACTCACTCGAGTATTGGGGACCGAGCGGGATGGTGTTTTTTCGAAATGTACAGATTCGCTGGATGCCCATACGGACAGATCGGAGCGAGATCATCGTGGCCCTCGAACGTCCCGGAGCCAGCGGTGATCAGGGCGTTTACGCGGACCGAGTCGAGCTGCAGGGCATCAAACCGCATTTCACCTTGCCCGACATTTCGGGGCATGTCCGCATCACGCGCGGATGGGGGTATCTTCAGGCCGCAGGCATCGTCCGCAAGATCGGATGGGTTGACACCAACCCGTCACCTAGGGTGCGCCTGGGGGATCATGTGTGGGGCTGGGGGGTAAATCTCACCTCAAATCTCAAGTTTACCCAAGCCGACGTCCTCAGGCTGGCGGTCGTCTACGGCAAAGGCGTCGAAAACTACATGAATGATGCGCCCGTCGATATCGGAGTAAAGACCAATCCTGGCAACATCCTCCGCCCGATTCTCGGTGTCCCACTGCCCGTCCTAGGAGCCGTGGGTTTTCTTGATCACAACTGGAGCGAGGGTTTCAGTACTGCGCTCGGGTATTCGCTGGTTGACATCGATAACTCCAATGCACAGAAACCAAGTGACTACCATCAGGGCCATTACGCGTTGACGAATCTCCTGTACCACCCGGTTTCCAAGGTTACGATCGGCGCCGAATTTCAGTTTGGGCGCCGTCTTAATTTTAGTGACGGCTTCAATGTGAATGACTATCGAGTGCAAGTCTCGTTCAAGTACGACTGGAAAAAAGTGTTTGAGTTCTAAGCAGGAATGAACCTGGTCAGGGGGTAGGCTTATTTGGTCCAGGGTTCGGGGACTTCGAATGGCATGAACAACTGGCTACGCGTTTTGGAATCCACTTCAATCACAGCCTCGAGACCAAGCAGAGCCAGCCAAACAGTGAGCAGTTTGAGAACACGCCGTTGCGCCTGTCAGATGGCAGCGTGATATTCACGCCGAATCTTTTTGGCCCGGGTATCACCATCAATGATGCTCGATACCGAATGGTCTCGATCGACGCTCAAGCGCCACGGTTTGTCTCTCGAGGGTGAATATTATCTGCGCTGGCTGGACCATTTCCGAGGCCCCGGGGTGGCAAGTGTTCCAGGGTTGTTTGACCACGGGATGCAAATGCAGACATCGGTTATGGCGATTCCCAAACTCCTGCAGATCTATTTTGGCGGATCGACAATTTTCGGCCAATACGGGAACCCGTGGGATTTCCGCAGCGGCATCAACTACTTCCCATTCAAGAACAAAGTTGTCCGTTGGAACACTGAATTTCTCTATCTATACCGGTCCGCCGTGGGATACACCTCCGTTCCCTATCCCGTCGGCGGTTCCGGGCCAGTGTTTTATACGACATGGGAGCTGGCTTTTTGAGCAACAGAAGCTCAATCCGCAGTTTGAGCAAGCAAGCAGTGGCTGCTGCGCGTTTCGTTCTCCTTGTGGCATCGCTGGCGACAGCTCAAGTGCCCGCGCAGAGGCCTGAACTCAACGACGTTCATTTCCACCTCACCAACTACATCCAGCAAGGCACAAACATTCACGAATTCTTGAAGATCATGGGTTCCAAGGTCGGCCGTGTAGCGATCTTTGGCATTCCCCTCCAGCAAGAGTGGTCGTACAGAATAGACGGGAATCGCGCACCAACGTACTACCTGAACACGGATGCTCCCCTCTATTACTACTCATTCACCGACGCTTGGATCGCAACTGCGTACAAATCACTCACCCAAGACGAACAAGCCCGATTCGATCCCATGATCACCGGCTTCAATCCGACCGACATGTATGCCGTCGATCACATTCGCAGAGTATTGCAGACTTTTCCCGGGGTGTTCTCTGGCATCGGTGAGTTCACAATCCACAAGGAATTTGTCTCAGGAAAGATTGCGGGCGGAGTCGCCAGCCTGCAAGATCCGGCCCTCGATCGGATCTTGGACTTTGCCGCAGAAGCCGGTCTTATTGTTCTGCTGCACAATGACATCGACGTTCCCTTCCCCAAAGAAGGGTCACCCCCCGCCTACCTGGAGGATACGAGAGCCCTCTTTAGGAAGCACCCCAATACAACCATCATCTGGGCTCACATGGGAATGGGTCGCATCGTACGCCCCATCAAGAATCAGGCCGCCATCCTGGCAGAGTTGCTGGAAGATCCGGCGTTCAACAACGTTTATTTCGATATTTCCTGGAGTGAAGTTGCTAAGTACATCGTGGCCAGCCCAGACTCAGTTCAGGTAGCGGCTGCGCTGATCAATCGACATCCGGATCGTTTTCTGTTCGGTACTGACGAAGTTGCGCCCTCGGATCAGCAGACGTACCTGCGAGTGTATTACCAGTATGACCTCCTCTGGGGAACTCTCAGCCGGGACGCAATGGAAAGCGTTCGCAAAGGGAATTACCAAAGGCTCTTCGATATCGCCAGAAGAAAGGTAAGGGCATGGGAAGCAGCACACCCCAGCCAATGATCGTATGCTAGCGCCGCGATTCATCATGGCAAGAATTTTGGGAGATGAAGACATGAATAGCTCATTTTTCGTTCGCGTTCTGTATCCTGCAGCAATGTTTTTTCTTACCGGCATGCCGCCGATGACTTTCAGTGCTTTGGCAGAGACCACCAAAGTCGAGGGCTTCATTCAAGCGCGCGACGGCGAAACTATGGTTTTGAGAACCGCTGATTCTCACAGGCTTGTAGTGGTCCTTAACGACAGCACGCAAGTCGGGCAAGTTCAGGGCGTGTTCAAAGCACGAAGGAAAGAGATGTCGATGACTGCTCTGATCCCGGGGCTACAAGTGAAGGTAGAGGGAGAATACACCGATCCGGGCAAAATGATCGCGGCTTCGATTTCATTCAAAGGGAACGATCTGGAACGTGCCCAGGCAATGCAAGCCGGCATGCATGAGAGCCACATGCAGCTGGAGAAGCACGAGGCGCGGCTGGCCGCCAATCAGTCAGCCATTGCTGAAGCCGTTGCCCGCTTCGGCCAACTGGACGACTACTACATTTTTGACGAAGTCACCGTACATTTTGGGAATGGCAAGACAAAGGTCGATCCCAAGTACGTGCCACAACTTCTCGCATTGGCCGAAAAGGCCAAGCCTATCAATGGCTACATGATTGAGATCAAAGGATACGCATCCTTGTCCGGCAGCACAGAATTAAATCAGCAACTCAGTGAGGACCGTGCCGACGAAGTCACAAATATATTGATTCAGCAAGGACATGTTCCACTGACCAGACTATTGGCTCCGGGCGCGATGGGGGAAAGCCACCAGGTGAACAACAATGACGGTGAACAGGCGGAAGCAGCGAACCGTCGCGTGGTTGTCCGGATCTTACAGAACAAAGCTGTGGCCGGCACTTAAAGGCGGGGTACTCTCTCCCTGCCCCTCTTCGATTGCTGGACTGCCTACGTCTAGGTCTTGTCTGCCTCATCCCTTCTCGCCGTATCTCGGACAATAAGTCGCCTTTGAGGGATACCCTGTTAGTTTTGACAGTGCGAACTGCAAGGTGTAGTGCTTACGATTCCTGCTCGTGATGAGGAATCAGCAGCAGTTTGGCAGCGCGCAGCTTGAGGCGGGGGACTCGACGAACGGGGGAGGCTCGAGTGCGAGGTTCCCTGCCGGACATCGCCAGGTTTCCCCGCTCCATTCACAGATTGCGTCCGTGGCTGAGGGACACACAAAGGTCAGGCTTTTTCAGGGACTTGATCGAGAGCAAAGGCATGCCATTCTGGCAGCTGCTACTTACCGCCATTTCACACGTGAGACCGTCGTTACCCACCAGTGTGACCCAGCAGATCGCCTCTTCTTGTTACTCCGGGGCTCCGCAAGATTTTTCTTTCTCACTCCAAACGGAAAAAAGGTTTATCTGCACTGGCTTTCGCCGGGGGAAATCTTCGGCGCCGCGAGTTTGCTGACGGATGCGGCAAACTTCATTGTGAGTACGGAGGCGTCCAAAGGCACCCACGCGTTAGTTTGGAAGAAGAATGTTCTGCGAAGTTTGATCACAGTGTATCCTCTCTTGCTCGAGAACTCGTTAGCGATTGCATGTGACTACCTAGTTTGGTACCTCGCAAGCCACCTCAGTTTGGTCAGCTATAGCGCCCGCGATAGGCTGGCACACGTATTAGTCAGCTTGGCGAATGGAATTGGGCAGCCATGCGTCAACGGCACCCGCGTCGATATCACGAATGAGCAATTAGCCAACACCGCCAATGTCACTCTTTTCACCGCCAGCAGGGTGTTAAGAGAGTTCCATCGCAGCGGGGCCATCATCAAGACAAGAGGCCAGGTTTTCCTTTCCCGGCAAGAACGGCTGTTCCGCGACGGCCGAGACATTGTAGGAAGGGGCGCCTAAGACAGTGATCTCCCTAGCCGAATTGACAGTTTACTTGCCCTGAGAAGGCCCCTAAGTTCGGTTAGTCTTTCACCGCGTGAAACGCGAAGCTTATGGACACCCTCGTTAACCAGACCTACGATGAAATCCAAATTGGCACCACTTTTTCCTTTCCCCACCGTCTCACAAAAATGGAAGTGGATGCTCTGGCTTTCGTTTCAGGAGAAACGGACGGCTTCCAGATCGAGACCGGGGAGGGGGCACTCAAGGATCAGGTCGCGGAGGCGGTCGCCGGAGAAGCATTGCTTTCGGCACTCCTGAAGCGCCGCTTGCCTGGCCCGGGCACCACCATTGTCGCGCAAGACCTCGCTTTTTCTGGACAGTTGGGGACGGGCGATGAAGTCCATGGGACCATTGTCGCGCGCGAAAAATATGATAAAGGGAAACTGGTGGTCTTCGAATGTCACCTTACCCGTGGTGAGGAGACAATCGTCAGGGGCAGAGTGACCGTCGCAGCACCCAGCGTACGAATTAAGTATGACAATATCGCCACGCCTGAAATCATCCTTCGCAGAAATGATGCGTTTCGCAGAATTCTCCGGCGCTGTTATTCCCTGCCGCCCACAAGCTGCGCGATCGTACATCCTTGTGATCGAGACTCGCTGTTGGGCCCGATTGAGGCGGCCAAGCGGGGTCTGATCACACCGATTTTCGTTGGCCCCGAGCGCAAAATCCGAGCTGTCGCGGATGAGGAACATGCGGATCTTTCGCCCTATCGCATCGTTGCAACGTCGCACAGCCACGAGTCGGCACAAAAAGCGGTGGCTATGGTTCGCGCCGGCGAGGTTGAGTCCCTCATGAAAGGTAGCCTCCACACAGATGAACTGATGAGCGCGGTCGTACCATCATCCACGGGATTGCGAACCGCACGGCGTATCAGCCATGTTTTTGTGTTGGATGTGCCCTCCTACTCGCGCCTGCTGATGGTAAGCGATGCGGCTATCAACATCGCACCGACGGCAAAAGAGAAACTCGATATTGCGCAAAACGCAATTGATTTGGCCCACGTACTTGGCATCGAAGAACCGCGGTTAGCGATTCTTGCTGCCGTCGAAACGGTGAACCCAGATATGCAGTCCACCGTAGATGCTGCGATGCTCTGTAAAATGGCCGACCGCGGTCAGATCACAGGCGCAGTGCTCGATGGTCCGTTGGCGTTCGACAACGCCATCAGCGAAGACGCTGCCCGAGTCAAGAAGATCGTCTCGCCGGTCGCAGGCAGGGCCGATATTCTTCTCGTCCCGGACCTTGAAGCCGGCAACATTCTTGCCAAGCAGTTGCAGTATCTCGCTGGGGCCGAAAGTGCTGGCATCGTCCTAGGCACACGAGTTCCGATCGTATTGACCAGTCGTGCCGACACGGTGCGCACAAGACTCGTATCCACTGCAGTGATGAAGCTCGTTGCTCATTCCAAGCGCGATGTCGCCATGGGCGCGCTTCGCGAGGTCTCCCGTGCTGCATGAAGCAATTGGGGTTTTGAACTCAGGGTCTGCAAGCATCAAATTTGCGTTGTTCGCGGTCGACGGCGAGCTGAGCCCTGCACTCAAAGGGCAAATCGAAGGCATTTACACCAAACCGCACTTCATTTCGAAGTCCTCAACGGGTGTAAAGGATGAACACTTTTGGAATGAAGGCACGAAACTCGGCCACCTCGACGCGACAGAATACTTGCTCGCATACTTGCGAAACCAGCTTGCAGATGTTCAATTGCTGGGAGTCGGGCATCGGGTTGTGCACGGAGGAGTTGTTTTCACGCACCCGGTGAGGGTGGACCGCAATGTGCTAAGCGCCCTGGAGAAACTAATTCCGCTCGCGCCCCTGCATCAACCATACAACCTTGCACCGATGTACCTGGCGCTTGATCGCGTACCTCAGTTGCCGCAGATAGCCTGCTTTGATACGCAATTTCATGCCACAGCTCCGGAAGTGGCGCAAATGTTCGCGATCCCTTCCGAATTGCAGGAAGAGGGTGTACGCCGCTACGGATTTCATGGGCTTTCCTATGAATACATCTCATCGCTGATGCCGCAAGTTGACCCTGCGGCGGCAGAGGGCAAGACCATTGTGTTACACCTTGGCAATGGCGCCAGCATGTGCGCCATGGCTTCTGGAAGAAGTGTGGCGACGACCATGGGTTTTACGGCCGCGGATGGCCTTGTGATGGGAACCCGCTGCGGTGCAATTGACCCCGGAGCCCTCCTTTATCTTATGGATCAGCGAGGGATGAACGCACGAGCGATCGAGAAGCTCATCTACCACGAATCAGGGTTGCTGGGTGTTTCGGGTCTTTCGAGCGACATGCGCACCCTGCTCAACAGCGATCAGCCGCGGGCAAAGCTGGCGGTGGATCTTTTCGTATACAGGATTCATCGGGAAATGGGATCCCTTGCGGCATCCCTAAAAGGCCTAGATGCAATTGTCTTCACTGGAGGGATCGGTGAGAACTCTCCTGTCATACGCGAGCGTATCTGCGGGGATGCTGCGTGGCTTGGAGTTGAACTGGATTCCGAAGCGAACCATGCGGGAAATCGCAGAATCAGTGCCAAGGGAAGCCGGGTTGCAGCATGGGTCATTCCCACGAACGAAGAATTGATGATTGCGCAACACACGTTGCGGATATTGCAAGCGGCTCCCCATCGCTTCTCTGCCGAACACTTCGCACCTGCCGCATAGGGGTACCGATTCACTCTTGGCGTTCCTCCGGTGCGTTTGTTCGGCCAACGAAGAGACCAGCCTCTGGCCGATCCATGGCTAGCACGTCTTCGGCTAGCGCGCCTTCCGTCCAAAACAGAAACAAGAAGGGGATCTTGAGACCCACACTCTGGGAGGGGAGTTTTCAACTGATCAAGTGATTCTTGAGGGCGTAGTGAAGGAGGTCTACATTGTTCTTTAGGCCCAGAGTCTGCATCAGGTTGTATTTGTGAAACGCAACCGTACCGGGTTTGACATTTAACGTGCTCGCAATCTCTTTCATCGTCATGCCTTCTGCGAGCAATTGCAAAATTTCGCTCTGACGCCTGGTGAGACGTTTCTTGGAGTCCAGCGACTCTCTATTCTGCAGAAGAAACTCGACTATGTCCTTGGTGATGAGCGGGGACAGGAAAGACTCTGATCGAAGCGCTTTACGTACGGCCGTAATGAGCTCTTCTGCAGCTGCGCTCTTCACGACGTAGCCGGACGCCCCGCGGCGGAATGCTTCGGCGGCAACACTTGGCGCCATATTCATCGTTAAATACACCAATTTGCAGGAGGGCAGCATCTGCTTGACCTGTTCGCCTGCGTCCAGCCCATTGAGTTGCGGCATCCCCACATCAATGATCACGAGATCGGGCTTGAGTTCGCGGGCAATCTCCAGCAACTCTCGTCCATTCTTTACGATGGCCAAGACTTGAAATTCCGGCTCAAGAAGGTTCTTGCAGGCCTCGGCCACCAGAGTGTGGTCGTCCGCAATTAAGAGCCGCGATTTTTGGCGATATTCAGTGGCGCACAAGTCACGATCACCGGCGCTTTCTGGTGGTTCTAAGCAAAGGTAGGAGAATGGCAAGCGGATCGTAACTGGCATTAATGGCAGCATCTAGTCACTATTGAAGCGGGTGCACGTCGTACGCTCAGGCGGAGAGGCGTTTCAGTTCTCCTTGCAGACCGGGCGATAGAAAGACGCTGTTGTCTAAGACACTCTCAATCGCAGGAATGAGATCGGTAGCAAGGCGTGGCTTTAGAACATAGCCCCGCGCACCTGTCGCAAGTGCCGCCTCCACGAAATCAGAGTCGTCATGCACGGTTAGAAATATAACCTTTGAACAGCACCCCACCGCTTTCAACCGAAAAGCTGCTTCGATTCCGTTGACAAGCGGCATAAAAACGTCCAACACAAGAATGTCAGGCTGCAACGCCGGCACAAGCTCAAGCAGGTCCTTGCCGTTTATGGCCAAGCCCACGATCTTGTACTCGTCCTGCAGGGTCATGGCGACGGCCTGCAACACTTCTTCCTGGTCGTCTGCGAGAAAGACGCTGTGTTTAGCCTTCTCTACTTTTGTGATCGCAATAGCGCTTCCAGGTTTCGCGCTTTTCGCTCTTCCGCGGCTATTCAATGCGACTTCCCAGCGGTTCCGGCTCATGAGGCAAGAATACCGAAACCGAGAGGATGGTCTGCTGGCAAGCGATGTAGCATAACCGTGCTTGTGATTTAGTACCGTCACAAAGAAGTCCACAGTGCGTGATTATCCCATTTCGGCTGCTAAAGCGCGGAGTCACCTATGAAGTCTGCAGCAGCTCCTGTCAGTTCTGGCAGTTTCGTATAAAAGCCGTGACTTCTACCCTTTCCTAGTTCGCCGGATTGGCGACAAACAAGTTAGATCGATATTGCACTTCTTGGCCATGCATTGCTACGAAAATCACACCCATACTGTCCAGGTTCTGCGGCCTAAGCGGCTGACCAGCGTTGAATTCAAACCCTACCTGCTTTCACTTGCCGTCCTTGCGGTGGTGCTGCTGAGCAATTGTGGCAAAGAAAAGGTAGGAGCAGCCGCTCCTGTTCCCGAGGTCGAGGTAACCCCAGTTGTCCAACAAGATGTGCCTCTTTACACGGAGGCCATTTCCACGCTGGATGGCTACATCAATGCGCAGATCCAGCCGCAAGTGACCGGGTACCTGTTGCGGCAGAACTATGCAGAAGGCACCGTTGTTCATAAGGGAGATGTGCTATTTGACATTGACCCTCGCCCGTTTGAGGCCGCATTGGAGCAAACGAAAGGGCAACTGGCCCAAGCTCAGGCACAGCTGGGTAAAACCAAGCTCGATGTAGCACGCGACACACCGCTGGCCAAAGAAAGCGCCATCCCTCAGGCGCAGCTGGATAACGACATTCAGGCCCACCAGGCGGCCGAAGCCGTGGTGGTCGCTGCGCAAGCTCAAGTGGACCAGGCACAGCTGAACCTGGGCTTCACCAAAGTCAGATCGTTGATTACGGGAGTGGCTGGGTTGGCCAAAGCCCAGATCGGCGATCTGGTCGCCCCCAACACGGTGCTGACCACAGTGTCACAAGTGCAGCCGATCAAGGCTTATTTCGCCATCAGCGAGCAGCAGTACTTGAACTTTTCTCGACGCATCAGCGAAGCCACGCAACATAAGCGAGGGTTGTCGGGAGCCAAGGTGCTCGAGCTTGTGCTGTCCGATGGAAGTGTTTATCCGCAAAAAGGTTGGATCGTGCTCGCAGACCGGCAGGTGGATGTGAGGACTGGAACGATCCGCATCGCTGGTGCCTTCGACAATCCCGGCGCCATCCTTCGTCCTGGCATGTTTGGGCGGGTTCGTGCGGTAACCGGCACAGCGCGCGGCGCTCTGCTCGTACCTCAACGTTCCGTCGTCGACACTCAGGGCAGCTACAGCGTAGTTGTCGTCGGCTCGGACAACAAAGCCAGCATGCGCCCGGTCAAGACGGGTGAGCGCTATGGGCAGATGTGGATTATCACCGAAGGAGTCCACCCTGGCGAACAGGTAATTGCAGAAGGAATGCAAAAGGCTAAGGAAGGAATGCCTGTGCTCCCAAAGCCATTCGAAGCCGGCGCAAAGAAAGAATAGTCCATGGCTAATTTCTTTATACGACGTCCAATTGTAGCCATCGTGATCGCAATTCTGATGGTAGTGATGGGCGCAATTGCCATGTTGCGTCTGCCAACGGCGCAATTTCCAAACATAGCTCCGCCGGAAACGCAGGTAAAGGCAACCTACCCCGGGGCGGACTCGCAAACCGTTGAACAATCTGTCGCCACGCCAATTGAGCAACAGATGAGCGGTGTGGACAACATGAACTATATGTATTCCAACAACGCCAACAACGGGCAAATGACGCTTATAGTCAACTTCGACATCAAGACGGATCCAAACACAGATCAAATTCTCTCGCAGATGCGGACCAACCAGGCAAATTCGCAACTGCCTTCCGACGTTATCAATTACGGCGTTACTGTACAGAAATCCACGATGGCTCCCTTGATGCTGCTAACGCTTTACTCGCCCAAGGGAACTTACGACAACATCTTTCTCGCCAACTATTCTTTTATCAACCTCAATGATCAACTCACACGCGTTCCTGGAATCGCGAGTGTGACTGTTTTCGGCGCAGGACAGTATTCCATGCGATGCTGGGTAAAACCAGACCAACTGGCGAAACTTGGCGTCACCGTGCCAGAGATCGTGAAGGCCATTCAGACACAGAACACGGTAAATCCAGCAGGTCAGATTGGTGGCGAACCCGTTCCAAAAGGTCAGGACTTCACCTACGCAGTTTTGGCGCAAGGCCGTTTGCCCTCGGCGGAGGAGTTCGGCCAGATTGTGGTGCGCGCCAATCCCGATGGTTCCATCCTGCGACTGAAAGATGTCGCAAGGATGGAACTCGGGGCGCAAACTTACAACCTCATCGGACGTCTTAACGGAAAACCTGCCGCGGTAATCGCGCTTTATCAACTACCGGGATCGAATGCTGTCCAGGCAGCAGCCGGAGTTCGCAAGCTCATGCAAGAGGTAAAGCAACGCTTCCCCCAGGACCTCGATTACGACATTGCACTGGATACAACCCTGGCGGTCACAGAAGGCATACGGGAAATCAAGCACACGCTTTTTGAAGCCATCATCCTCGTCATTCTCGTTGTCTATATTTTCTTACAGGGGTGGCGAGCTACGCTGATTCCGTTGCTGGCCGTGCCGGTCTCTCTGATAGGAACGTTCGTCGTCTTCCCCGCCCTCGGATTTTCCATCAACACACTTTCTCTGTTTGGGCTGGTCCTCGCCATTGGACTTGTGGTCGACGATGCAATCGTGGTGGTCGAGGCTGTGGAACACCACATCGAGCACGGGATGACACCGAAAGATGCGGCGTTCAAGGCGATGGAAGAAGTGTCCGGCCCGGTAATTGCGATTGCCCTCATTCTGGCGGCTGTATTCGTGCCTACCGCCTTTATTCCGGGAATCACCGGGCGCTTGTATCAGCAGTTTGCAATCACCATTGCAATCTCGGTGATCTTTTCAGCCTTCAATGCTCTTTCCTTGAGTCCAGCACTCTCGGCTCTGCTGCTTCGTCCGCGAAAAGAAAGCCGTGGCCCGTTGGGAAAGTTCTTCCGCTGGTTCAATCGTGTATTCGGGCGCAGCACCGACGGGTACGTGAGCGTCTGCGGAACTCTGATCCGTAAAGCAGGATTTAGCATGTTGTTCCTGTTGGGAATCGCATTATTGGCAGGATGGTTCGGCTCGCGCTTGCCACGCAGCTTCCTTCCTGATGAGGATCAGGGGTATGTATTCGCGGGTCTGCAACTTCCCAATGCGTCATCCCTGCAGCGCACAAGTGACGCTTCGCGGAATATCGAAGAAATGATTATGAAAACGCCGGGCATAAAGTCTGTCACCTCGGTGGTGGGGTACAGCATGTTGAGCGGCGTCCAGAACACGTATAGCTCCTTCTTTTGGATCACGCTAAAAGACTGGGCAGAACGAAAGGAACCCGACGAGCAATATGAAGCCATTAAACAAAACTTGAACCAAAAACTCGCAGGGGTTACGGAAGGTATCGCCTTTTCATTCCCTCCTCCGGCGATTCCTGGGGTCGGCGCATCCGGCGGATTTACATTCATGCTGGAGGATCGTGCGGGAAAGGATCCGGACTTTCTAAGCCAAAACCTGACCAAGTTCATGGCGGCAGCTCGCAAACGTCCGGAACTGGGCAGCATTTACACGACTGCGCTTCCCTCGGTTCCGCAAGTGTTCGTCGATGTGGACCGAGCCAAGGTGATCGCGCAGGGAGTGCAGCTTTCTGACGTCTACAAGACTCTTCAGACGTTCATGGGTGGTTTGCTCGTCAACTACTTCAATCGCTTTGGTCGCCAATGGCAGGTCTTCGTGCAGGCGGAGGGAGAGTATCGGACACGGGCAGAAAACCTGGGACAGTTCTATGTAACGAATGATGGCGGTCAACCGGTGCCATTGAGTACGCTAACCAGGATCAAGTCGAGAGCTGGACCGGAGTTCACCCTGCGCTTCAATCTCTATCGCGCCGTGCAGATCAACGGAGGTGCCGCCCCAGGATACAGCTCGGGCCAGGCAATGAAAGCGCTGGAGGAGACGTTTGCCTCAACCATGCCGAGCGAGATGGGCTTCGACTATATGGCAATGTCGTATCAGGAAAAGAAAGCGGCGGAGGGGGTCTCGCCGTCCGTGATCTTTGGTATGTCGCTCCTGTTCGTATTCCTGATCCTCGCAGCACAATATGAGAGCTGGTCTTTGCCGTTCAGCGTGTTGCTGGGAACACCGATCGCGGTATTCGGCGCATTCTTTTTCCTTTGGGCGCGCTCACTCGAAAACAATGTGTACGCACAGATTGGCCTGGTGATGCTGATCGGTCTTTCCGCAAAGAACGCCATTCTGATCGTCGAATTTGCCAAGATGGAATACGACAAGGGTAAGTCTGCGGAAGAAGCAGCCCTGATCGGTGCGAAATTGCGCCTCCGACCGATTCTGATGACGGCATTCGCCTTTATTCTCGGGTGTGTGCCCCTGTGGACGGCCGCCGGCGCGGGCGCGATATCTCGCCGCGTGTTGGGAACGGCAGTGATTGGCGGTATGCTGGCCGCTTCCCTCCTGGCCATTTTTCTGATTCCTGTCAGCTTCGATCTAGTCGAACGGCTGGCTCACCGCAAAAAGGTGCCTGGCCCCGGTCATTCACCCGTGATTGCGCCGTCTGAGGGAGACTAGGGTGATACGAAAGCTTTGTATTCCCGTAGTCTCCCTTCTCCTACTCAGTTCATGCGCGGTGGGTCCGAAGTATAAGCGGCCGACTACCGCGGTGCCTGACTCTTATCGGGGCGCGACACCGGACCAACACGCTGGGACAGCACTGGGGGAAGAAAAGTGGTGGGCGGTTTTTGAGGATCCAGGATTACAGTCCCTGGTACGGGAAGCTCTTACCCAAAACTACGACGTCCGCATCGCGGCTGAACGGGTCCTACAGGCGCAAGCCGCGCTGGGCATCACGCGGGCAGACCAGTTCCCCACCATCACAGGCGGACTGAGCGCGTTCAACGAGCGCTTCCCCAAAACCAGAGTCACACCGGAGTTTGAAACAAGTCCGATCCAGGCGAACCTTTCACTGGCCTGGGAACTGGATTTTTGGGGAAAATTTCGCCGCGCTACAGAGGCCGCGCGAGCCAATCTGCTGGCCAACGAGTGGGCCCATCGAGCCGTAATTTCGACCCTAGTCAGTAACGTTGCGGCGGCATACTTCCAACTCCTCGAATTAGACGCTGAGATGCAGATTTCAAAGAGCGCTCTCACCTCGCGTCAAGAGTCCCTTCGCCTGGTCGAGATTCGAGCGAAGGGAGGAAACACCTCGTTGATGGATGTGCGGCAGTCCGAGCAACTGGTTTACACCGCTGCCGCGGCCATTCCTGATTTGGAGAGACGAACCGAACAGCAGGAGAATTTCATAAGTATTCTGGTCGGCAGAAACCCGGGGCCGATCACCCGTGGCAAACCTTTGCTCGAGCAAGTTGTGCCCCCAACTGTTCCCGCCGGACTGCCTTCGACCTTGCTGGCGAGGCGTCCTGACATCCAATCGGCAGAACAACAATTGATCGCTGCGAATGCGCGGATAGGCGTTGCCAGAGCGGCATACTTCCCCCAAATCACCATCACCGCAACGGGTGGATATCAGAGCCCTGCGCTCACGGATCTGTTTACCGGGCCTTCCGGGCTTTGGAGCTTCGGAGGCCAACTGATTCAGCCCATTTTTACAGCAGGCAGGATCCGATCGAATGTCCGGCTGACGGAGTCGCAACAACGGGAAGCGGTGTTGTTTTACCAGCAGTCCATCCAGCAGGCATTTCGCGAAGTAGCGGACGCGCTGGTGGCTTATCGAAAGCAACAGGAATTCCGCCAACAAGAAGAACTGCTCACAGCCGCGGCTGAAGATGCGACCCGGTTAGCCAACACTCGATATCGTGGTGGCGTCACTAGCTATCTCGAAGTGCTCGACAGTGACACCCGGTACTTTGACGCCCAACTAGGGTTGGCGCAGGCACAACTCAGCGAACGGATTGCCTTAGTGCAGGTGTACAGCGCACTCGGCGGGGGATGGCAACAGTAATTCTTGGTTCTCCTTCCAGACCCTTTCCCAGCATCGCAATCCTGGGGCCGAATTGACTCGAACATTCTGACTAGAAAATTCGCAGTCTGCTGACTGCCAAATGTGGCAGTATCGAAACGCCGTCCTGAGAGACAGAGTATCGCTATGCCTCTGTTGCTCGGTGTGCGAGGGTACGGAAGACAGTTCAGTAAGGCCCGCGAGTGGTACCGTATATCTCGCAAGTGCTCTTACGGCTTCAGGTTCCCTCTTGGTCGATTCCGCCTGATGGTTTGCTCCGTCCTGTTACTGTCGACAGCTCCAGCATTAGCAGAATTGCCCAGTTCGCCCGAGATCCCATTCCGCTGCGAGGATGCGCTCCTCGTTCCTCCCGAGCGGATGCAGCGAATGTTTGTCGAGGCGGAACAAGGAGACGTAGAATCGCGATGCATCCTTGGCGTTTCCTATTATGTTGGCAAGTTTGGCAAACCCAACTACCAGGAAGCGATCCGATGGTTGTCCAGTGCAGCCAATCAGGGTAGCAGTCTGGCGCAAGTGTACTTGGGGTACTTCTACGAATTCGGGCTTGGTGTCGAGCAAGATGATCGCCAAGCAGTTCGATGGTTTCAAGCGGCTGCTTCGAGTGGTTACCCTGTTGGCCAGAACAACCTTGGAAACATGTACCTAGAAGGCCGCGGCGGACTCAAACAAAGTAGCGCAGAGGCGCTGAAGCTGTTTCGTGCGGCTGCCGCGCATGGCTCTTCCGGGGCAAAATTCAATGTAGGAGCGATGTATCTCAAGGGCATTGGAGTGCCCAAGAACTACAAGACGGCATTCTCTTACTTCCAACTTAGCGCAATCCAGGGGGAAACCTTGGCGCAAGCCCACCTTGGCTTCATGTACCTGATGGGCTATGGCACTCCGCGAGACTACAAGGCTGCATCGCATTGGTTGCAGATAGCCGCCAACAAGGGTCTCCCAGAAGCACAATTCAATCTGGGAACGGTGTACCGGGACGGCCTTGGCGTACCGAAGGATCATGGGGAAGCGCTGAAGTGGTTCTGTGCAGCAGCAACACGTGGTTTGGCGGCCGCACAGAATGAGGTTGGACAGAATCTGGCCGGTGCTTCACCCCAAGGCAGAGACTATGCTACGGCTGCGAAATGGTACCGACACGCTGCCAATCAGGGGTTCCCGCCAGCTGAAATGAATTTGGGGATCTTGTACGCGAATGGCCTGGGACTTCCCATCGATCACGTTCAGGGCTTCATATGGTTCAGCAAAGCAAAAGCCGCGGGTCTGAAACAGGCCGCGAAAGCACTCACAGAGATCAAGAGCATCATGACGCCTCGGCAGCTAGACACAGCAGAAGCGATTCTCTCTACCAGCGATCGGCCCGCAGGTGTGACGAAACCGCAGGTGACCAGCCGGGATGGAACTATGAGTTGCCCCGCGGAACAAGCAACCCGCCTTGAAATTCCCCAGCCACATTAAACTGCTCCGCACAAGTATCATCCCAAGGTCATTGCGACCCCGTCTTTCGCTTTCAGCTCCTCCCAACACAAACTTGTTGTCATCCCAGCAGTTCTCTTGCGTTAACACTGGTACTTCTGTCAGTCGTGGTTGCGCATTGATTTTCTTAACCTTTCATTGCTTGCTTTGTACGTTAAGTGAGCAATTTCCCTGCGCGCGACACGCGTGGGCAGAACGCCATGTGCCAGGCTGTAGTCACAATGGAGACACCTGTTGACTGCAAAGTTGATCAACGTATTGGCCGCGATCACACTGATCGAGATGATGATGGCTCTCGGATTAGGTTTGACATTTTCTACCGTGGTGAACTCACTGAGGACCGCGCGGCTCATCTGGCGGGCACTGTTTGCTAACTATGTAATCGTTCCTTGCCTGGCGGTCGCACTGCTTTTGGCGTTCGATGCGCCCCCGATGGTTGCAGCTGGACTGCTCATTGTCGCGGTATGCGCAGGCGCACCTTACGGACCACCGCTTACCAGTTTGGCCCATGGGAACATTCCTTCCTCGGTAAGTTTGATGCTGGTCTTGGCCGGGAGTTCGGCAATCGCCGCTCCTTTGCTGTTGGGAATCCTCCTACCTGCGATTACCGGGAATACCACTCTCAGGGTGAATGTTCCTAAACTCGTTAGCACCTTGATCGGCACACAATTACTGCCGCTTTGCATCGGCATCTTGGTTCGCAGCCGCTTGCCTAACGTGGCTGCAAAGCTCAGATCACCGGCACGCATTGTGAGCCTGCTTCTCAACCTGCTCACGCTGATCGTAGTACTGGCCGTGTATTTCCCGACGTTGTCAAGTATCCGCTCCCGAGGTTATCTGGGAATGTTTTGCCTGTTGTTGGGCTGCATTGCCGCTGGCGCACTTATGACCGGCAAAGCAAGGGAGGATCTTAAGGCAATGGTCATTGCTACTGCCGTCCGTAATGCCGGTGTGAGCCTAGTGATCGCAACGGCGAGTTTCCCCGGCACAGCCGCCGTTACTTCTGCCACTGCGTACGCCTTGTTTCAAACAGTATTGATGGCGGGAGTCGCCTTGACCTGGGGGCACTTAAGCCCTGCTGCTCATTTAGTCGGCAAGAGCGCAGCGTAGTTCGAAGACGAAAGTCGGAGGAATGTAAATGGGTACAAACACCGCCTGGAACGCTAGGCAAACTGTGACAGGCGAGAGCGCTCCGGTTATTCCGATCGCGAAAGACAGAGACGCACTTCTTGAAAGGTATGGATGCGGCCCTATTCACTTTTCGGGAACGGAGAGTGGTCTCTACGAGCGTCACCTTCTGTTTGACAATGCTGTCCCACTCGATGCGGCTGATGCTCGCGCGCAGTTCGAAGCGTTTGCCCGCTCGGTCCGCGACGTGTTGTCCCAACGGTGGGCGCTGACCGAACGTACCTATGAGCAACGAAACCCCAAGCGGGTCTACTACCTGTCGATGGAATACCTGTTGGGCCGTTCGTTGGCCAGCAATGTGACAAATCTTTTGCTGGATTCAGTGATCCGTAATGCAGTCAAGACTAAAGACCTGGGATGGTTCGAACTAATCGAGCAAGAACCTGATGCCGGACTGGGAAATGGCGGCCTCGGGCGTTTGGCAGCATGCTTCCTTGACTCCATGGCTACCCTGCAGCTCCCAGCAATGGGTTATGGCCTTCGTTACGAGTATGGAATCTTCCGACAGTGTTTGGAGTCAGGTTGGCAGCAAGAGCGCCCCGACAATTGGCTACGCTTACCGGATCCATGGGAGGTCATGCGTCACCGGGAATCCGTCGAAGTGCACTTAAATTGCTCATTCGAACTGAAAAATGGAATTCTTCGTGCCGTGCCCGGTCAGCCCTTTAGCCTCACCGCGATCCCCTTTGACCGCCCGGTTGTGGGCTATGGGGGTAAAAATATCAACACGCTGCGGTTGTGGTCAGCCGCGACCCCAGACTTTTTTGATTTTCAGCAGTTCAGTGCTGGAGATTTTGTTGGAGCACTTGCTGAAACGCTTTCGGCCGAGACCATCACAAGGGTGCTCTACCCCGATGATTCCACGAGTGCAGGTCAAGGGCTCCGGTTCGTTCAGGAGTACTTCCTTGTAGCCGCCTCTCTGGCAGACCTGATACGCAGGTTCCGGCGCATAAATAATGATGACTGGGCGGCTCTTCCCCAAAAGGCTGCGATTCAACTCAATGACACCCATCCGGCATTGGCGGTCCCAGAGCTCATGCGCATTCTGCTGGATGATGCCCATCTCGACTGGGACGACGCATGGACAATTACCCAGCAGACGCTGGCTTACACCAACCACACGCTGTTGCCCGAAGCTCTTGAACAATGGCCGGTTGCTTGGTTTGAGATGATGCTGCCCCGACATCTGGCGATGATCTACGAGATCAATCAAAGCCTGCTCGATCGGGCTGAGTCGCGATTTCCCGGTGACGTAGCCCGCCGCGCTCGAATCAGCCTGATTAACGAACACGCCCCCAAGCACGTTCGCATGGCCCATCTTGCAATCGCCGGCACACATAGCACGAACGGTGTTGCCGCGTTGCACTCTCAGCTTCTGCGGACCACCACTGTCAAAGACCTAGCGGAATTGCTGCCAGAGCGTTTCAACAACAAGACCAATGGTGTAACCCCCAGACGTTGGCTACTGCTAGCCAACCCTGGGTTGGCTAGCCTGATTACCGATGCGATCGGAGAAAGATGGGTGACAGACCTACACCTTCTGAGCCGTCTCACTGCCCTTTGCGATGACCATGGCTTCCAGGACCGCTTCCTGCACGCCAAACGCCAGGCCAAGTGCCGGTTTTCTGATTGGCTGAGGTCCAGCCTGGGACAAGTTGTCGATCCTGACACCATCTTCGATTCACAAGTCAAACGTATTCATGAATACAAACGCCAGTTGCTAAATGTTCTCCGCATCGTGGTGTTGTACAACCGGCTCCAGACCAACCCCCAGTCCGTGGGCCACGCCCGGACATTTCTCTTTGCCGGTAAAGCGGCACCGAGTTACACTCTGGCGAAGTTGATCATCAAGCTGATCAACAGCGTTGCCACAAGGATCGATCGCGACCCACTGGTCCAGCAACGGCTTAAAGTGGTATTTATTCCCGACTACTCCGTGTCTGTGGCTGAGCATTTGATTCCAGCCAGCGACATCTCCAACCAAATCTCGACCGCCGGTTACGAAGCCAGCGGAACCAGCAACATGAAGTTCATGATGAATGGAGCATTGACGGTGGGTACACGCGATGGAGCGACCATCGAGATGGCGGCAGAAGCAGGAGAAGACAACTTGTTCTTGTTCGGACTCACGGCCGAACAAGTTGCCAGCAGCCGCAGTTGGTATCGGCCTGCCTGGCACTATGAAAATGAGCGCGAAACCCGTGCTGCGCTAGATCTCATCTTTTCCGATTATTTCAATGAAAGCGAGCCAGGGATTTTCCATCCCTTACGTCAGGTGCTTCTTGACAATGGCGATCATTACATGCACCTCGCAGACCTAACTTCTTATCTGGATGCGCATGAAAGAGCGAGGACGGTCTACGAAAAGCCGCGGCTCTGGGCACGCAAGGCAATCCTGAACGTTGCGAACTCGGGCAAATTCTCGAGCGACCGTACGATTGCAGAATATGCAAACGAGATCTGGAACGCGGTTCCGTGCCGGATTGAGGGGAGCACATTATGAAAGCTACCAGAATGCCTCATGACCTGTGCTACGGCCTCTGGCTGGGGAATATGAGGCGGGAGCTTTTCGACCGTGAGACTTTCAAACACTGTATCGACGAATTTTCAATAAGTTCTCTGTGAGGACGTGTGACCCTGCTAGAGTTTGCCAACCCGCCCCGTGCAAGCCGCACCGTATGGAAAAGCCTGGAAGTTCACCACAAGAAGATCCGTCCGCTTCACATGCGCGATCTGTTTGCCCAAGATCCGTCGCGAGGAGAGCGGTTCGTGGCAGAGGCCGCCGACATCGTCCTCGATTATTCGAAGAATAGGATTAATGACACCACCATGGGCCTGCTGCTCCAGTTGGCCACGGAATCGGGCGTTCAAGCACGTATCGATGCTTTGTTTCGCGGAGAGCAAGTCAACACGACGGAACGCCGCCCTGCGCTCCACGTAGCCCTTCGTGCTCCAAGAGGTGCCTCGATCTTTGTTGACGGAACCAATGTTGTCGCTCAAGTGCATGCCGTGCTCGACAGAATGAGCCACTTCTGCCATCGCGTGCGTAACGGGGAATGGAAAGGGCATGCGGGCAAACGCATTCGAAATGTGATCAACATCGGTATCGGTGGATCACACCTCGGCCCGGAGATGGCCTGCCGGGCATTGAAATACTATGCCGATCCGGCGATCAATCTTGGATTCGTTTCTAACGCCGATGAAAGTAGCTTCGTCGAGGCTACGCGCGAACTCGATCCCGCCGAGACTCTGTTTGTGGTGTGCTCCAAAACCTTCACCACTTCCGAGACCATGGCAAACGCAAATGCAGCTCGGCAATGGCTGGGAGATGCTTTAGGCATGGAACGGAACGTCATGGCCAGACATTTCGTTGCCGTTTCCGCAGATACAGCACAGGTTGCAAAGTATGGCATAGAGGCGTCAAACACCTTCGAATTCTGGGATTGGGTGGGGGGGCGCTACTCCTTGTGTTCCGCGGTGGGCATCCCTCTCATGCTGAGCATCGGGCCCGAAAAGTTCCGCGAGATGCTGGAAGGATTTCACCAAATGGACGGACACTTCCTGGCAACGCCCTTCCATCGCAACTTGCCGGTGCTGATGGGGTTGCTGTCCATTTGGTACAACAACTTTTTTGGATCCCAATCTATGGCTGTGCTCCCTTACGATCAGTATCTCGATCGATTTCCCGCATATCTGCAACAGTTGACGATGGAGAGCAATGGCAAGCATGTCACGTTGATCGGAACCGATGTTACTCGAGATACCGCCCCCATATGCTGGGGAGAACAAGGTACAAACGGTCAGCATTCATTTCATCAACTTCTCCATCAGGGAACGAGAATCGTGCCGTGTGACTTCATCCTTTTCTCCCAAACGCTTCATTCTAATCGGCACCAGCACGACATGCTCGTCGCAAATGCCTTTGCCCAAGCTGAAGCCCTGGCGTTCGGCAAGACTGCGGACCAGGTGAAAGCCGAGGGAACAGCGGACTGGATGGTCCCGCACTTGGTTCAGAAGGGCAATCGGCCATCGAACATGATTGTGGCCCCGCGGCTTACTCCGGAAACATTAGGTAAGCTGGTGGCGCTCTACGAGCATTCCGTGTACACGCAGGCGGCGATTTGGAATATCAATCCCTTCGACCAATGGGGAGTCGAATTGGGCAAGGAATTGGCGCAGACCATCCTTACCGAACTCGAAAGTGTTGACCAACGGGAATTGCAGCACGATAGCTCGACGAATGCATTGATCCGGCGTTATCGCCGCTTCCAGCAAGTGGATCGAGCTGCCTGAAGGGAAGTAACCTTCTGTTCCTGTCGGGAAGAATCTGTTTTTCAAAGTTCGCAATGCGGAACATTCTGGAGCGCGAAGAAGTTGGCCGTTTAGCGGACTCCGAGATTACGAGGGTCGATAAGATTAGTGCCTTCGTCGGCAGGCCCTCCCCGCTGGGCGCGACCGTATACCGCGAAGGTGTCAACTTCAGCGTATTTTCAAAGCATGCAGAGCGAGTCGAGCTGCTCTTGTTCGAGGACAAGGATTCTCGCACACCAACCGCGACGTTCGAACTTAATCCTGTTCAGAACCGTACTTACCACTACTGGCATACCTTTGTTCCCCGCATTCGAGCCGGACAGATCTATGGCTACAAAGTGCATGGTCCAAATTCCCCCAGCTTAGGTTTTCGTTACGATCCGAGCAAGCTTCTTTTGGACCCTTATGGGCGCGGCGTAATCGCGCCGTCACACTATGATCGGGAAAAGATTCGGGAAGAGGGTGATACCACAGCCTCAGCAATGAAAAGCGTGGTGATCGACCTGGAGAACTATGACTGGGAAGGAGACTTGCCGCTACGCACATCTGCTTCTCGAACCATTCTGTATGAGCTACACGTTCGGGGTTTCACGCGGCACCCGAGCTCCGGGTTGAACGCAAAGCTGAGAGGGACTTATGCAGGACTCATCCAGAAGATTCCATATCTTCAGAACCTGGGCATTACCGCCGTGGAGTTGCTTCCCGTATTCCAGTTTGATTCGCAAGACTGCCCCGATGGGCTCGTGAACTACTGGGGCTATGCGCCGGTATCCTTCTTTGCTCCGCATACCGCTTATAGTTCTCGGCAGGATGCAACTGGCCCTGTCGATGAATTTCGTGACATGGTGAAAGCCCTGCACCGCGCCGGCATCGAGGTCATCTTAGATGTTGTTTACAATCACACCGCCGAGGGTGATCATCGAGGACCCACGGTATGCTTCCGCGGATTTGACAACCTTACCTATTACCTCCTAGACAGCGACCTTTCCCGTTACGCGAATTACAGCGGTTGTGGAAACACGCTCAACGCTAGTAACCCAATTGTCCGCCGCATGATCTCGGATAGTGTGCGTTACTGGGTAAAGCACATGCACGTAGATGGGTTCCGGTTCGACTTGGCATCGAGTCTTACCCGAGACAGTTTTGGAAATTGCCTGGCCGCGCCCCCGGTGCTGTGGGACGTTGAGACCGACCCTGATCTCGCCGGAGCCAAGCTCATTGCAGAGGCATGGGATGCCGCCGGATTGTATCAAGTCGGAAGTTTCATCGGGGACACCTGGCAGGAGTGGAATGGACGCTTTCGAGATGATTTTCGAGGCTTCTTCCGCAGCGAACCGGCTAGCGTTCGCCTGATAGCGGACCGTTTCCTTGGAAGCCCAGAGATCTTTGCACATGAGCAACGGGAAGCCGAGCAGAGCGTGAACTTCATCACCTGCCATGATGGCTTCACAGTCAATGATCTGGTTTCCTACCAAAACAAGCACAACGAGTCCAACGGTGAAAATAACCGCGATGGCAACGACGACAACCGGAGTTGGAATTGTGGATTTGAAGGGCCCACATCGGATCCCGAGATCGAACGACTACGAACCCGGCAAGTGAAGAACTTCTTCGCGGCGACACTCCTCTCGGTTGGGACACCAATGATCCTGATGGGAGACGAGGTGAGGCGCACACAAGAGGGCAACAATAATAACTACTGCCATGACGATGAAACAAACTGGTTCGACTGGTCGCTCCTAAACGCCCATGCCGATATCCACCGGTTTGTGACGCTCCTCATCAAGCGACGGCTTTGCCGAAACGGAATAGGGGAACACCAAAGCAGGACTCTTGCCCAGCTCATTCAAGATGCTCACAAAGCTTGGCACGGGGTCAAGCTGTTTCAGCCTGATTGGAGTGATTGCTCCCACAGCATTGCGCTCAGCGCCCAACTCTCTGGCGAACCCGTACTTGTCCACGTTATCCTGAACGCTTACTGGAATTCGCTCAACTTCGAGCTTCCCGAGACCAAGGCCCACAACCCTTGGCGCCGTTGGATCGATACGGCGCTTGAGCCTCCGAACGACATTTTCGAATGGCAAATGTCCCCTAGCATTTTGGGAGCAAGTTATCCGGCACAAGGCCGATCCGTGATCGTTCTTTTCAAGGATCTGGTCCCCTAGGGAGCGGGATGGCATCGCGCACGAAGCTACGTGGTTGTTGGTCATGGCTTCAAGGATTGAGCATCCTGTGGCTGTTCTGCAATGCAAACGCAATGGCCCAAGACCTCGCGCCCCGCGCCTATTTGATCACTCCCATCCACTCGAATGCGGTTACACTCTCGTACTCATTCCTCGATGGTGACCTTCTGCTCGAAGGAACCGTGCCTATTACCGACGCCACCGCCAGAGTCAATCTCTCAGTATTCAGTTTTTATCACTCCATGCGTTTTTTTGGCCGGACAGCTAGTGTGACAGCTTCCCTGCCCTACGGCCTGGGGAACTTTCGGGGGACGGTATTTGGAGGCCAAACCAATACTTACCGTTCTGGTTTGTTCGATTCGTCCTATCGCTTTTCCGTCAATCTGTTCGGTGGTCCGGCAATGAACATAGCCGACTTTCGCGGCTGGAAACAAGAGACGCTGATCGGAATCAGTATTCGTGTGGTCGCTCCCACTGGCCAGTACGACCCTACAAAGCTCATCAATTATGGCGCCGATCGTTGGGGGTTCAAGCCCGAGGTTGGCCTCTCCCGCCGTTGGGGACATTGGATTCTCGATACCTACGCGGGGGTGTGGTTCTACACGAAAAATCCCGAGTTCTTTTCCAAGAACCAATTCTCGCCCGGAGTGAACGTCCAAGATCAAGATCCAATATTTGCCTTTGAAGGACATCTCAGCTACGACGTCAAGCCAAGGCTTTGGGCATCCCTCGATGGCAATTTCTGGCGAGGCGGAACAACCAGCTTGAACGGGATCACAAATCCCGCAACTTTGCAGAAAAACTCCCGCGTTGGAGGAACCCTTTCCTTGCCCGTCAGCAAACATCAATCCCTCAAAGTCAGCTACAGCCGCGGGGCGTACATTCGCTTTGGCGGCAGATATGACAACATTTCCGTGGGCTGGCAGTACTCATGGATCGGGAAACCTAACTAGAGGATTTACCCTCTCGTAGTGCTTGTCCTTACGCTACCTTCTCAAAAGCCTCATGTCGATGGTCCGTGGCGCCGAATGTTCCACATTCACCCAGAGAGTCTTGTCCGGTCGGACTGCTTCCTGAGTGGACGAGGATTTTTCCGATTGATGGGTAGGAATGAAGGATGGAGGCCCGTGCCAACTTGGTTTCAGACGCCCGGTTCCCCGATTGCGTCATAGATCGCTGGCAACCACCGCTGCCAGAGATGTAGTCGGGGAATCGGGACGCCTTCCCGAGTGGCCCGGTCATGGGTTTCTCGTTAACGCTGACCTAATGTTCTTCATTTAGCAGTGATCCAGAAACTGCCAAATATGCCAGCGGGTGCTGGCAGGAGTGCTTGACTCCTAGAGAACAGGTGGCCCACATTAGCCGGCTACTTGCAACCGGGTCAGTTGTCCGACTAGCTCGTTTTTCGAACTCTCAAGTGCCTGCTCGGGGCTCAAGCGCGCGAAAAGATCAAGCGATCGCGCTACGATTCCAGTCCAACCAGTCTGGTGACTTGCGCCTAATCCAGCACCATTGTCGCCATGGAAGTATTCATAGAAGAGGATGTAGTCCTTCCAGTGCGGGTCCTCTTGAAACTTCCGTGTACCGCCGTAGACTGGGCGTCTGCCGCTTTCGTCGCGAACGAAAATGCCTGCTAGCCTTCCAGCTATCTCTTTTGCGACTTCGAACAGAGTCAAATAGTTTCCGGAACGAGCCGGGCACTCCACTTTGAACTCGTCCCCATAAAACTGATACAGGTTCAACAGACTTCGGAGAATGAGCGCATTCACCGGCATCCACACCGGACCTCGCCAGTTTGAATTTCCTCCAAACATTCCTGTATTCGATTCAGCCGCAAGGTACTGCACCTTGTACTCTTGTCCGTCAACATGAAGCACGAACGGATGCTCTAGATGGTACTTGGAGAGCGAGCGAATTCCGTAAGGTCCCAAAAATTCGTTCTCGTCGACCAGGTATGCCAGGATTTTCTCGATCTTGTGTTTGTTGCAGACGGACAGAAGGCGCCGGCCTTTGTACCCGATAAAGCTCTCATCCGCCGGAGCAATGTGCTTCAGCAATTCTGGGTGACGTCTCTTAAAAGCTTCCACCAATTCCGCCAAACGCGGGTGCCGCTTTAGAATCCCATCTGCTTCCAGCACGGTTGATGCACACAGTGGCAACAACCCCACCATGGAGCGAACCCGGAGCCGCATGGCATCCCCGTTGGGGAAATGCAGCAGGTCGTAGAAGAAGCCGTCCTGCTCATCCCACATCTCATCGTGGTTCTCGCCCATCCGATCCATGGCATAGGTAATCCAAAGGAATTGCTCGAGGAACCGGAACGTGACGTCCTCGTAGATGGAGTCGTAATCCATCAAGATCAAGGCTATTTCCAGCATATTCTGACAATAGAAGGCCATCCACGCGGTGCCATCCGCTTGATCAAGAAATCCACCATTCGGGAGCTGAGCACTTCGATCAAATACCCCAATGTTGTCGAGTCCGAGGAACCCGCCTGCGAAAACATTTCTTCCCTGCGGATCCTTCCGATTGACCCACCAGTTGAAGTTCTGCACCAACCCCTGAAAGGAACGCTCCAGGAATCGGAGATCAGAGCGGCCCAGCTCTTTTTCGACGTTGTACAGAAATAACGTAGCCCAGGCATGCACGGGCGGATTCACGTCGCTGAAGTTCCATTCATAGGCTGGAATTTGTCCGTTGGGATGAGCATAGAGATTGCGCAACATCAACAACAGTTGGTCTTTTGCGAAATCGAAATCGACGATGGAAAGCGCGATGGTGTGAAAGGCTAAGTCCCAGGCTGCATACCACGGATACTCCCACTTGTCCGGCATGGAGATTATGTCGCTGTTCAGCATGTGGAACCACTGGGAATTGCGGGCCGTGTGAGTGCCCGGCCCCATCAAAGGGTGGGCCTTATGCTCGTCGAGCCACCTGTCGAGATCAAAGTAGTAAAACTGCTTGGTCCAGAGCATGCCTGCCAATGCTTGCCGATGGACACGCCGCTCATCCCCGGTTAGCGAGGACGGCGTGATTCTGTCATAAAATTCGTCCGCATCGGCAATACGCTGGCTAAAAATCTGGTCAAAGTCGGTGAGCAAATCCCCTGCGCCATGGGAAGAGAGACGCAAGCGTACGGTCTTGCCTTCTCCTGCGGGAATGCTGAGGCGATAGACAGCGGCGGCCTTCGTACCCATCTTTTCTGGGTTGACTGCTTCGGTTTTTCGAGCAATGAGGTATTCGTGAAATGCGTCTTTGACGTAGGCTGAGGCATTCTCTTTGCCCCACAGTCGAGCAGTATTGCTTTCGTTGTCGGTGAACAACAGCTCTGGGTTTCCCTCGCAACGCAGTGTGCACTCACCCAAGGACGAGCTAGAAGCAACGATGGCACCGGGCGCGACGCGGTGTAATTCCGGTCTCTCCTCTGCAGGCCGATTCCAATTATTCCGAAACCATAATGTGGGCAGGAGATGGAGGTCCGCCGCTTCAGAGCCACGGTTGAAAGCTGATATTCGAATTAGTATGTCGTCTGGACCACCTTTGGCATACTCGACAAAAACGTCGAAATATTTGTCATCGTCGAACACCCCTGTATCCAACAGCTCGTATTCGAATTCCTCGCGATTGCGATTGCGGTTTGTACAGACCAGATCCAGGTAGGGGAATTCACGTTGCGGATACTTGTACAAGTACTTCATGTAGGAGTGCGTGGGCGTGCTGTCGAGGTAGAAGTAGTATTCCTTAACGTCTTCGCCGTGGTTGCCTTCGCTATTGGTCAGCCCAAACAGACGTTCCTTGAGAATCGGATCGCGCCCATTCCACAGGGCAATGGCAAAGCATAGGATCTGCTGATCGTCAGAGATGCCAGCTATGCCGTCCTCTCCCCAACGGTACGCTCGTGAGCGTGACTGGTCATGACTAAAGTAATCCCACGCGTTGCCGTCATCACTGTAGTCTTCACGCACGGTTCCCCACTGCCGTTCACTAAGGTAGGGTCCCCATTTTTTCCAAGGTACTCCGGATTCCCGCGTTTCATTCAACCGACGTTGCTCTTTTGTCTCGAGGGAGGATATGGGTATCTTCTTGTTGAGCTTCATGGGGTTCCTCATGGATTGTGGATGCGACAACGAAATTCTTGGAGTCGTAACGAACGCCCATCCTAAGTAAGAAAGGACTGTAAACCGACTGGCAGAACTACTAGCGTTCGACCGGGATTGTCTCATTTGAAGCGGATGCCACTGTTAGCGGCACGATCCGTCATCCTGAAACGTGCCGCTTGCCAACATGGATTCCAAGAAATGGCCACATGAAATGATTTTCTGGGATTGGGGTTCGTTCTTAAGGGTATCTTTGGACATCGTGTACTTCGCTGTGTCCATGGATTTATGCTCTTCCAGCAATTGCTTGCTCCATTGGTCGACAAACTGGAACTCATTGCTCAGCAGTTCAAGAGCGTTCTTGTCCGCTGGGGTAGCCACTGCCACCGAAGCCAGCCGAAGTCCATTCCCGGCATTGGCCCGGTATCCGCTGACCCACTGATCGTTGATTGGGAAGCCATTTTCAATCGCATTGGCTAGCGGGCTTGCCCACTCTCGCAGGAGTGTCATTTCTTCGATTCCCGCTTTCATAAATTCCCGGGATAAGGCGTTGGGGTCGGAGGTTGTGGTGGATGGCGGCGCAGGATTTCCTGCATCGGAAGGCGGGACTGTAATCACCATTTGACCACTCTGAAACGCAAGTGAACCTTGCGTGATGTTCACCACGGCAGCGATATCCATGTACTCCTTGCCATTGACCCGCAATACCTGAACCTGCCCCCTGCGCCCATTGACGACAACGTTGCGAGTTTCTTCTTTGGCCTGAGAACGAGCCACGCCCGTGCAGATCCCCAAGACCGCAATACCGCTTATCAGAGCTACCTGAATCCTCATCGCCAGTACCCCTTTCTCAGTTCTTCCGCGACCATTCGCTTCTATGCCGTTGGCTTCACTGCCAGAACTGGCAATACTGGCAGTTTCGGGATCTGCTCCTGACCGTGAACATTGCTTAGAAGGACTCCGTGGCAAGCCTCATGGGAAGGCGCAGAGAGTTAAGCGTGAGACGGCAACACTGGACCGTACTCTTGGGACTCTGCTTGCTTTGGGGAGGACTCTATTGTCCCGCCCAGAATCAAGATCCAAATTCACATCCATCTGCGGGCAAAGGCAGCAAGCACATTTCCCCGAAAGATGACATAGACGCGATTGGTAGCAGAAATATCGGTAAGACGGGAGCTGGAAATTGGTACTCCCTCGAGCGTGAAGCACAAATCGGGCGCGAGTACGCTCGAACCATCGACCAGACCACACGATTAATGAAAGATCCGTTGGTAACTGAGTATGTAAACCAGGTTGCACAGAGGATCGTTCGCAATTCCGACGCGAAGGTCGCGTTCACAATCAAGGTAATCGATTCTGAAGAGGTCAACGCATTTGCACTGCCGGGGGGCTTCCTATACGTGAATAGCGGCCTCGTGTTGGCAGCCCAAGATGAAGCAGAACTGGCTGCAGTTATGGCCCATGAGATTGCCCACGTCGCCGCACGTCACGCCACGCGACAGCTCACGCGCCAGAAGATGTTCGATTTCGCATCCATACCGTTGGTGCTCATTGGCGGTCCAATCGGTATGGCTTTGCAGACAGCCGCCGGCGTGACCAAGCCGCTGGGTTTTAGCAAGTTCACGCGTAGCTTTGAAGCGGAGGCTGATTATTTGGGAGTGCAATACTTGTACAAAGCCGGATACGACCCTCAGGCCCTGATCTCGTTCTTCGAGCGAGTCCAGGCAATGCAAAAGCGTAAACCTGGACTGGTATCGAAGGCGTTTTCCACGCACCCGGAAACCAAGGATCGGATCACAAAGCTGCAAAAAGAGCTAGCTAAGATCCTCCCCCCTAGAGACTCGTACGAACTCTCCAGTTCGGAATTCGACGACGTCATTTCCCACTTGTCGAAGCTTAATCAAGCCGAGCACTCCCCCGCATACCAGGCGCGGCCAACATTGCGCCGCCGAACCTCGATCACGTCTCCTTTCCAGAAGAACTGAAGTCGCTCACAAGAATCGCTTCCCCGATCGGAGTGGTGCAGCAACTCTGTCTCCTGGATGACGCCCGAACCTTGCACTGTCATTTCTGGCAGTTCGCAGTGTGCTAGGAGCCACTCATCATCAGCTCGGATGCGGCAACGGCTCGACTATGGACCTGGTGCATCGAAACATCCCTGGTAGCGAGAGAGGGGCAAATGCTTGTCTATGCTGAATAAGGTCTTCCTATCGGCATTTCAAACCCAAAGGCTTCGCCGCATGATTGCGGTAGTGTGCATCCTCGCGCTTGTCCGAGGCAATTCCCTTTTGCTGACTCAATCAAAACAGGCAAGCTCCCCAACGACCCAATCCTCGAATCCACAAACAAACCAGCCTTCTGCTGAGCCCACCGCGCAGGAGGCTGCGAAGCTTCCGCCAGAGGAACTCGACTCCCTAGTCGCCCCCATTGCCCTCTATCCCGACCCGCTGCTAAGCCAAACGCTAGTCGCGTCGACCTACCCGCTGGAAGTGGTTCAGCTCAAACAATGGTTGGACAAGAATAGCGGGCTGAAGGACAAGGAATTGGCTGAGGCAGCCAAGAAGCAGAACTGGGACCCTAGCATCCAAGCCTTAGCTTCATTGCCTGATGTGGTGAAACGCCTCTCGGAAAATATCAAGTGGACGAGTGACCTTGGCAACGCTTTCCTCGCTCAACAGAGCGATGTGATGGATGCCGTACAGCGCATGCGAAAAAAAGCCAAGGATACTGGAAATCTAAAGTCGAGCGATCAGCAAAAAGTCGAAACGAAGGTTGTCGAGAATAAGCAGGTCATCATCGTCGAACAGGCGAAACCAGAAGTCATCTATGTCCCAACCTACAACCCTACGGTTGTCTATGGACCTCCAGTCTATCCGTACCCGCCGGTTTATTATCCGCCGCCGGGATACTACGCAGCCGGCATGGCTATTTCTTTTGGCGTAGGAGTCGCCATGGGAGCGGCATGGGGTGGTGGTTGGGGCTGGAATTGCGGATGGGGCGGCGGTCATAACAACATCTATATCAATAACAACAACAACTTTGTCCGAAGCTACAACAATCAGAACATATCCAACCGAAACATATCCAACCGAACGACGCGCACGGGCAACACCTGGCAACACAATCCCCAACATCGTGGCGGAGCTCCCTACTCAGACAGGGCTACCGCTCGGCAGTACGGCGGCACCGCTCGCGGGGAGTCATTGGGCAATCGCCAGCAAACGGCACGCCAAAATCAATCGCTGCAAACTGCCCGGCAAAACGGGGGCACCGGACGAACGGAACAGGCCGCAATGCGTGAGCGCAGCGGATCGAGTAACCGGCAAGCCGGAACCGCAAGCACCCGAAGCGCTGGCGGCGACCCGAGCAGTCGCGCATCTGGGGACCGGGTCGGCGATCGGAGCATCTCTAGCGGGAGCGGATCTCGCAGTTCAAGCGCTTTCGGCAGCGGGGGGACGAGCGGCGCCAGTGCAAGAAGCAGCAGTTCACGAGGGGCATCGAGCATGGGCGCCTCACGGGGCGGGCGAGGGGGCGGTGGTCGGCGCCGTTGATCGAGTATGAGGCGATGAAAAAGACACGATTGATACCAGCATTGCACAACCTGCTTAGTGGCTGCTTGCTAATTTCTGCGCTGCTCGGTAAATCTTCGGCGACGGCGCAAGCCGGCAATACCGACGCCACTGCGAGTAGTCCGCAAACTACACAGGAGACCTTCGCGACCGCTCGTCAAGCGGTGGACGCAGTTGTTGCCAGAGCCTCTTCCTACGACTTGTCCGGGTTGCTGCGAATCTTTGGCTCAGAAGGCAAAGACCTTATTTCTTCGGCCGATCCGGTTCGCGACAAGCAATATATCGAAGCATTTGTGACCAAGGCCCGTGAAAAAGTGGAGCTGAAACCGGACCCACAGAATCCATCCCGCGCCACATTCACGGTTGGCGATGACAACTGGCCGATGCCGGTTCCCCTGGTGCGAACCAACGGCAGGTGGCACTTCGATGCCAAGGAGGGACACGATGAGGTCCTCTATCGGCGGATTGGCGCCAATGAGCTCGATGCCATCCAGATTTGCCGAGGATTCGTAGAAGCGCAGAGAGAATACGCTTCGGAAACTCACGACAACTCCGGCGTCAATCAATATGCACAGAAGATCATTAGCACTTCCGGAAAGCATGACGGCCTATTCTGGCGAAATCCCGATGGCTCAGCCGGGGGACCGGTTGGAGAAGCCGTGGCACGGGCCATCGACGAGGGCTATTCCGCGAACGAAAAAACCGGTTATCACGGCTACTATTTCAAGGTACTGAAGGGTCAAGGCCCTGCCGCCCGACTGGGGGAACTCGACTATGTCATCAACGGAGTGATGATTGGCGGCTTTGCCCTAGTGGCAGTGCCCGTTGAATACAGAGTCACCGGGGTTAAGACATTCATGGTGAGCTACGACGGAATCGTTTACGAAAAGGACCTAGGGCCTAACTCGCTCCAAATCGTCAGCAGAATGGATCGATACAACCCGGACAGCGCCTGGAAGGCGACAAAGGATTGACATCGGGCGCGAATGCGCCCGGGGCTTCTCCACTACTCACGCGCCGACCTCTGGGCCTCGAGTGCAAATCTCAAACCCCGCTTTGAGCTTTCGAAGTGGGCTCTCCGCACGCAATGGAAACTTCGACCGTAGTTTTCCAATCAGTTTTCGCCTCGCTGTCAGTCTTATCAGTTCACACCTGTGTGCTTTGCGTGTTCAGATGCGTTCGATCTTCGACAGGGTGAGCGCTTCCATGTACCGCATAAAGCCGAGTAAGGACACCGCGTTTCCAGGATGGAAGACGCAAGAGCTCGTCGAGCAGGCAAAGCGAGGAGACCACGTTGCCTTTGAAGCAATCTACCGCCAGCACAAGGAAAGGGTTTTTCGCCTGTGCATGCGATTCACCAAAAGCGTTTCCGACTCGGAAGACCTCACTCAGGAAGTCTTCCTCAATGTGTACAGAAAACTCCATGGTTTTCGAGGCGACGCGGCCTTCAGTACTTGGCTATACCGAGTTGCCATGAACACGGCCATGATGTTCCTTCGCATTCGCCGCAAGGACTCGGGCGTCGTTCCGCTGATATCCACCTCCGAGAGTGATGTAGCCGCGAGCGCCGTCCTGCGGTCATCCCGTCATGGGTACACTGCTTTTACGCTTCTGGCATTGAAACAAGCCGTTGCCACGCTTCCACAAGGGCGTCGCCGTGTGCTCATCTTGCACGACATTCATGGCATGAACCATACAGAAGTTGGTGGCCAGCTCGGAATCGCGCCTATCACCAGTAAATCGCAGCTCCACTACGCACGGGTCACGCTGCGTGGAGTTCTCAAGGGCAAGGAACATAGGGACCCCCAGCGTCTGAAATTCCCGAACTGAAATTAGCTGAATGTCCGGCCCTGAAACATAAGACCTGGAACCCTGAAAGAAATAACAGTTCTGCCTCAAAGCTCCCTATGAAAGTTTTTACTCACGCCTGCCCGCAACCAAGCGTTGCGCAGCTGTGCACCAAGATCTCCGACTTGAAGCAGCTAGGAGCTTGAGAGAATCGATATGGCGCCTTTACTCAACATCATCGGCAATTCAACTCCCTGTGGTACGTGTGCCGACAATTCATGTACGACGTGTGGTACGAGCCCCGCCTCACCAAAGCCACGGATCGAGATCAGCCGGCGCCAGTTTGGTGGTACGGTGCTAGGCGCCTCAGCCGCAGCTTTGCTAGCCGGATGCACGTCCAAGAAGTCCTCCGAAACCGCAGTCGAGGAATCTTCGCAAGCAGCCCCTGCCCCGCCGCTCGCGGGAGACCTGGAAGTTGTGAAACAGTCGAAAGGCCCGATCATGACTGTTTTGGAGGAGTTCTACAAAATGGGCCCCGGGCCATCGAGCTCCCACACCATGGGACCCATGAGAATTACCTACGATTTCTTCCAACGCGTTTCAAAACTGCCGGAAGCTCAGCTCAAGCGGGCAACGGCACTGAAGGTGCATCTGTTTGGAAGTCTCAGCGCAACCGGGAAAGGACACGGCACCGATAGAGCTTCACTCGCCGGCCTGCTCGGAAAGGCACCCGCCACCTGCCCGCCGCAGTTTCTCGATGGCTTGGCCAACAACCCGGATGAGGTCCACAAGCTCACCCTTGGTCCAACGACGCTCAACTTGACCCTGAAGGACATCATCTTTGATGCGACCAAAGGCGACTTCCCGCACCCCAATACCATGACTGCCCGGCTGCTCGCGGGCAGCGAGACTCTCTATGAACTGGAGTATTACTCGGTCGGTGGCGGGTTCATCGAATGGAAAGGATATAAGCCACCAGACAAAGGCCAGCCAAAGTATCCCTACGAACATGCCAAAGAACTCAAGAAATACCTGATCGATGACAAGATCCCTTTGCAGCGGATTCTGCTCATCAATGAGATGGAGATATCCGGCAAGAGCGAAAAGGACATTTGGGAGTTCCTTGATCAGGTTGCAGAAGTAATGGTTCGGGGTGTCGACACGGGGTTATCGGTCGACAGTGTCCTTCCGGGCCCTATCAAGCTGCAAAGCAAGGCAGCCGCGATGCAGAGGAACTTGAAAAAGAGTAGCAAGGGTGGTGCAGCGCGGGCGGTGACCCAAGTGGCGTCCTACGGTTTCGCCATGGGCGAGGAGAACGCCCGCGGCCATATCATCGTGACCGCCCCCACCGCGGGTTCCGCTGGGATCATTCCAGCCGTTCTTAAGTCGCTGCGCGACCTCAATACGCCTCCGCAGAAAATTCGGGAAGGATTCCTCGCCGCGGCCGCAATCGGCTACCTGTGCAAGCACAACGCCACCCTGTCGGGCGCCGAAGGAGGTTGTCAAGCGGAAGTGGGCGTCGGCTCCTCCATGGGGGCGGCCATGATTGCCCAGGCGCTCGATGGCAGGCCAAAGGTCGTTTCCAATGCGGCGGAATCATCTCTTGAACACCATTTGGGAATGACCTGCGATCCGGTAGCCGGATATGTGCAAGTTCCGTGCATCGAACGCTGCGCCTACGGAGCTGTAAAGGCGTGGACTGGCTATTGCATCGCGAGTGAAGAAATCCCCGAACAACGCCGGGTCGATCTTGACACAACTATCACCGCGATGGCGTTGACCGCGAAAGAAATGAACGCGAAGTATAAGGAGACCTCGGAAGGCGGCTTGGCAGTGTCGCTGGTGCTCTGCTGACCAAAAGCAAATTCAACTAGCGAAGCCTCTTTGGGTAGTTCCATGGCCGCCACGATCAATCCTGTAAGCAAGCCCGGCGCCGGCATGCTCGTTAATACCGCTTGGGTCGCCTGGGTGGTTGCCGCGCTTTTCTACTTTTATCAATATGTACAACGCGCGGCTCCATCCGTGATGTTGCCCCAACTCTCCGCCTCACTCGGTGAGAGCGCACTTGGGGTGGCCTCGATCGTGGGGCTTTTCTACTACGGATATTCCATATTCAGTCTGGCAGCGGGAGTGGGAATGGATCGCCTGGGTCCGAGGAAGATCGTTCCCATCGCCGCCGCTATGGCCGGCCTCGGCGGGCTGATGTTTGCAACCGGAAATAGCAGCGCGGCCAGTCTCGGGCGGCTTATTCAAGGGGCTGCTGGGAGCTTTGCGCCAGTGGGCGCAATCTATATTGCCAGCACAAGATTTCCTCCCTCAAAGGCGGCCACCCTGATCGGAGCTACGCAAATGTTCGGTATGGCGGGCGGAGCAGCCGGCCAGTTTTTTGTTGGTCCCCTCATAAATGGAGGAGTATCGTGCAACACATTTTGGTTTTACATCGGTGTCGCCGGTTTTTGCATTGCTGCCCTGTTACTCATTCTGCTTCCCGCCGAAGGGAAGGAACAGGCGCCGAAGTCTGGCGGGGAAAGCATGATTTCTGGATTTATCACTGTCTTTAGGAATCCGCAATCCATATACTGCGGAGTCATCGCCGGCCTTTTGTTTATTCCAACCACCATCTTCACCATGATTTGGGGCGTGCGCTACTTGCAGGAAGCACACGGGTTCGAATACACGGCCTCTGTCTTTCGTTCTTCCTCGATTTCCATCGGCTGGATTATCGGCTGCCCGTTGCTGGGGTTCATCTCAGATCGCATGGGACGGCGCAAACCTGTCATTATCGGCGGGGCGCTGCTTCTTTTTGCCTGCTTGATCTGGATTCTGTTTGCGCCACCGGGAATCTTGCCACCCTACACCGTGGGGCTGCTAGCTGGGATTGCTTCTGGGGCGGCAATGATTCCGTACACCGTTATTAAGGAGGCAAATCCGCCTCACCTGGGCGGTACAACCACAGGAGTCATCACTTTCCTGAATTTCTCACTCAGTGCGCTGCTCGCTCCCGCTTTCACCTGGATGCTTCGCCACTCCTCGGGTGGAGCGGCCAGGCTTCGCCTGGCTCACTACCAGACAGCATTCATCCCCATGTTAGTCGGAGTTCTCATCGCGATTGCACTCACTCTTCTCTTACGGGAAACGGGCAGAGTCGCGACTGCTTCTTCCATTAGGAAGGCTGCTTAGAACCTGCTCACTCGTTCTTAAGAAGGAGGTCATTATGGTAACCACGGTTTTGCGATCTTCCACATCCGAC
>Ga0157374_10000428_pt1 | contig 38117 bp, 39 predicted proteins | sample M25metaG_FD_115308 | JGI IMG/M metagenome (GOLD analysis project Ga0157374, IMG submission 115308) | Miscanthus rhizosphere microbial communities from Kellogg Biological Station, Michigan, USA - M2-5 metaG | ecosystem: Host-associated > Plants > Roots > Rhizosphere > Soil | place: USA: Michigan...
CCCGCGTCGGCAGGTGTCGATGGCGTTGCCGCCGCCGCCGGCGGCGAGCCCGGTAATTCGCTCGATTTGATCTTCGAAGGCTGCGGCACGGGCACGGCCTTCACCACGGTACGCAGGTACTGACAATGGCAGCGATCGCGAGGCCTGGCACGCCTACCGTCGCGGCGCCGTAGATGAGCAGAGTGAGGGCGGCGGCTGCCAGTGTGCCGTGCAGCATCGCCAGGGAAGTCGGAGGGTAGTCCTTGCCGGCGAAACGCATGCCGGCCATGACCACCCCGCCTACGGCCGCAATGGCAAAAAGCACCGTTGCAGTCAGGAGAATTCGGAACGGCTCCATCGACACCTCCCTGTGAGTGGGGATGCTTTTAGGGAGCAATCCGTGTGCCCAGTGCAAACCTATCGTGCGTGCATGCTTCATGCCACCGCGTTGCGCCACATCACAACCCGAAGCGGTGACGATCGGGATCGTGCAGCGGGTCCGGGGTCTTTTGGGTGAGCCGCAAAATGCCGGCATCGTCGAAATAAAAGCTGTACATCATGTACCAGACATTGGCTTCCAGATAGCGATAGGTCCAGACCTCGCGCTTCATCAGCGGAAAGTACGAGGTCTCGACCGGCCGGCCGAAGTTGACGAGCACATCGCGCCGCGTCCATTGGCCGATCTGGGCCTTGTAGAACTCGCTCGGTTGCAGCACCTGCCGCAGGCTCTGGACCTTGCCCATCGGGTCGACATCGGCCGCCATCGTGATTTCGCCCATCGGCTGGGTCGGCCACATCAGACGTTTGCCGCCGCCGGGCAGATCGTAGATTTCGCGCGGCGGCCCGAAACGGGCAACGAGTGCCGACTGGTCCTCGCCGGGCTGGAAGTGCTCCCACGGCGGCACGCATCCGGCCAAGAGCACCGCAGCTGCCAGCGTGGCGTAAAGACGCATTCGCATCGACATGAAAATCCTCCATTTGCCTCGCGTTTTCGCCGGCAGTTCCTTGCATTGCGCCTTCGCGCATCCCAGCGGCGTTTTATCACGGGTACGGCCACCGTGCATGGCGAGCGGTCCACGCTTGCGGCGCAGCGCCGCTCGCCCTATGATCCGCGCTTCGAGCGATTCAGAGCAAGAGGAAGACATACCGATGATGCAATGGGCGGCCCGTGTGGCGGTGGCAATCGTGGCTGGGGCGTGGGCGTTGGCCGCGGCGGCGGCAGGTCCGGGCGGCGAGCCCGTCCGGCTGGCATTGATCGAGGGCATGTCCGGGCCATTCGCCGACGCCGGCGCGGCCGTGGAGCGCAATCTGCGCTTCGGCATCGAGCGGGTGAACCAGCGCGGCGGCGTGATGCTCGCCGACGGCGCCCATCCGCTCGAACTCGTCGTGCTGGACAGCCGCGGCAGCGTCGAGCAGGCGCTCGTCGAAGAGCGCGTCGCGGCGGACCGGCGCATTCCGTTCATCCTGCAGGGCAACAGCTCGGCCGTGGCTGCCGCGCTCATCGCGGCTATCGACAAGCACAACGCTCGCGAGCCGGACAACCGTCAATTGTTCCTCAACTACTCGGCCGACGATCCCGCATTGACGGAAGCCGGCTGCAGTTTCTGGCACTTTCGCTTCGATGCGCACGCGGGCATGCGCATGAACGCGCTGGCGACCGTCATCGCCGGGGACCGCGCGATCAGGAAGGTCTACCTGTTCAATCAGGACTACAGCTTCGGGCACGACGTGAGCGCGCTGGCTCGCGCCGCGCTCGGCGAAAAGCGCCCCGACATCGCCATCGTGGGCGACGAGTTCCACCCGATCGGCCGGATCAAGGATTTCACGCCCTATATCGCCAAGATCCGCGCGAGCGGCGCCGACGCCGTCGTCACGGGCAATTGGGGCAACGATCTCACGCTGCTCGTGAAGGCGGCCCGGGAACAGGGCTTCGCGGGCAAGTTCTATACGTTTTACGGCAACAGCCTGGGGGCGCCGGCGGCGCTCGGCGATGCCGGAGTGAAACGCGTGCTGGCGGTGGCCGATTGGCATCCGAACGCCGGCGCGTCGGCCCTGTTTCCGGATCGGGCGTCCGGGGCGAATCCGGCGGCCTCGGACGCTTACTACGCCGCTTTCCGAACGCGTTTCCCCGCTGCGCGGGACGACTACCCCGTCTTGCGCATGGAGATCATGATCGAAATGCTCGCCGCGGCGATTTCCCGCGCGCATACGACTCGGGCCGAGGACGTCGCCCGGGCGCTCGAGGGCATGGATTACGAAAACGGCTTTCAACACGTCACGATGCGGGGCGACGATCATCAGCTCATCCAGCCCCTTTATGTGATGGAGATGGACAAAGCCGGCACGCCGGGCGTTCGATTCGACAACGAAGGGTCGGGTTACGGCTTTCGCACGGTCCTGGCGCTGCCGCGCGCCCAGACGGTGCCGCCTGTCATGTGCAGGATGAAACGCCCTTGAGCCCACCCATTACGAGCGGGTGGCCGCCACGACGGTCTGTGCTAGAATACGCGCTTCGTTTTTGTAGTACCGTTTCGTAGTAGTCCGATTACCCCACGGCACGGCCCTTCTTCCGTGACCGCTTGTTCGTAACAAAGGAAATCACATGTCTGTTGCTGATATCAACAAGTCCGAAGTCGTCGCGAAGTTCGCTCGCGGCGCGAATGACACGGGCTCGCCCGAAGTGCAGGTGGCGTTGCTGACCTCGCGCATCAACGAGTTGACGTCCCATTTCAAGTCGCACTCGAAGGATCACCACAGCCGGCGCGGCCTGCTGCGCATGGTGAGCCGCCGTCGCAAGCTGCTCGACTACCTGAAGAATAAAGACGCCGACCGTTACCGTTCGCTGATCGAGCAGCTGGGTCTGCGTAAGTAACCGGCAAACGTCGTTTTGTGCGAGATGCCTGTGTCAGGTTGCTGATGCAGGCATTTTGTTTTTGTGCCGCGACGGCGCGGATCGGCCGCGCGGCAAGTCGTCCCGAAGCGGGCGGAGCATTGTGTCATTCCAGTACGACGCACGCGTGATTCGCGAGCATGGCGCTGGAATGGCATAACACTTCTCTTCCCGCAGGTGTGTCGGCACGCTGGCGCGCCAGCTGCCCCTCGAACGAGCGGATTGCGGCTTGCGCGCTGAAGATGAACACAAAAAGTGAGAAGGAGTGACCATGTCCATATTCAATAAGGTCGTCAAGGAATTCAAGTGGGGGCAGCACAACGTTCGCCTCGAAACCGGTGAAGTTGCCCGTCAGGCCTCCGGCGCAGTCATCGTCGACATCGAAGACACCGTCGTTCTCGCCACCGTCGTCGGTGCGAAGACGGCCAAGCCCGGTCAGGACTTTTTCCCGCTGACGGTCGATTACATCGAAAAGACCTATTCGGCCGGCAAGATTCCGGGCGGATTCTTTCGCCGCGAAGGGCGCCCGTCCGAGCACGAGACGCTGACCTCGCGCCTGATCGACCGGCCGCTGCGTCCGCTCTTTCCCGAGGGCTTCTACAACGAAGTGCAGGTCGTGATCCACGTCCTGTCGGTGAATCCCGAGATCCCGGCGGATATTCCGGCCCTGATCGGCGCATCGGCCGCGCTTGCCGTGTCGGGACTGCCGTTCCACGGCCCCGTCGGCGCCGCGCGTGTCGCCTACATCGATAACCAGTACGTACTGAACCCGACGCGCTCGCAGACGAAGGAATCGCGCCTCGAACTCATCGTGGCCGGCACCGAGCGTGCCGTGCTGATGGTCGAGTCGGAAGCGGATCAACTGCCCGAAGACATCATGCTCGGCGCAGTCGTCTTCGGCCACGAGCAGATGCAAACGGCGATCGATGCCATTCACGAGCTCGTGCGCGAGGGCGGCAAGCCCGAGTGGGACTGGCAGCCGGCAGCCAGGGACGAGGCGCTGATCGCCCGCGTGACGGAACTCGCGCATGGCGAACTCGTCGCCGCCTATCAGCTGCGCAACAAGCAGGCGCGCTCGGCCAAGCTGAAGGAAATCTATGCCCAAACCGGCGTGAAGCTCGACGAGGAAGCGCTGGCGGCCGGCAAGATGCCGACCGACAAGACGGCCGTCGGCAACATCCTGTTCGACATCGAGGCAAAGATCGTCCGCAGTCAGATCCTCGACGGCGAGCCGCGCATCGACGGCCGCGACACGCGTACCGTTCGCCCGATCGAGATCCGCACGGGCGTGCTGCCGCGCACGCACGGCTCGGCGCTCTTCACGCGCGGGGAAACGCAGGCGCTCGTCGTTGCCACGCTCGGCACGCGGGGTGACGAACAGATCATCGACGCGCTCGAAGGCGAATACCGCGAGCGCTTCATGCTTCACTACAACATGCCTCCGTTCGCAACGGGCGAAACGGGGCGCGTGGGCTCGCCGAAGCGTCGCGAAATCGGTCACGGCCGCCTGGCCAAGCGTGCGCTCGTGGCATGCCTGCCCACGGCCGAAGAGTTCGGCTATTCGATTCGCGTGGTCTCGGAAATCACCGAGTCGAACGGCTCGTCGTCGATGGCGTCCGTCTGCGGCGGCTGCCTGGCGCTGATGGATGCGGGCGTGCCGATGAAGGCGCACGTCGCCGGCATCGCGATGGGTCTGATCCTCGAAGGCAACAAGTTCGCCGTGCTGACGGACATCCTCGGTGACGAGGACCACCTCGGCGATATGGACTTCAAGGTGGCCGGCACGGCCGAAGGCGTGACCGCGCTGCAGATGGACATCAAGATCCAGGGCATCACGAAGGAAATCATGCAGGTCGCGCTCGCGCAGGCGAAAGAAGGGCGCATGCATATCCTCGGCAAGATGAAGGAAGCCGTGGCCGGTGCGAGCGACCAGCTCTCCGAATTCGCGCCGCGCATGATCACCGTCAAGATCAACCCCGAGAAGATTCGCGACGTGATCGGCAAGGGCGGCTCGGTGATCCGTGCCCTGACGGAAGAAACCGGCACCACGATCGACATCTCGGACGACGGCGTCGTCACGATCGCCAGCACGAGCAGCGAAGGCATGGCCGAAGCGAAGCGCCGCATCGAAGCGATCACGGTTGAGGTCGAGGTAGGCCAGGTCTACGAAGGCACGGTGCTCAAGCTCCTCGAGTTCGGCGCCATCGTCAACATCTTGCCGGGCAAGGACGGGTTGCTGCACATTTCCGAGATCGCGAACGAGCGTATCAAGGACATCAAGGACTACCTCTCCGAAGGTCAGCAGGTGAAGGTCAAGGTCATCCAGACGGACGAGAAGGGACGCGTGCGCCTGTCGGCCAAGGCCTTGTTGAACGACGCCGCATCGGGCGCCGCTCAGCCCGAGTCCGCGCCGCAGCAGTAATGCGGTGACGGGCGCAAACGGCCGGCCGTGCTTCGCGCACGCCGGCCGTTTTTTTGCCGTGCTCCTCCCCGCGCGGGGCCGACCGGGATCGGCGCTTTGGCGCATACTTGGGGCCCAGCGGCGAAGGCGCACGATGCTTCTCGCATGTGCGCGATCGATGAAGATTTGAGCCAAGGGTGATGCGGATGAAAGCAATCGAAATTACCGAATTCGGCGGACCGGAAGTCCTCGCGCTGGCCGAGCGGCCCATGCCGGAACCGAGAGCCGGCGAGGTGCTGCTCAAGGTCGCGGCCTCAGGCGTCAATCGGCCGGACGTCTTTCAGCGCAAGGGTGCTTACGCACCGCCGCCGGGGGCATCGGATTTGCCGGGCCTCGAGGTCGCCGGTGAGATCGTCGGCGGCACGCTCGACGGGAAGCACAATCCGTTCGGGCTCAAGATGGGCGATCGCGTCTGCGCGCTGCTCGCCGGGGGTGGCTACGCGCAGTACGTGGCCGTGCCGCTCGCGCAGTGTCTGCCGGTGCCGGCCGGTCTCACCGATGTGGAAGCGGCCTCGCTGCCGGAGACGTTCTTCACGGTCTGGAGCAATGTCTTCGAGCGCGCGCAACTCGGTGCGGGCGAAGGGGGCGCGAACGAGACGCTGCTCGTGCAAGGCGGCTCGAGCGGCATCGGCGTAGCGGCGATCCAGATCGCCCACGCCGCGGGGTTCCGCGTCTTCGCAACCGCCGGCACCGCCGAAAAGTGCAAGGCGTGCGAGGCACTCGGCGCGGAGCGCGCGATCAACTACAAGTCCGAGGATTTCGTCGAAGTGGTGAAGTCGCTCACGAACGACCGGGGTGTCGACGTGATCCTCGATATGGTCGCGGGCGGTTACGTGCCGCGCGAGCTGTCGGCGCTGGCCGACGGCGGCCGTCTCGTCATCATCGCGCTGCTGGGCGGCGCCAAGGCCGAGCTCAACCTGGGCGAGGTGCTGCGCCGGCGGCTCACGATCACAGGGTCGACGCTGCGGGCACGGGCGGTGGACTTCAAGGCGCGCGTGGCGGCCGAGCTCAAAACGCACGTCTGGCCGCACCTGGAAGCGGGCCGGATCAAGCCCATCGTCTATCGTGTGCTGCCGGCGCACGAGGCGAAGGAGGCGCACGCGCTGATGGAAAGCGGCGAGCATATCGGCAAAATCGTGCTTGACTGGACGCTCACGGTTTGACCCGGTCCGCCCGCGCACAGTAAAATTGCGCGTTTTGCGTGCGCGGCAGCCGCGGCAGCGGCGGGTGGCACGATAGCCGAGGGGGCAGAACGGGCATGGCGAACGAGCGGACTGAGCGGACTGAGCGGACGACGAAGCGGACAAAGTGGGTAGTCGGTAACTGGAAGATGCACGGGCGGCTCGCCGAAAACGAGGCGCTCTTGCGCGCGTTGCTGCAGGCGGGCTCCGTTACGGAGACGGTCCGCATCGGCGTATGCGTGCCGGCTCCGTATCTCGCGCAAACCGAAGCGCTGCTGCGCAGCGGGCCGCTGGCGTGGGGCGTGCAAGATGTTTCGGCGTACGCGCACGGCGCCTATACAGGCGAAACCGCGGCTGAAATGGCGGCCGAATTCGGTGCCACGCTTGCCATCGTCGGCCATTCCGAGCGCCGCGCTTATCACGGCGAAACGTCGGAGGTCGTCGCGCTCAAGGCGCAGCGCGCGCTGGCGGCGGGTCTGACGCCGATCGTCTGCGTGGGCGAAACGCTCCAGCAGCGCGAAACCGGCGCGACGCAAGCGGTTGTCGGGGCGCAGATCGATGCCGTGCTCGACACGCTTTCGGTGCAGGAGCTGGCGCGCATCGTCGTCGCCTATGAGCCCGGGTGGGCCATCGGGACCGGCAAGAGCGCCACGGTCGACGAAGCGCAGCAAGTGCACGCGTTCCTGCGTGCCCGCCTCGCGGCGAAAGACGCGGGCCTGGCGGACGTCACGCTGCTTTATGGCGGCAGCGTGAAGCCGGACAACGCGGAAGCCTTGTTCGGCCAGGCCGATATCGACGGCGGCCTCATCGGCGGCGCGTCGCTCAAGAGCCATGATTTTTTGGCGATCTGCATGGCGGCGAGCACGGCTCGCGCCGTGTGACGTGCGGATCGCTGCAGCACGGGGCGCCCGAGCGCCGCGTGTCAAACCATAACTTAGGTGGGTGTCATGCTGTTTTTCAAAACGTTGATCATCGTCGTGCAGCTGTTGTCGGCGCTCGGCATCATTGGCCTCGTCCTGCTTCAGCACGGCAAGGGCGCGGACATGGGTGCGGCATTCGGTAGCGGCGCATCGGGAAGCTTGTTCGGTGCGACGGGCTCTGCCAACTTCCTGTCACGAACGACGGCCGTTCTCGCGGCAGTGTTTTTCGTGACGACGCTCGCGTTGACGTACATCGGCTCGTACAAGTCGCGGCCCTCGGCAGGTGTCCTCGGTGCGATCCCGACGGTGAGTGCGCCCGCCTCGGCGGCGTCTGCAGCGGCGCCCGCGTCGGCGCCAGCACCGGCCGTGCCCGGTCAGACGGTACCGAAGTAATTTTTCGTTGGGCGACGCATTCGTGCGTTGAACAATTTTGATAGACGGGTTAGAATTTAAGTCTTGAAGCGATTCGCGGGTCTTCGAACAAGTTGTGCGAGTTTGTCCGGGATTGCAATTAGTGCCGACGTGGTGAAATTGGTAGACACGCTATCTTGAGGGGGTAGTGGCGAAAGCTGTGCGAGTTCGAGTCTCGCCGTCGGCACCAAAGTTATCCAATGCCAGCCGCATGCTTCGCTTCGGCTGGCATTGTCACTTCTGGGGTTTGCTTGCGGCATGCTTGCAATGCCATGACGAAGTGGTTTTCGATCGCGGATGCACCAGTTTCTCCGTGGCACTCAGAACCAACCGATAGAGGATAGTCTTGAACCTCGCAGCCTACTTCCCCGTTCTGTTATTCCTTCTCGTGGGCCTGGGTTTAGGCATTGCGCTTGTCAGCATTGGCAAGATCCTCGGTCCGAACAGGCCCGACAGTCAAAAGAATTCGCCTTACGAGTGCGGCTTCGAGGCATTCGAAGACGCGCGCATGAAGTTCGACGTGCGTTACTACCTCGTGGCCATCCTCTTCATCATTTTCGATATCGAGACCGCGTTCCTGTTTCCGTGGGGCGTTGCCCTGCGCGACATCGGCTGGCCCGGCTTCATGGCGATGATGATTTTCCTGCTCGAACTCCTGCTGGGCTTTGCCTACATCTGGAGGAAGGGCGGACTCGATTGGGAGTGATGGGTTAATCGCCGGTGTCTCGCGGAGGGCCAAGCGCCGGTCGTTCCGCCTGGAGTGCAAAGCAAATGAGTATCGAAGGGGTCTTGAAGGAAGGGTTTGTCACCACCACGGCTGACAAGCTGATCAACTGGACGCGCACGGGCTCGCTCTGGCCCATGACGTTCGGTCTCGCATGTTGCGCGGTCGAGATGATGCATGCGGGCGCGGCCCGCTACGACCTCGACCGCTTCGGCGTGGTGTTCCGCCCGAGCCCGCGCCAGTCGGACGTCATGATCGTCGCCGGCACGCTGTGCAACAAGATGGCACCGGCGCTGCGCAAGGTGTACGACCAGATGGCCGAGCCGCGCTGGGTCATTTCGATGGGTTCGTGCGCGAACGGCGGCGGTTACTACCACTACTCGTATTCGGTTGTGCGGGGATGCGACCGCATCGTGCCCGTCGACGTCTACGTGCCCGGCTGTCCGCCGACCGCGGAGGCGTTGGTCTACGGCGTGATCCAGCTCCAAGCGAAGATCCGGCGTACCAGCACCATCGCCCGTCAATAAGCCTGAGGCTCCCCACAATATGGCAAGCAAACTCGAGACCCTCAAAGCGAACCTCGAGACGGCCTTCGGCGGCCGTCTTTCGAGTCTGACCGAATCGGTCGGCGAATTGACGATCATCGTCAAAGCGGATGACTTCCTGGATATCGCGAAGCGTCTGCGCGACGACCGCGCGCTCGGGTTCGAGCAACTGATCGATCTGGCTGGCGTCGACTATCAGACCTATGGCGACGGTGCCTACGACGGCCCGCGCTTCGCGGCCGTGCTCCATCTGCTGTCGGTATCGAACAACTGGCGTCTTCGCGTGCGCGTGTTCGCCCCCGACGATGAAATGCCGATCGTCCCGTCCGTCGTCGACATCTGGAATTCGGCGAATTGGTACGAACGCGAGGCGTTCGACCTTTACGGCATCGTCTTCGAAGGCCATCCGGATCTGCGCCGCATTCTGACCGACTACGGTTTCATCGGACATCCGTTCCGCAAGGATTTCCCTGTCTCCGGTTACGTCGAGATGCGTTATGACCCGCAAGAGCAGCGCGTCGTCTATCAGCCGGTGACGATCGAGCCGCGCGAAATCACGCCGCGCGTGATCCGCGAGGATCGCTACGGCGGTATGAAACACTGAGAGAGCGCCATGGCAGAGATCAAGAACTACACGCTCAACTTCGGCCCGCAGCACCCGGCAGCGCACGGCGTGCTGCGCCTCGTGCTCGAGCTCGATGGCGAAGTCATCCAGCGCGCCGATCCGCATATCGGCCTGCTGCATCGCGCGACCGAAAAGCTCGCCGAGAGCAAGACCTTCATTCAATCCGTGCCCTACATGGACCGCCTCGACTATGTGTCGATGATGGTCAACGAGCACGGCTATGTGCTCGCGATCGAAAAGCTGCTCGGCATCGATGTGCCGATCCGCGCGAAATACATCCGGGTGCTGTTCGACGAAGTCACGCGCGTGCTGAACCACCTCATGTGGATCGGCGCGCACGCGCTCGACGTCGGCGCAATGGCCGTGTTCCTTTATGCGTTCCGTGAGCGTGAAGACCTGATGGACGTCTACGAGGCGGTCTCGGGCGCGCGCATGCATGCAGCGTATTATCGGCCCGGCGGCGTCTATCGCGATCTGCCTGACGCGATGCCGCAATACAAGGCGTCGAAGATTCGCAACGCGAAGGCGCTCGAACGGATGAACGAGGCGCGCCAAGGCTCGGTGCTCGATTTCATCGACGATTTCTTCACGCGCTTTCCGACCTGCGTCGACGAGTACGAAACGCTGCTCACCGACAATCGCATCTGGAAGCAACGCCTCGTCGGTATCGGCGTCGTGAGTCCGGAGCGCGCGCTGCAGCTCGGCATGACGGGGCCGATGTTGCGCGGCTCGGGCATCGAATGGGATTTGCGCAAGAAGCAGCCGTACGAAGTCTACGACCAGATGGATTTCGATATCCCCGTTGGCGTGAACGGCGATTGCTACGACCGGTATCTGGTACGGGTCGAGGAAATGCGCCAGTCGACGCGCATCGCGAAGCAGTGCATCGAATGGCTGCGCAAGAATCCCGGCCCCGTGATGATCGACAATCACAAGATCGCGCCGCCTTCGCGCGTCGCGATGAAGTCGAACATGGAAGAGCTGATTCACCACTTCAAGCTCTTCACGGAAGGTTTCCATGTGCCCGAAGGCGAGGCGTATGCGGCCGTCGAGCATCCGAAGGGCGAGTTCGGCATCTACTTGATCTCGGACGGCGCGAACAAGCCGTACCGGCTCAAGATTCGCGCGCCGGGCTACGCACATCTCGCAGCGCTCGACGAAATGGCGCGTGGCCATATGATCGCGGACGCTGTCACGATCATCGGTACGCAGGACATCGTGTTCGGCGAAATCGACCGCTGAGCGCCTGGCCGTATGTTGCGCGCCCCAGGCGGGGCGCCGCAGACGGCGAGCGCCGCGGGTCGCAAAGAACGCCGGGTCCGTCGCCATGGCTGGACAAGCAGGAAACGGGTGGCGGGTTTTCGTTCGGTAGGTATTGAAAGAGTCGTGTCTGAAAATGATCTCAGCTGAAGGCCTGAAAGAAATCGATCGCGCGGTGGCGAAGTATCCCGCCGATCAGAAACAGTCCGCCGTGATGTCGGCGTTGGCCGTCGCTCAGGAAGAGCACGGCTGGCTCTCGCCCGAGCTCATGCAGTTCGTCGCGGACTACCTCGAGATGCCGGCCGTGGCCGTGCAGGAGGTGGCGACGTTCTACACCATGTACGAGACCTCGCCTGTCGGCAAGCACAAGATCACGCTTTGCACGAATCTGCCCTGCCAGCTCGGTCCCGATGGCGGTGCCGAGAGCGCGGCCGAGTACCTGAAGCAAAAGCTTGGCATCGACTTCGGCGAGACCACGCCCGACGGCAAGTTCACGCTCAAGGAAGGCGAGTGCATGGGCTCGTGCGGCGACGCCCCGGTACTGCTCGTGAACAACCACCGTATGTGCAGCTTCATGAGCCGCGAGAAGATCGACCAGCTGCTCGAGGAGCTTTCGAAATGACGTCATTGCACGATCGCCATATCAAACCGCTGATTCTCGCGGGCCTTAACGGCGAGAACTGGCACCTCGAAGACTACGTCGCGCGCGGCGGCTACAAGCAACTGCGCCGTATTCTCGAAGAGAAGATTCCGCCGGAGCAGGTCATTGCCGACGTGAAGGCGTCGGGCTTGCGCGGCCGCGGCGGTGCCGGCTTTCCGACCGGCCTCAAATGGAGCTTCATGCCGCGCCAGTTTCCGGGGCAGAAGTATCTCGTATGCAACTCGGACGAAGGCGAGCCCGGCACGTTCAAGGATCGCGACATCCTGCGCTGGAATCCGCATTCGCTGATCGAGGGAATGGCCATCGGCGCTTACGCGATGGGCATCACGGTCGGCTACAACTACATTCACGGCGAGATCTGGGAAGTCTACAAGCGCTTCGAAGAGGCGCTCGACGAGGCTCGCCGCGCGGGCTTTCTGGGCGAGAACATCCTCGGTTCGGGTTTCTCGTTCGAGCTCTATGCGCATCACGGCTACGGCGCTTACATTTGCGGCGAAGAGACGGCGCTGCTCGAATCGCTCGAAGGCAAGAAGGGCCAGCCTCGCTTCAAGCCGCCGTTCCCGGCGAGCTTCGGCGTGTACGGTAAGCCCACGACGATCAACAACACCGAAACGTTCGCGGCCGTGCCGTTCCTGCTCGAGATCGGGCCGCAGGCCTATCTGGAACTGGGCAAGCCGAACAACGGCGGCACGAAGATTTTCTCCGTGTCGGGCGACGTCGAGCGTCCCGGCAATTATGAAGTGCCGCTCGGCACACCGTTCGCCACGCTCATGGAGCTGGCCGGCGGCATGCGCGGCGGCAGGAAGCTGAAGGCGGTCATTCCGGGCGGCTCGTCCGCGCCGGTCGTGCCGGGCGACATCATGATGCAAACCGATCTCGACTACGATTCGATCGCCAAGGCCGGATCGATGCTGGGTTCGGGCGCCGTCATCGTCATGGACGAGACACGCTGCATGGTGCGCTCGCTGCTGCGCCTGTCGTACTTCTACTATGAAGAGTCGTGCGGCCAGTGCACGCCGTGCCGCGAAGGCACGGGCTGGCTGTGGCGCGTCGTCAACCGCATCGAGCACGGCCAAGGTCGCCAGGAAGACCTCGACCTGTTGAACTCGGTGGCGGAGAACATCATGGGCCGCACCATCTGCGCGCTGGGAGACGCCGCCGCGATGCCGGTGCGCGGCATGCTCAAGCACTACTGGGACGAATTCGCATATCACGTCGAGCACAAGCGCTGCCTGGTCGGGCCGCACGCGGGTGCGCCGGCGGCGGCTGACGCGGCGCTCGCTTGACGCGGCGCGCGAAAGATCGATCGAGCGGTAAATAGGTTAAGGACCATTCACCATCATGGTTGAACTTGAAATAGACGGGAAGAAGGTCGAGGTGCCCGAAGGCAGCATGGTGATCCAGGCTGCGCATAAGGTCGACACGTACATTCCTCACTTCTGCTATCACAAGAAGCTTTCTATCGCGGCCAACTGCCGGATGTGTCTCGTCGAAGTCGAGAAGATGCCGAAGGCTGTCCCCGCCTGCGCGACGCCGGTCTCGGCGGGCATGGTCGTGCGCACGACGTCCGAGAAGGCCGTCAAGGCGCAGCAATCGGTGATGGAATTCCTGCTCATCAATCACCCGCTCGACTGCCCGATCTGCGATCAGGGCGGCGAGTGCCAGTTGCAGGACCTCGCAGTCGGCTACGGCAAGTCCGCGTCGCGTTACAGCGAGGAAAAGCGCGTGGTGTTCCACAAGAACGTCGGCCCGCTGATCTCGATGGAAGAGATGACGCGCTGCATCCACTGCACGCGCTGCGTGCGCTTCGGCCAGGAAGTGGCCGGCGTCATGGAGCTGGGCATGCTCGGCCGCGGCGAGCACTCGGAAATCACGACGTTCGTCGGCAAGACCGTCGATTCCGAACTCTCGGGGAACATGATCGATCTGTGCCCGGTCGGCGCGCTGACGAGCAAGCCGTTCCGCTATAGCGCCCGCACGTGGGAGCTCTCGCGCCGCAAATCGGTGAGCCCGCACGATTCCGTGGGCGCCAATCTCGTCGTGCAAGTGAAGAACAACCGCGTGATGCGCGCGCTGCCGCTCGAGAACGAAGCGATCAACGAGTGCTGGATTTCGGACAAAGACCGTTTCTCGTACGAAGCGCTCAGTAGCGAGGAGCGTCTGACGCAGCCGATGATCAAGCAAGGCGGCCAGTGGCTCGAGACGGACTGGCCCACGGCGCTCGAATATGCAGCCAAGGCGCTCAAGGGTATCAGCGCGGAACACGGCGCCAATGCGCTCGCGCTGCTCGGCAGTCCGCACAGCACCGTCGAAGAACTGTTCTTGTTGAAGGCGCTCGGCAACGCGCTCGGCACCCCGAACGTCGATTTCCGCCTGCGTCAATCCGATTTCTCGGCAGCGCCGGCCGGAGCGCCGTGGCTCGGTATGCCGATCGCCGATTTGTCGCTCGTCGACGGCGGGTTCGTCATCGGTTCGTTCCTGCGCCGCGATCATCCGCTGTTGGCTGCGCGCCTGCGCCAGGCCGCACGGACCGGAGCGAAGCTGCATCTGCTGCAAGCCACGGCCGATAAATCGCTGATCCCGAGCGCGAAGACGATCGTCGCCGCGCCGTCGGCCTGGCTCGATGCGCTTGCCGGTGTCGCCGCGGCGGTCTCGCAGCTGCGCGGTGCCGCCCTGCCGGAAGGCTTGGGTGGGACCGAGGCTAACTCCGCCGCGAAGGATGTCGCCGCTGCATTGACGAGCGGCGAGCGCCGTGTCGTGCTGCTCGGCAACGGCGTGGTTCAGCACCCGGACTTCGCCCGCATCCATGCGTTGGCGCACTGGATCGCGGATCAGACCGGCGCGACGCTCGGTTTCCTGACCGAAGCGGCGAATACCGTCGGCGGCCATATCGTCGGCGCGTTGCCCGGCGCGGGCGGCCTCAACGCTCACGACGCATTCGCTTCGCCGCGCAAGGGCTACGTGCTGCTCAATCTCGAGCCCGAATACGATACGGCCAACCCCGCGCAGGCACTCGCGGCGCTGGGGCAAGCCGAAACGGTCGTGATGCTCTCGTCGTTCAAGACCGGCACCGAATATGCCGACGTGTTGCTGCCGATCGCGCCGTTCACCGAGACGGCCGGCGCGTTCGTCAACGCGGAAGGCACGTTGCAGGCGTTCAACGGCGTGGTGCGCCCCCTTGGCGAAGCGCGGCCGGCATGGAAGGTGTTGCGCGTGCTGGGCAATGTGTTGGGCCTGCCGGGCTTCGATTACGACACGGTCGAGGATGTCCGTGCCGCCGCGGTGCCCGATGGTGCGATCTCGGCGCAATTGTCGAATCGCGCGAACGCAGCGCTGGCCCAAGGTGGCGCGCGCGCGTTGAAAGTGGAGAAGGGCGCGCTCGAGCGCATCTCGGACGTGCCGATCTACCATGCGGACCCGCTCGTGCGCCGCGCACCGTCGCTGCATCTGACGGCAGCCGCGCGTGTCGCGAATACGGTCGGCTTGCCCGCGGCGCTGTTCGATCAGCTCGGATTGAAAGAGGGCGATGCCGTGCGCGTGCGCCAGGGCGATCGCGCCGTGGTGGCTCGCGCAACGCGCGACGCGGACCTGGCTGAGACGGCCGTGCGCGTGTCGGCGGCGACGCCCGTCGGCGCGGCACTCGGCGGCCTCATCGGTGAACTGCTGGTGGAGAAGGCGTAAATGAGCTTGTTCGATACGATCAACGCGGGCGGCAGCGAGGTGCTCGGTGCGGCATGGCCCACGGTCTGGGCGCTCGTGCGCATCGTCGTGGTGGCGGTCGCCGTTTTGCTCTGCGTGGCCTATCTGATCCTCTGGGAGCGCAAGCTCATCGGCTGGATGCACGTGCGTCTCGGTCCGAACCGCGTCGGCCCCGCCGGTCTCCTGCAGCCGATCGCGGACGTGCTGAAGCTGCTTTTGAAGGAAGTGATTCAGCCGAGTGCGGCGAACCGGTGGCTCTACGTCATCGCGCCGATCATGACGGTGGTGCCGGCTTTCGCGGTCTGGGCCGTCATTCCGTTTCAGGCCAAAGCCGTGCTCGGGGACATCAACGCGGGCCTGCTGTATGTGATCGCGATCTCGTCGATCGGCGTGTACGGCGTGATTCTCGCGGGCTGGGCATCGAACTCGAAGTACGCGTTTCTCGGTGCGATGCGCGCCGCGGCGCAGATGGTCTCGTACGAAGTGTCGATGGGCTTCGCGCTGGTGGTCGTGCTGATGACTTCGGGCAGCCTGAACCTGTCGGACATCGTCACCTCGCAAGAGCGCGGCATCTTCGCGAGCCACGGCATCACGTTCCTCTCGTGGAACTGGCTGCCGCTCTTGCCCGTGTTCGTCGTCTATTTCATCTCGGGCATCGCCGAGACGAACCGCCACCCGTTCGATGTGGTGGAAGGGGAGTCGGAGATCGTCGCCGGCCACATGATCGATTACTCGGGTATGGCGTTCGCGCTGTTTTTCCTCGCCGAGTACATCAACATGATCGTGATCTCGGCGCTCGCGGCCACGCTTTTCCTCGGCGGCTGGAGTGCGCCGTTCGGGTTCCTGTCCTTCATCCCGGGTATTTTCTGGCTCGTCCTGAAGGTGTTTCTGCTGCTGTCCGTGTTCATCTGGGCGCGCGCCACATTCCCGCGTTATCGCTATGACCAGATCATGCGTCTGGGCTGGAAAGTGTTCCTGCCCGTGTGCATTCTCTGGGTCGTCGTGGTCGGGTTCTGGATCATGTCGCCGCTGAACATCTGGAAATGAGGGGCGCGAAGCAAATGAACGCAATCCAAAACTTCTTCAAGACGTTTTTTCTGACCGAGCTGCTGAAAGGGCTTGCGCTGACGGGTCGCTACACGTTCAAGCGCAAGTTCACGGTGCAGTTCCCCGAAGAGAAGACGCCGATCTCGCCGCGGTTTCGCGGCCTGCATGCGCTGCGCCGGTATGAAAACGGCGAAGAGCGCTGCATCGCATGCAAGCTTTGCGAGGCCGTGTGCCCCGCGATGGCGATCACGATCGAATCGGAGACGCGCGCCGACAACACGCGGCGCACGACACGCTACGACATCGATCTGACCAAATGTATTTTCTGCGGTTTTTGCGAAGAAAGCTGCCCCGTCGATTCGATCGTGGAAACACACATCCTCGAATATCACGGCGAAAAGCGCGGCGATCTGTATTTCACGAAAGACATGCTGCTCGCAGTCGGCGATCGCTATGAAGCGGAGATCGCCGCGTCGAAGGCGGCGGATGCGCCGTATCGGTAATACGCACTGGCCTGACCGTTGTTGACGTGGCGCGGGAGCCGGCATCGACTCCCGCGGCATGTGCGGCGTGCTGCCTACGAAACCCAGCCTGACGATGGGCTAACGATGAACCGGTAATCATGGAATTCACTACCGTACTGTTCTACATCTTCGCGCTGCTCCTGACTGTGTCGGGGCTGAAGGTGATCACGTCGCGCAACCCCGTGGGGTCCGCGCTTTTTCTCGTGCTCGCGTTCTTCAATGCGGCGGCCATCTGGATGCTGCTCGAGGCGGAGTTCCTCGCCATTTTGCTCGTGCTGCTGTACGTCGGCGCGGTGATGGTGCTCTTCCTGTTCGTCGTGATGATGCTCGATATCAACCTCGACGTGCTGCGCAAAGACTTCCGGCGCTTCGTGCCGATGGCGACGATCGTCGGCGCGATCATCGTCGTCGAGACGGCGCTGATCCTCTGGCACGGCTACGGTGCGACGGCCACGCCGGTGCACGACGTGACGACGGCTGGCGGTGCGGCCGGAGTAGGTGGCGCGGCCGTCATGTCGAACACGTATCTGATCGGCAAGGTCATCTACACGGACTACGTGTTCGCGTTCGAAGTCGCGGGCCTCGTGCTGCTCGTCGCGATCATCGCGGCGATCGCGCTGACGGCGCGCAAGGGTAAGGACAGCAAGCGCCAGCGCGTGTCCGACCAAGTGAAGGTGCGCGCGAAAGACCGCGTGCGCCTCGTGAAGATGCCCGCGGAGAAGGCGCTTGAAACGGCTCAGGGCCCCCAGGCGCCGGGTGAAGCGGACGCGAACGTGGGTGCCGGTGCCGTCGGCCACAACGGCTGAGCGTCGAGGAGAAAAACATGTTGACCCTGGCTCATTACCTCGTACTTGGCGCGATCCTCTTTTCGATCGGCGTCGTCGGCATTTTCCTGAACCGTCGCAACGTCATCATCATCCTGATGGCGATCGAGCTCATGCTGCTCGCGGTGAATACGAATTTCGTCGCGTTCTCGCATTACCTCGGCGACGTGCACGGGCAGATCTTCGTCTTCTTCGTGCTGACGGTGGCCGCGGCCGAAGCGGCGATCGGCCTCGCGATTCTGGTGACTCTGTTCCGTACCCTCGACACGATCAACGTCGAGGATCTCGATCAGCTCAAAGGTTAAATTCAGGCACTGCGGTTATGTCCACGACACTCAATGAAAACCTGCTGCTGGCGGTCCCGCTCGCACCGCTCGCCGGCTCGCTGATTGCCGGGCTTGCCGGCAAGGCGGTGGGGCGCAAGGGAAGCCACCGCGTCACGATCCTCGGCGTGCTGCTCTCGTTCATTCTCTCGTCGATCGTCTTTTTCGACGTCATGAATGGCGCGAGCTTCAACGCCACCGTCTACGAATGGATGAACGTCGGCTCGCTGAAGTTCGAAGTCGGCTTCCTCGTCGATTCGCTGACGGCCATGATGATGTGCGTGGTGACCTTCGTGTCGCTGATGGTGCACATCTACACGATCGGCTACATGGCTGACGACGATGGTTACGAGCGCTTCTTCTCGTACATCTCGCTCTTCACGTTCTCGATGCTGATGCTCGTGATGAGCAACAACTTCCTGCAGCTGTTCTTCGGCTGGGAGGCGGTGGGCCTGGTCTCGTACCTGCTGATCGGTTTTTACTTCACGCGGGAAAGCGCGATCTACGCCAACATGAAGGCGTTCCTCGTGAACCGTGTCGGTGACTTCGGCTTTCTGCTCGGCATCGGCCTCTTGCTCGCGTTTGCCGGCTCGATGAACTATGGCGAGGTGTTCGCCAAGCGCACGGAGCTTGCCGCGCTGAGCTTTCCCGGCACGCACTGGGGCCTCTTGACCGTCGCCTGCATTTGCCTCTTCATCGGCGCAATGGGTAAATCGGCGCAGTTCCCGCTGCACGTGTGGCTGCCCGATTCGATGGAAGGCCCCACGCCGATTTCCGCGCTGATTCACGCCGCAACGATGGTGACGGCTGGCATCTTCATGGTGACGCGCATGTCGCCGCTGTTCGAGCTTTCCGACACGGCGCTCTCGTTCATCATGGTGATCGGCGCGATCACGGCGCTGTTCATGGGCTTTCTCGGTATCGTCCAGAACGACATCAAGCGCGTGGTCGCTTACTCGACGCTCTCGCAGCTCGGCTACATGACCGCCGCGCTCGGCGCCTCGGCCTATTCGGTCGCCGTCTTCCATCTGATGACGCACGCGTTCTTCAAGGCGTTGCTGTTCCTCGGCGCGGGCTCGGTGATCATCGGGATGCACCACGATCAGGACATGCGCAACATGGGCGGCCTGCGCAAATACATGCCGATCACCTGGATCACGTCGCTGATCGGTTCGCTCGCGCTGATCGGCACGCCGTTCTTCTCCGGCTTCTACTCGAAGGATTCGATCATCGACGCGGTTGGGCTCTCGCATCTGCCGGGCGCGGGCTTCGCCTACTTCGCGGTGGTCGCAAGTGTCTTCGTGACGGCGCTCTATTCGTTCCGGATGTACTTCCTCGTCTTCCACGGCGAGGAGCGTTTCCGCCATCCGCAGGACTTCGGCAACGGTCATGGCGCCGAAGCGTCCGCGCACGCTGCCCATGACGATGGCCATGGTCACGACGCGCATGACGATCACGGCCACGGGCACGAACCGCACGAGACGCCCTGGGTCGTGACGTTGCCGCTCGTGCTGCTCGCGATTCCGTCGGTCGTCATCGGTGCGATTGCGATCGGCCCGATGATCTTCGGCGGATTCTTCGACCATGGCGTCGCGTTCGAGAAGGTCATCTTCATCGGCGAGAATCATCCGGCCATCGAGGAGATGTCGAAGGAATTCCAGGGCTGGTTCGCGATGGGCCTTCACTCGGTATCGGCCTTGCCGCTGTGGCTGGCGCTTGCCGGCATCGTGACGGCATGGTTCCTGTATCTCAAGCGCCCGGACCTGCCGGCTGTGATCCGTCGCGCGTTCGGGCCGATCTACACATTGCTCGACAACAAGTACTACATGGACAAGATCAACGAAGTCGTCTTCGCCAAGGGCGCGGTGCTGATCGGCCGCGGGCTCTGGAAAGAGGGCGATGTCGTGGTCATCGACGGTCTCGTCAACGGAAGCGCGCGCTTCATCGGCTGGTTCGCGAGAGTGATCCGCTTCCTGCAATCCGGTTACATCTACCACTACGCGTTCGCCATGATTATCGGCATGCTGGGGCTCCTTACCCTGTTTGTAACGCTCGGCGGCAAATAAGGCGGGGGACACTTAATGCACTCTTTTCCGATTCTTAGTACCGCAATCTGGCTGCCGATCGTCTTCGGCCTCGCCGTGCTCGCCGTCGGCTCCGACCGGAACCCCGCGCCCGCACGCTGGCTCGCGCTGATCGGCTCGATTCTCGGCTTCATCGCGACGTTGCCGCTCATCAGCGGCTTCGATCCTTCGACGGCCGACCTGCAGTTCGTCGAGCAGGCGAACTGGATCGAGCGGTTTCATATCACCTACCACCTGGGCGTCGACGGCATCTCGATGTGGTTCGTCGTGCTCACGGCGCTGATCACGGTCATCGTTGTGATCGCCGGCTGGGAGGTCATCACCGAGCACGTTTCGCAGTACATGGCCGCGTTCCTGATCTTGTCGGGCATCATGGTCGGTGTGTTCTCGGCGGCCGACGGTCTGCTGTTCTATGTTTTCTTCGAAGCGACGCTGATCCCGATGTATCTGATCATCGGCGTATGGGGCGGACCGAACCGGATCTATGCCGCGTTCAAGTTCTTCCTCTATACGCTCGCCGGGTCGCTTCTGATGCTGGTCGCGCTGATCTATCTCTATGTCGTGACGGGCACCTTCGATCTCGCGACATGGCAAAAGGCGCCGCTCGCGATGACCCCGCAGGTGTTGCTGTTCATCGCGTTCTTCCTCGCCTTCGCGGTGAAAGTGCCGATGTGGCCGGTTCATACCTGGCTGCCCGATGCGCACGTGGAAGCGCCGACAGGCGGCTCCGTCGTGCTGGCCGCGATCATGCTGAAGCTCGGCGCGTACGGTTTCCTGCGCTTTTCGTTGCCGATCACGCCCGATGCGAGCCATACGCTCGCACCCGTCATCATCGCGCTATCTCTGACAGCGGTGATCTATATCGGGCTGGTCGCGATGGTGCAGGCCGACATGAAGAAACTCGTGGCGTATTCGTCGATTGCGCACATGGGCTTCGTCACGCTCGGCTTTTTCATCTTCAACCAGCTCGGTGTGGAAGGCGCGATCGTGCAGATGATTTCGCACGGCTTCGTCTCGGGCGCCATGTTCCTGTGCATTGGCGTGCTTTACGACCGCATGCACTCGCGCCAGATCGCCGATTACGGCGGCGTGGTGAACGTGATGCCGAAGTTCGCCGCGCTCGTGATGCTGTTTTCGATGGCCAATTGCGGTCTGCCCGGTACTTCGGGTTTCGTCGGCGAGTTCATGGTCATCCTTGCATCGGTCCAGTACAACTTCTGGATCGCGTTCGGCGCCGCCTTCACGCTGATTCTCGGTGCGGCCTACACGCTCTGGATGTACAAGCGCGTCTACTTCGGTGCTGTCGCCAACGATCACGTCAAGTCGCTGACGGACATCAATCGCCGCGAGCTGCTGATTCTCGGCGTGCTTGCCGCGCTGACGCTTTTCATGGGTCTTTATCCGAAGCCCTTTACCGATGTGATGCACGTGTCCGTGGAGAACCTCCTCTCCCACGTCGCGCAGTCCAAGCTGCCGCTGTCTCAGTAAGACCGAGCGGAGGAACGAAACGATCATGCAAAACGCCTCTATGTCACTCCTTCTGCCCGACGCGCTGGTCATGGTGGCCGCCGTCGTTGCGTGGCTGAACGAAACGTTCGTCGGCGATCGCGGCCGCCGCGTCACCTATCTGATTGCGGTGCTCGGTTCGCTCGTCGCCGGTGTCTGGTTCACGACGCTCGTCTTCGATCCCAATGCGCAGTCGCAGTATTTCTTCTCGCATATGTACGTCGTCGATGGTTTTGCGAGCGCGATGAAAGCCGTCGTCTCGCTGGGCTATGCGGTGACGATGATCTACTCGCGCCAGTACCTCGAGGACCGCGACCTGTTCCGTGGCGACTACATACTGCTTGGCATGTTCGCGCTGCTGGGACAGCTCGTGATGATTTCGGGCAGCAACTTCCTCACGCTGTATCTGGGCCTGGAGTTGATGTCGCTCTCGCTGTACGCGGCTATCGCGCTGCGCCGCGACGCATCGCAGTCGAACGAAGCGGCCATGAAGTATTACGTTCTCGGTGCGCTGGCTTCCGGCTTCCTGCTCTATGGCATTTCGATGCTGTACGGCGCGACGGGTTCGCTCGATCTCGGCGAAGTGTTGAAGGCCGTGGCGTCGGGCCGGATCAACAACGCCGTGCTGCTTTTCGGCGTGATCTTCATCGTGGCCGGCATCGCGTTCAAGATGGGCGCCGTCCCGTTCCATATGTGGGTGCCCGATGTCTATCACGGCGCGCCTACCGCGATGACGCTGCTCGTCGGCGGTGGACCGAAGGTGGCGGCGTTCGCATGGGGCCTGCGCTTTCTCGTGATGGGGCTGCTTCCGCTCGCGGTCGACTGGCAGGAAATGCTCGTGATTCTCGCGGCGCTTTCGCTCATCGTCGGCAACATCACCGGTATCGCGCAGCGCAACGTCAAGCGCATGCTCGCGTACTCGGCCATCTCGAACATGGGCTTCGTGCTGCTCGGCCTGCTGGCCGGCGTCGTCGACGGCAAGGCGGAAGGCATGGCCAACGCCTATAGCTCGGCGATGTTCTACAGCATCATCTACTTCCTCACGACGCTCGGTTCGTTCGGTATCGTGATGTTGCTCGCCCGCCGCGACTTCGAGGCCGAAACGCTCGACGACTTCAAGGGCTTGAACAAGCGCAGCCCTGTGTTCGCGTTCGTGATGATGGCGATGATGTTCTCGCTCGCCGGCATCCCGCCGACGGTCGGCTTCTACGCGAAGCTCGCCGTGCTCGAGGCCGCGATGAACGCAGGCCTCACGTGGTTGACCGTGCTGGCGGTGATCACCTCGCTGTTCGGCGCGTTCTACTATCTGCGCATCGTCAAGCTCATGTACTTCGACGCGCCGCAAGACGCCAGCCCGATCGCGAGCCCGGCTGCCAACCGTTGGCTGCTCGCCGCCAACGGCGTTGCGGTGCTCGTGCTCGGCATCGTGCCGGGCCCGCTGATGACGCTTTGCCTGAACGCAGTCGCACACTCGCTGCCCGCAATTTGATGAGGCGCTCACCATCGTTCGCTGTCGACCGGAGTTGGCGCTTTAGCGCCTACTCCGGTCCCATGCAAAGCAGTGTCGACGCGAGTTGGCGCTTCAGCGCCTACTCCGGTCCCATGCAAAGCAGTGCCGCGGAAGGGGGCGTCAGCCTCCCTTGGGCCGGAACCGGCGACCGAAGGAAGTCCCCTTCGGGGACAGGAGGCTGAGATGTCGGCGGCGGGCTGGTTCATCGTATTGTTGGCGGTCGTGGCCGCCAACTTGCCGTTCGTGAATCAACGGCTTTTTGCGCTCGCGCCGCTCGGCGCCGCAAAAAAAAGCGCCTGGATTCGAATTGGCGAATTGATCGTGCTGTATTTTGTCGTGGGCGCGCTTGGCTTTATGCTGGAAGCGCGTGCGGGCAATCGATTCGACCAGGGCTGGCAGTTTTACGCCATCACGTTTTGCCTGTTCGTGGTGTTCGCGTTTCCCGGGTTCACGTTCCAATATCTCGTCAAGCGCCGTTGACGGCCGGGTGCCGTCATACGGCTCGTTTACCGGAGAGCAGCAGATGGCTCAATTGCCCGATCACGATCACGACGCGTCGCTGACGGAAACGCGCATCGGTAGCGAGACGGTCCATGAGGGCTCGTTTCTTCACGTCAAACGCGATACCGTGCGCCTGCCCGACGGCAAGCTTGCCACGCGCGAGTACGTGCAGCATCCGGGCGCCGTCATGGTGATTCCGATGTTCGACGATGGGCGCGTGCTGCTCGAGCGCCAGTACCGGTATCCGATCGGGCGCGTGATGATCGAATACCCGGCGGGCAAGCTCGATGCGGATGAAGGCGCGCTGGCTTGCGCCATGCGCGAGTTGCAGGAGGAAACGGGCTATACGGCGCGCGAATTCCTCTTTCTCACTCGCATCCATCCGATCATTTCCTATTCGACCGAGTTTATCGATCTCTTTCTTGCGCGCGGCCTGATCGAAGGGGAACCGGCGCTCGACGACGGCGAATTTCTCGATACATTCATCACCGATGTGCCGCAGATGCTCGAATGGATCCGCACGGGCGAAATCAGCGACGTGAAGACGATCATTGGCACGATGTGGCTCGAGAAGCTGCTGTCCGGCGCCTGGCGGCCTGCCGACGCGCAGCAATCGACGCCCGCCTCGGACGCTTGAAGCGCCGCGCACTCGCGCTCGTGCCCGGTTTTCGGCAAACCCGCTCGCCAAAAACGATTTCGCGCTACACTTGGCTGCACGTTGGCTCCCAATCCACCATGAAGGTCCTCGATTTACAGTGCTCGCAGGGTCATCGGTTCGAAGGCTGGTTCGCTTCCGTCGATGATTTCGAATCCCAGTTGTCGCGCAAATTGGTCGAATGCCCGATGTGCGCCGCGACTGAGGTGAGCCGTTTACCGTCGGCGCCGCGGCTGAATCTGTCCGGCGCGACGAATGCGCAGAACGATGCCGCCCGCCGTGCCGCAGGCTCGCGGGACGAGGAGCGCGGCGGTTCGGTGCCGGAGCGCATACGCGAGATCGAGGCGCAAGCGATGCATGCATTGCGCGAAGTGCTCGGGAAAACCGAGAACGTCGGCGAGCGCTTCGCCGAGGAAGCGCGCCGTATCCATTACAACGAGGCGCCGGCCCGCAATATTCGCGGCGTCGCCACGCCCGAAGATGCGCGCTCGCTCGTGGAAGAGGGCATCGACGTCCTGCCTGTGCCCGGTGCGTGGGTGCCCAAGGAAACACTGCAATAGCTCGGTAGAGCGTTCGGCGTCTTGCGCAGTTCTCGAGCCGTCTCCATACTCCTCGTGTACCTTTTTGAAGACACCGCGGGTTTTTGCGATGCGGGTCGCATTCAACGGGAGACCGCGAGATGGGTGTGAGCTTTGAGGACCTCGAAGTCGGCGCGCGCAAGGAAATCGGCGCGCATACGTTCACGCGTGAAGAGATCGTCGAATTTGCCACCCGGTACGATCCGCAGCCCTTCCATGTCGATGAAATCGCGGCACATGCTTCACCCTATTGCGGGCTGATTGCAAGCGGCTGGCATACCTGCTCGGTGCTCATGAGCATTTTCGTGCACAAGATGCTCGAAGGCTCGACTTCGATGGGTTCGCCGGGTGTCGACGAGATCCGCTGGGTGAAGCCCGTGCGGCCGGGCGACACGATCCATCTTTTCATCTCCGTACTCGATAAGCGTGTGCTTGCAAGCCGTCCCGACCGCGGCATTGCGTCGATGTTGTGGGAAGGCGTCAATCAGGCCGGTGAAATCGCTGTCAGCGTGCGATCGAAAGTGATCTTCGGGTTGCGCGGTGAGGAGTCCGGCGCCTCGGGAGCGCCCGCATGAGCACCGCCGCGCGAGTGGACGGGGGCGAGAGCGACGGCGATAACCGGCCCGTCCTGATTGCCAGCGCGGCCCAATTGCGCGCGCTGATCGGCGCCGAGCCGATCGCGAGCGCCGCGGTGACGATCGAGCAGGCACAGATCGACGCGTTCGCCGATGTGACAGGCGATCGCCAATGGATTCACGTCGACGCCGAGCGCGCCCGGCGCGAGTCGCCTTTCGGCGGCACGATTGCCCATGGGTTCTTGACCCTGTCGTTGATTCCGGCGCTGTTGATGCAAACGGTTCACATCGCGCATCGCATGGGCGTGAACTATGGGCTCAATCGCGTGCGGTTTCCGTCGGCGGTGCGCGTCGGTGCGCGGCTCAAAGCCCGTTTCGTCGTCGTCGATGCGAGCGATCTGGCCGACGGCGCGCTGCAAATCACCTGGGATGTCGCCGTCGAGGCGCTGGGCGAGCCGAAACCCGCGTGCGTCGCTCAACTCCTCACGCGGCATTACTTCTGATCGCGGTTTCGCTCGGGCTCTGGCTCCGGCTCGGCCTTGAGCGCGCCCACCCTCGCGTCAGTGCTTGGCGTATTGCGTCGCGCCGAACAGGATGTCTCTCGCTTTGTCGTCGGTCAACGCTCGCCTTGCGGATGCCAGTACTTCCACCCCGCGTTGTACGGCCGGGCGCGCGGCGATCGCTTCGTGCCAGCGCTTGACGTTCGGGAACTCCGCCAGTTCGATGCCCTGGTTTTGCCATGAACGCGTCCACGGAAAGCTCGCGATATCGGCAATCGTGTACTCGTCGCTGGCCAAGTACTGCGTCTTGCCGAGCTGCTTATCCATGACGCCGTAGAGACGTTTCGCTTCGTTCGTATAGCGGTTGACCGCGTATTCGATCTTCTCGGGCGCGTAGATGCGGAAGTGGTGGGCCTGCCCCAGCATCGGACCGAGGCCGCCCATCTGGAACATCAGCCACTGGAGCGTCGCATAGCGTGCGGCCGGCGCCTGCGGCAGGAGTCGCCCCGTTTTCTCAGCCAGATAAATGAGAATGGCCCCGGACTCGAACACCGACAGCGGCTTGCCTTCGGGGCCGTCCGAATCGACGATGGCGGGAATCTTGTTGTTCGGACTGATGGCGAGAAACTCGGGCTTGAATTGATCGCCGGCGCCGATATCGACGGGATGTACGCGATATTCGAGGCCCGTCTCCTCGAGCATGATATGAACTTTGTGGCCGTTCGGCGTTGCCCAGCTGTAAGCGTCGATCATGGCTGCTCCTCGGAAGGCCGGTGCCGGAACGTTGGGCACCGATCGAGTCGCAAATTAGCATAGAAGCTTCGTGCTCGCAGAGGGCCGCGCAAAGGCCATGGCGACGATACGGACAACATCCTTCAAGCCGGCCCGGTCGTGTCCGATAGCGGCGCATGGCGCGCAAGCTCGAGCTTGGCGATCGCGTTGCGATGCACTTCGTCCGGTCCGTCGGCGAAGCGCAACATGCGCGCACACGCGTAGGCGTAAGCGAGCGGAAAGTCGTCGCTGACGCCTGCGCCACCATGCGCTTGTATCGCCCAATCGATGACTTGGCATGCCATGTTCGGTGCGACCACCTTGATCATCGCAATTTCGGCGCGCGCTCCCTTGTTGCCGACGGTATCCATCATGTAAGCCGCCTTCAGCGTGAGCAAGCGTGCCTGCTCGATGGCGCAGCGCGCCTCGGCGATGCGTTCCTGCGTGACGGTTTGCGCGGCGATGGGCTTGCCGAACGCGATGCGCTCGGACGCACGCCTGCACATCAGCTCGAGCGCCCGCTCGGCCAGCCCAACGAGCCGCATGCAGTGATGGATGCGGCCCGGGCCGAGCCTGCCCTGCGCGATTTCGAAACCGCGGCCTTCGCCGAGCAACAGGTTGGCCAAGGGGACGCGCACGTTCTCTAGCGTGATCTCCATATGGCCGTGCGGCGCATCGTCGTAGCCGAACACATTGAGCGGACGATGAACGGTGACGCCTGGCGTATCGGCCGGCACGAGGATCATCGATTGCTGGGCGTGCTTCGGAGCGTCGGGATTCGTCTTGCCCATGACGATGTAGAGCTTGCAGCGCGGATCGCCCGCACCGGAGGACCACCATTTACGTCCGTTGACGATATAGTCGTCCCCGTCACGTTCGATCCGCGTGCGGATATTGGTCGCATCCGACGATGCCACTTCGGGCTCGGTCATGAGGAACGCCGAGCGGATCTCGCCAGCCAGCAACGGCTCGAGCCACGCTCGCTTGTGAGCGTCGCTGCCGTACCGTTCCAGCGTTTCCATGTTGCCCGTATCGGGCGCATTGCAATTGAATACTTCGGGAGCCCACGGCACCCGTCCCATGATCTCGGCAAGCGGCGCGTATTCAAGATTCGTCAGCCCCGCGCCCCGCGTTGAATCGGGCAGAAAGAGATTCCACAGGCCTTCGTCGCGCGCTTGCGCTTTCAGTGTGTCCACGAGCGTCGTCGGCACCCATGGATTACCGTCGCGGCGATTTCGGGCCACTTCCTCGGCAAACGCACGCTCGTTGGGATAGATGTATTGATCGAAGAACGCGAGAAGCCGCGCGCGCAGCGCTTGAACGTTCGGAGCGTAGTCGAAATTCATGTGAACCTCGCGGGAAGGAGTTATCGGACCTTCTGTGCATACGACCAGGCGAGCTCCGCCATCGGTTGCGCACACCGGCCGGCGTCGACGGCCTGTGCGCTCGCTGCCGTACCCACCGTGACGCGCTTCATGATGCCTTGGAGGATGGCGGCAATGCGGAACATATTGAACGCGAGGTAGAAGTTCCAATCGCCGCCGATTGTGTATCCCGTGCGTTCGCAATACCGTTCGATGTAGCTTCGCTCGTCTGGAATACCGAGCGCCGCGAGATCGAGGCCCGCTATGCCGCGAAACGCTCGGGGTTCGACGTGCCACGCCATGACGTGATATGCGAGATCGATGATAGGGTCGCCGAGCGTGGACAGCTCCCAGTCGAGCACGGCCAATACGCGTGGCTCGCTCGGATGGAAAATGAGGTTGTCGAGCCGATAGTCGCCATGGACGACAGCCACCCGTTGTTCCGTTTCGGCACTTGCCGGCAGGTGTGCCGGCAGCCATTCGATGAGCCGATGCATGGCGTCGATCGGTTCAGTCTCCGATGCTTCGTACTGCCTGCTCCACCGCGCGATCTGGCGCGCGAGGTAATGGCCCGGTTTGCCGAAGTCCGCGAGACCGATCGCGCCGACGTCGATTCGGTGCAGGGCCGCGATGACGCGATTCATCTCGTCGTAGACCGATGTCCGTTGTGCCGGCGTCATGTCCGGCAACGAAGGATCCCAAAGGACACGTCCCTCGACATGCTCCATCACATAGAAGGCGCGGCCGATCACCGTCTCGTCTTCACACAGCGCCAGCATGCGAGCAACGGGGACAGCGCTCGCCGCGAGCGCATCCATGACGCGATATTCGCGCTCGATGGCGTGCGCGGAGGGCAGCAACTCGGCCTTCGGGCCGGGCTTCGCGCGCATGACATAGCAGCGTCGCGGCGTGACGAGCTTGAACGTGGGGTTCGACTGGCCGCCTGCGAACTGTTCGGCGGTAAGCGGGCCGGCAAATCCGTCGATGTGTTCGCGCAGCCAGACCGACAGGGCGTCCGTATCGAAGCGTTGACGCTCCGATACGGCGCGCGTTCCGATGAACGTCGAATAGTCCTGGTGCGAGTGGGGGCCGTGCGCTGGGCGCTGCGTCATCTCTTCGCTCCAATCGAGCCGGCGGCGCGGCGGCGTCCCGGACTCGTCTATCGATAGTGGGGGGCGCGTTTGTCGAGAAAGGCTGTGATGCCTTCGAGCGCATCCCGATGATGCAACGATGCCACGAAGTGCTCGCGCTCGGTGCTCAAGTGATCCGCGAGCGGCGCCTCGCGCGCCGTCGCGACGAGCGCCTTGATCCGCGCGAATGCGTTCGGCGAGCCGCGGCCCAACTCATCGGCCCAGCCGATGGCGGCCTCGCGTGCCTGCCCTGGCTTGACCAACCGATTGACGACACCGCACTGATGGAGCCGCTCGGCCGTAATGGGCTTCGCATCGAGCAGCAACTCGGTTGCGAGCTGCCGCGGCAATGCCTCACTGAGGAACCACGAGCCGCCGCCGTCCGGGGTCAGCCCGACACGGGCGTACGACATGACGAACTTCGCGTCTTGCGCTGCGACGATCATGTCGCAGGCGAGCGCAAGCGAAAAACCGGCCCCCGCCGCCGCGCCTTCGACGGCAGCGATGACGGGCTTGGTCGAGGTACGCAGCGCCAGAATCCATTGCGCGAGCAAATCGATGCTTTGCGCCTGCACCGAAGCGTCCTTTGCGCGATTTTCGAGCAACCGGTTGAGGTTGCCGCCCGCGCAGAAAAAGTCGTCGGCGCCTGTCAATACGACTGCCCGAATGGACGGATCGCGCTCAGCGGTCTCGAGCGCCACGATCGCGGCGGCATACATGTCGGGGTGGAGCGCATTGCGAGCGCCGGGGTTCGACAGCGTGAGAACCAGTGTCGAGTCGCTATCGGGCGGACGTGCCGCCAGCAGTTCTGCGCTCATGGAGTCTCCAGGTTCGTTGTCTCGGTATCAGAGGCGCGCGAGCCGTTCGAGCGCCGTCGCGAGCGTTTCCTCGCGCTTGGCGAAGCAAAAGCGCACGATGCCCGACTCGTGCGGTTCATGGTAGAACGCCGATACCGGAATGGCCGCAACGCCGATCTCGCGCGTCAGCCACGTCGAAAATTCGGCCTCGGGCAGGTCGCTGATCGCCGAGTAATCGACACATTGAAAGTAGGTGCCTTCGCACGGCAACAGCTTGAAACGGGAGCTTTGCAGACCGTCGCGGAAAAAATCGCGCTTGCGCTGATAGAAGGCCGGCAAGTCGAGATACGGCGCGGGGTCTTTCAGATAGTCGGCCAGTCCGACCTGTATCGGTGTGTTGACCGTGAACACGTTGAACTGATGCACCTTCCGGAATTCGGCGGTGAGCGCGGCCGGCGCGGCGACGTAACCGACCTTCCAGCCCGTCACATGAAACGTTTTGCCGAAGCTCGAGACGACGAAGCTGCGCTCGGCAAGCCCCGGATAGCGGGCCACGCTCTCGTGCGGCGCGCCGTCATAGACCATGTGTTCGTAGACTTCGTCCGACACGATCAACGCGTTCGTGTCGCGCACGATGGCCTCCAGTTTGCGCATATCGTCGGCATGCCAGACCGTGCCTGTCGGATTGTGCGGCGTATTGACGACGATGAGCCGTGTGCGCGGCGTGATGGCCGCCGCGAGCCGGTCGAACGGAATCGCATACTCGGGTGCCTCGAGCGTCACGAAAACAGGCTTGCCGCCCGCGAGTTCGATCGAGGGGAGATAGCTGTCGTAAGTCGGTTCGAGCACCACCACTTCATCGCCGGGATGCACCGTCGCAAGGATGGCGGTGAGCAGCGCCTGCGTGGCGCCGGCCGTCACCGTGATCTCCGTGTTCGGATCGTAGCGGTGCCCGTGCATGCGCGCGATCTTGCTCGCGATCGCCTCGCGCAACGCGGGCACGCCGGCCATCGGGGGATATTGGTTGTGCCCGGCGCGCATGGCATGCGCGACGGCGTCGATCACGCGCGGATCGCAATCGAAATCGGGAAACCCCTGACCGAGATTGACGGCGCCATGTTGAGCGGCGAGCGCGCTCATGACGGTGAAGATCGTCGTGCCGACATCGGGCAGACGCGAGACGAGTGCAAAAGGCGCGGAATTCGTCAGGTCGGGCGTGGCATTCATGGCGCGGTGCGTCTTGGCGATAAGGGTTGCGTGGGAGTTCCGTTTCCGTTGAGCATGGTGCTTGTGCGGCGGCGAATCGCGGAGCCCCTGCTATGCGGGCGCGGGCGCCGCCAACCCGCAGGCGGCCGCGAACGGCGCCGGCTGGGCGATCCGGAAGCCGAAATCGCGGGACGTGCGCTTGTCGAGCTTGAGCAGGGCGCGATCCTTCGACACCAGCCAGTCGGCTCGGGCGGCGTGCGCCAACTCGAGGAATTTCTGATCGTCGCGATCCTTGCACTTGGGCAGCGGCGGCGCATTCGGCGCCTCGCCAACGCTGTCTTTCATGACGGTGAGCCGCGCCACAGCGGCGAGTGCCGCGGCCTTGTCGAACGCGCGGCGCGCGAGATGCGGGTAATCGAGCACGTGCGCGAGCTCGGCCAGGCATCGTGCATCGATTACGGCATCGAGCGCGCCGTTCGCGAGCGCGGCGTGGATCGGGCGCGTCGCGACATCGTCGAATACGAGGATATCGATCCAGACGTTCGAATCGAGAACCACGCGCGGCGTGCCGGACACGGCATCTGAATCGGTAGGAGCAGGCATTCGCTACAATCGGACTTTTCGCATTCACGGCTCGGCACGGCGTGCCGGCAAGGCTCCATGATAATTGTTTTGTCTCCGGCGAAGTCGCTCGACTACGAGACGCCGCCTCACGTTGCACGTCATACGATTCCCGAGTTTGCCGCCGATGCGGCACTGCTCGTCGACGACCTGCGCCGCTTGTCTGCCCAGCAGCTCGCCTCGCTGATGAGCATTTCCGATGCGCTCGCGACGCTCAACTTCCAGCGTTATGCGGACTGGTCGCCCCGTTTTTCGAAACGCAACGCGAAGCAGGCGGTTCTCGCCTTCAATGGCGACGTTTATGAAGGGTTCGACGCGCGATCGCTCTCGGCCGCCGATCTTGACTACGCGCAGCAGCATGTGCGCGTGCTTTCGGGACTTTACGGCGTGCTGCGGCCGCTCGATCTGTTGCAGCCGTACCGGCTCGAGATGGGCACGCGTTTGCCCAACGCACGCGGCAAGGATCTATACGCCTTCTGGGGCGAACGCATCACCGAGGCGCTCAACGTCCAGCTTCGCAAAAAGCCGCATGGCGCGCGCGTACTCGTGAACTGCGCGTCGGAGGAGTACTTCAAGTCGGTGAAAGCGAAGCGGCTCGATGCGCCGGTGATCACGCCCGTCTTCGAAGACTGGAAAGGCGGACGCTACAAGGTGATCAGCTTCCACGCGAAACGGGCGCGCGGCATGATGGCCCGCTTCGTAGTCGAAAACCGCCTCGAAGCGCCCGAGGCGCTCAAGGCGTTCTCGGCCGAAGGCTATCGCTTCGACGCGGGTGCTTCGAACGACAACACGTACGTTTTCCGCCGTCGCGCCGGCGACTGAAGCGCGGCGCGCTCACGCGGCCGCATGCGACGGCACTTTCATTCGCTCTTATGGCTTGGGCCAGGGAACATCATGACGCTTTCGATTACGAGCAATTTTGACGGTGGTGCGATCGAGGTCCTGGCCTGTCGCGATGCCGCGGACATCCGCTTGCGTGTGAGGCCCGACAATCGTGCCGACTTCGCGCAATGGTTTTATTTCCGGTTGAGCGGCGCACGCGGCGAACGCTGCGTGATGACGTTCGAAAATGCGGCGCAATGCGCGTTCCCCCACGGGTGGCCCGGCTATCGCGCCGTGGCGAGCTACGATCGCGTCCATTGGTTTCGCGTACCCACCTCGTACGACGGGCGCGTGCTGACGATCGATCACACCCCCGAATTCGACTCGATCTACTACGCGTACTTCGAGCCCTACACGCAGGAGCGGCACGCGGAATTGCTCGGTACGATCCAGCAGATGCCGCATGCGACGTTGGCCGAGCTCGGCAAGACGGTCGAGGGACGGCCGATGTCGCTTTTGGTATTGGGTACGCCCGAGCAAGAGAGCGGAGCGCCGCCCAAGAAGCGTGTCTGGATCATCGCGCGTCAGCACCCCGGCGAAACGATGGCGGAGTGGTTCGTCGAGGGGCTCGTCAAGCGGCTCGCGGGATGGGGCGATTGGGCCGGCGACCCGGTTGCGCGCAAGCTTTACGAACATGCGGTGTTCTATATCGTGCCGAACATGAATCCCGATGGCAGCGTGCACGGTAATTTGCGGACCAACGCCGCGGGTGCGAACCTGAACCGCGAATGGATGGAGCCGGATCCGGAGCGCAGTCCCGAAGTGTTCGCCGTGCGCGATGCGCTGCATGCCATCGGGTGCGACATGTTTTTCGATATCCATGGCGATGAGGCGTTGCCTTACGTCTTCGTCGCGGGTTGCGAAATGCTGCCGGGCTTCACGGCCGGTCAAGCGACGGAGCAGGCGGCATTCATCGCAGCGTTCAAGCTCGCGAGCCCCGATTTCCAGGACCAGCACGGCTACGAGGCCGGGAAGTATCAGGAGGATGCGCTCAAGCTTGCGTCGAAGTACGTCGGCAATGCGTTCGGCTGCCTTTCTCTGACGCTCGAGATGCCCTTCAAGGACAACGCGAACCTACCGGACGAGCGCGTGGGCTGGAACGGCGAGCGCAGCGCTGCATTGGGTGCGGCGATGCTCGGCGCTGTGCTGCATCACATCGAGGCGTTCCGATAGTGTTCCGGTAACGAGCCGGCCGCCCGCATGGCGTCACGGCCAGATGCCGGGCGCCGCGCCATGCGGGCGCCGGACGATTCCGCATCGCACGGCTTACTGCGCGGCGGATTTCCTCGTCGATTTCTTCGCACCGTGCTTGGACTTGCCTTTTCTCGTCGAATGTTCGGACCGCGGCTTGGCGGCCGGCACGGGATCGTTCCAGCTGAAGGCCAGCATCTGCGGGCCGACATAGCCGCACCGGAACGACAACGCGTACGGCGCGTGATCCTTGTCCTTGGCAATGCCTTGTCCCGTCACCGTCACGATATTGTCCACCTTCACTCGCTGTTTGCCTTCGTCGAACGAATCGTTCCACGGTTTGATCGACGCATGGCTGTTGTCGAAAGACTCGGGCGGGAAGACGACGCGATCGATGACGTTCGAGGTGCTGGCGACGAATGCGCCATGCGCCGCGCAATCTGCGACGAGCGGGTCCGCATGCATGTCGTTGATGAACTTGGCGACCATCTCGTTGCGCTCGTCGATGAGATCGGCGCGCGCGGGCATTGCAGTGACGACGGTGACGCCGGCGGCCGCTGCCGTCAGCCAACGAATGAGCTGGCGCATGCGGCGCGAGGTGAGAGAGCTATCCATCCAATCGATCGAATTGAGACATCAGGCACGTAAGATGCCGTACTCGCTGACGGAGTTCAATCGGCGAGCGAATATTTCGGCCGATGATCGTGAAATGGTCACACAGGCAGGACGCGTCGCATATCCGCTCGGCAAGTTGCGCGACGGTCTACCGCAACGACCCGCGATGTGGCTCACGTGCGCGGTCCGCCGAGGCGGTAGCGTCTGACATCGTTGGTCGTGACCCATGCGGGGCGGTAGACGGCGATGAGTGCCGTCGCCATCCCCGTGAACCACGCTTCGCCGAGCGCGAGCAACAGCACGCCGAACGCGTATCCGGCCGGCACCACCAGGAGCGACCCACCGGCAAGCGCGACCTGCACGCCCACGGCCGCGCCCGCGGCGAGGGCAACGGCGATGGCCGGCGAGATGAAGCCCTGTACGCCGATGAAGACGAAAAGGTTGCGCGGCAGCCAGGCCGTGGTTGCGCGCTGCACGAGCGCCGAGATGCCTACGGGTACGGCGCCATAGACGAGAAAGGTCAGGGCGACGCCTTGCCAGGTCGCGTCGAAGACAACGGCGGCGATTCCCGAGACCGCTGCCATGGCCACGAGCGCCAACGCCCAGTCGAAGAGGGTGACGAAAAGGGTCGCCCCGAGCAGATGCATGACCGTACCGTCGTCCAGCCATGCGTTCGTCGCCCATAGCACCGAGATCGCCACGACGACAGCGAGCCACACGTGCTGCAGCGTCGCATCCTGCAGGCGCTTGAACGGCTTGCATGCCAGGGCGAGCGCGACGAGCGCCACCGCGGCGACCCACGCACCGATGACGACCCACGGCTGAAGCGGCGTATAAAGGAAACCCATATCGTCCATATTACTCGTTGGAATGCCGATCGTGCGAGCGCCGCGCGCGGGCGGACGGCTTTGTCGTCAGCCGGTACGCGATATCGTCTTGCGAAACGGCACTTCGGGCTCAGCCGCCATCGGCAGTCCGTGCGGCTCCTCGTTGGCGAGCAGAGGATATTTGTATCCTCCGCCCGCACGCAGCGGAATCGGCCCGGCTTGTCCAAGCGCGGGTTTGCGCGCGCCCTCGCATTCCGGCCGCAACACTTGCAACTGCGGCGTGAGCCAGCCGTTGTAGATCGCGACGGCCGCGGCGCGGTTAGGCGCCCCCAGTTGCTGGAAAATGCTGGCCAGATGGATCTTGACGGTGCCTTCGCTGATGCCGAGCGTGCGCGCAATCATTTTGTTCGTGCTGCCCATATGAACGCACCGCATGATTTGCTCCTGACGCGGCGAAAGCATGGGCGTGAATCGGGTGCGGCGCGCCGGCGCGGCGAGTTCGCGCATGCGCGCCATCGGAACAGGGAGGTCGGCGGGCGCCTTATTGTCGGGCAGAAACGCGGAATGAGGTGCGTAATGTCCGCCGGCCAGTACGAGTTCCAGCAGCCGCACGATCAGCTTCGGGTTCGTCGTGCGCGGGACGACACCGTGCACGCCGCCTTCGTCCATCAAAGGACGTACACGCGCGGCCGAGGCATCGTCGATGAGTACCGCGACGCGCAGGCCTGGATGCTCGGCAAGCGCGGCGCGCACTTCGAACGCGCGCATGGCATCGTGCCAGTCGACGACGAGCAGCTCCACGGGGGCGCGCCTCAGCGCCCGATAGATCTGCGTCCAATCCCTGGCCTCGCAAAAGCGGGCCTGCCGGTTGATTTGCCGCAACAGCGCCTTCAGACCGTCGCGTCGTTCTGCTTCTGTACTGAGAACTGCGAACCGCATACTTGCCTCCTGGGTAGTCCAATCAGGCGGTGCGGGTCGGAACGAGCCGGGAGCGGGCCGGCCGGGCTTCGTGCACCGCCGACGCAATAATGACAAATTCCTTACAGCGAGGCGGCTAGCCGGACGGCATAGGACGGGTACGGACGATGGCGGACGATGGCCCCCCGGCCACCGTCCCGCGTGCGGATCAGTGAAAGTGCGGTTGAGCGGGCTCGGCGTCTTCGGGCATTTCGGCGTGAACGATTTCACCGAGCGGGTCCGCGTAAAGCGGCACGCCGCAATCGTCGCAGTATTCGGGTTCGAAGCGTCCGGCGTGCCGACGGATGTCGCTGACGCCGGCTTCCTTGAGCAGCGCGATGATTTCCTCGAGCGGGCCGTCCGTATCCTCGGCTTCCTCGTCGCCGGAAAGCTCGCCGTTTTCGCGCCCGTAGAGCGGCCAGACGACGCCGTAGACGACGTCGTTGCTGCCACGCCGCGTGAATCCGATGCGGTATTCATCGATACGTCTTTCGCCGAAGCCGGCCACGACAGCGCGCAACTCCTGCGGTGCCGCGCCCGTGGTGTCGAACAGATAGCGGATCGCGGTGCGCACCGTGTGCGGACGTACGCGCTCGTCGGCATCGCGGCAGGCCGAGTAGTAGGCGTCGGGCAACAGGCACTCGAATTCGCAGCCGGGCAGCACGAGGGCGAGATTGGCGCCGCCTTGGGTGGCCCACTGTTCGAGGCACTGACCGCGCTCGATGCGCACGCCGTTCTCCTCTTCCTGCCAGCGAAAGAGCGGCGCGCCGACCGGGGCCGCGACCACCGCCAGCAAGAAGCGGGGATCGGCGAGGATGGGCGAGGTTTCGGGCAGATCGCCTGAATTGATCTTTGCGGGCGTGCTGTTCAATGCGGCCTGGATGAGTTGCTGGGCGACGCGATAGGTCTCCACATGGTGCCTCGGCAACTGATCGATGCTGTAAAGAAACGGCGCGAGAGCGACGCGTGTCTCGCCGGCAAGGACGTGTGCCTGGAGGTGCGCGCGCAACGCCTCGACCGAATCGGCCTTGAGCGGGCCCGACGGGATGACGTAGCGCGTCCAGGCGAGCACGGGGGCCGCAACGAGCAGTGCCTCGTATGCGACGCCTTCGTGTTCGACGACGAACGATTCGCTGTGCGTTTCGGCCATGTCGGCGAGCGCCCCATAGGCGTCGGGGTGGTTTTGCTGAAGATGATCGAGCGCGGCGTCGAGCGTCGTCTGATTGCCGTTGCGGACGATCTTCGCGAGCAGGGCATCGAGCTTGGCCTCCCAGAAGCGATCTTCGACACGGCTACCCGACGCAAAGAGTGCCAGAGACAAGCCGACGAGCTTATCGGCATCGGGAGGGAGGCGTTTGGCGATTCGCGAGCGCATAGGAGTGAGTGAGGTTGGATTCGATGAACCCTCCATTCTAGTCGAGTCCCTTGCGCACGGCTTTTAATCATGCCTGCGCATAGCGCTTGCAAGGTGCGCGGAAGGGGCCTAGAATTGCGCCCTTTCGCGCATTCGGCAACGAGGCGCGAAGCTTGGGAAGTCGATGTGCAGCGCGGGTTTGGCCGGTTTTGGGATAGCAGCAAGGTGGCGCCAAAAACCTGTTGACGATGTACGAGAAGGGCTGCATAATCTCGCTTCTCTGCTGCTTAAGCAGCAACGCAAGACGGTGAGCCGGGTGGTGATGACGGCAAGCGGTTGAGCGACGCGATCTTTAACAATTCACAGTCGATAAGTGTGGGCACTTGATGCGGCGAGCGGCACGTGACTCTTCGGAGTGA
>Ga0157374_10000432_pt1 | contig 37950 bp, 34 predicted proteins | sample M25metaG_FD_115308 | JGI IMG/M metagenome (GOLD analysis project Ga0157374, IMG submission 115308) | Miscanthus rhizosphere microbial communities from Kellogg Biological Station, Michigan, USA - M2-5 metaG | ecosystem: Host-associated > Plants > Roots > Rhizosphere > Soil | place: USA: Michigan...
ATGGGCATAATACAGAACCTGCTCGAAAAGGGATTCTCAGCATTTTACAAAAAAATATCGTTTCTGCCTCAATCCTTTTCTACAAAAGAGTTTTCAGCTTATGAACCGGACGCTAGTGATCTGGGTAGCCTTTATGTTGATGATATGAACAGCCTCAGAGCATCCTGTTTTTATTACTAAACCACAATGACTCCCAGCCATGGAGTTTCGTGGATTCCTGAAGATAGAATGTTTAATCTTACCTGCGTTCCATAAGGCCAAGACAAAGGCCATTTGTCTATCATGATGTTTGTTTAGGGCATCCTAATATACTCTTCTATTACTAATTTCCATAAAAGATGGTGTCCTACCTCCGGCTGGGTGTTTATTCGTTCTGCGTAAGATTACTTGGTTTTGAGTAAATTGTGGTTTCTTACCTGACTGTAATATGTCATTGATGAGGCTGGTTGCCTGTAAAAGTGAGACTAAGTCTTGGAAACTGGCATCTCTTATAGAAAGAAATAAATGGTAGTGTTGCGCTTGTAGTCAACCCAATTAATTGTTAATATATTATTTAGATTGTTAATATATTATTTAGATTGTTCGTGTTTCTTTCGTAGTTCATTTCGTGGTAAGCGTATGCCGTGGCAGGGGAAAGTGTGTGTCTGTCTCAGGCATAAATTTAATATGGAGCTAAAAAAATTGAAAAAAACATTTTGTCGTTTTTTGTTCGTCAGTGCGGCTGCTTTGTTATTTACTCAAGTACCATCGTTTGCGTATCAATTGGATGCTGAAAATCATGTACTGAACATCTCTCCAAGCACTACACCTGCGGCGACGACCAGTGATCTGAGAAGCGCGATGGCTTATTTAACCAACCGATCGGACCAGGATACCACCTGGACGATGAAATTTGCCCCCGGTAAATATGTCCTGACGGCACAAGTCAGTGCTCCTGGCCTAAAAAATACGGTTTTATCCTCCGATCCACAGGCTCCGGCTCAGCTCATTAAAGTGGCGGGCTGGGATAGCGCAACCAGCGCCGAGTATTTGCTGAGCTTTAGAATGGCCTCCAAGGTTAAGCTGGTCGGTTTTGAATTCTATGGTCAAACGAACTTTGTGAGCGGACCTAATCCCTATTGGCCGGATCAAGGTGTCTACTTTGGTTCCTGCAATATGATTCGGGTAGACAGCAATAAATTCAACAACTTTGGAAATGCCGCACTCCGCGTGGTAACCGATACGCATGATCCAGTTATGGGCGTGAATAGTTTCAATACCACGGTGACCAATAATACCTTTAATAACATTTATCAAACTGCAACCACCTCAATTGATAGAGATCATGGCGGTACTGCAAACTCCACCTGGAGTAATAACAAATTTTATAATGTGCGAGGATCCATTAAGTTTGCATCCCGTACAGCCGGAGCCCAAAATATCCAATTCCTGAACAATCAAGTTAATGGTGGTGATCACTACGGTTTGGAAATTGATAATTATAGTAATTTCACGATTCAGGGAAATACCTTCCAAAATCTGAAGGCATTCGCGATGACCATTTACACCAATGGAAGTGGCGCGGATATGGTGAATACATTCCCTTGGGGTGATAACTTCACGATTTCTAATAACACCATCAGCAATGTTGGATATGGAATTAGTTATAACCATCGTCCATATTGGGATGGCACTCAGAATATCCCTAAAAACCTGGTGATCGATAGCAATACGATTAGCGGTGTAACTAGTACGGATACCTACACTCCGGCCATTTCGGTTAACGGTGGTTTAGTCGATGGGCTAAAAGTCACCAATAACAAAATGTCCAACATCACCAATAAAAAATACATTACCGTACAAGCGGGTAGCACGAATGTTTCAATCTTGAATAACGCGGTTAATGGGACAGCCTTCGGCCCGCAATCCGCAACTGCCGCAAAGTAAATCAAACCAGTGGATGGACAGGTTGGGGATTTCTGATCTGTCCATCATTGAGTTCAATGATCAGTAAGAGGAGATGCCTCTACGTCTGTTTTGTTCACCGGTAAAATAAAAATACGGCTTGTCCTTATTTCTCGCTAGAGGGTATCCGAAGAGCCTATCAAAACCGGATGCGCCGACAGCCCCTATTTTTGATGGGTGCTAAAGCTATAACCCAATAATAGCCTGGATTTTTAATTGGTGACACTACCTTAATTTAGGACATTCCGAAGTAGTATATGGCTGTGTTGTGTTCAATTGTAGGCTTTGAAAAATATATGCTTTGATATATGGACGCAGTTTCGACCGAGGTTTATGATACACAGGATCCAATTTTTTAAATTTAATTAAATCTATACTTCTACTCGGTAATAGTGGAGTATACCTTTATTATTTATGATAAAACCAAGCCAGAAGGTTTGAAAATCTCATTATACAAAGCTTTATTCAAACCGTATCTATATATAGGGAATTAAAGCATATGAAAAAAAAGTATTGTTTTGAGAGCAGATCCTTGCTTATACATTATTGTTGGGGTGATCTTTATTTGTATGATTAATTACCTCCTCTATGAATACATTATTCTGTCTTCTGTCACTATAGTTGTACTTATCGGTTTCTTTCTTTTGAATTTACTTCTTATTTATCGGTTTTTAAGGTCGCATAAACTGGAAATGACTGATACAGAGATAATTTACAAAGAAACATCAAAAGTTATACGAATGAATAGACACGATATCTGTAGTTATCGATATAGATGTGGATGGTCTATGGATAAACCCTTCTATTATGCTGAAATTCGCTCAAAAGATAGGGACTCATCGGCTATCTTTATTAACACCAAGATTTTTAACCAAAAAGGCTTACAGAATTTCATTAAGCTTTTAAAAGCTGATATTGAGCATAATGCAAAGAATAGAAAGGCGGAAAGAGTGGCTAACTCCTGTAAAAATGCGACTTTACCCATTGCACAAGCTTAAAAGTGCAAAATCTCTTTCTCGTGCACAATTATCCAAGTCCAAGTATGCAGTTGAGCAAAACGGCAGCGTGTAGATTTTATGATAGAGAAGGTTTTATAGTTCAGCTTTAGAAACTGTAGTCTTATTAGAAAAACGATCTACTTCGTTACATAACTGTTTTAAAGCTTCAAATTGTGGTGTATGAGATAAGGGAAGGGGTGTGCTTCCCAGCTGGCCTTCCACCTTTGTAGAGGTTGTGATTCTGTGGAATAAGGAGGCAGGAATTTTAAACGTCGTGCTTTCTTTGAGTAAGCCTCTTTGCCGTTGCTCTATTTGATACTCTGCTGGCTTGACTGAGGAAATTTGAGTCCCATCGGTACTTAGGGTGAGTTCCATGTTTGGATCTGCGGGTTTTCCTTCGTAATGAGACCATTTAACGGCCTTGAGCAAGACATAGTCTGGATATGTTGACGCTTCCAATTTTGAATTATATGAATATACGGCTTGAATATCTATGCTGGGCAAAGTGCGCCCATAATGAAGCCAATTTGTTGAAAGTTGAGTTTGATTGGTTGTTTGATCCAATTTTTCGGAAATAAAGGTTTTTTCTTTAGCCCCAACAGTTGCAGGAATAAAAAAAAGAGACAAGCAAAGTAAAGTTAATGCTAATTGGTTTCTCATTGATCTATCTCATTTTGTTGCTTACTCATCACTGTAGCATATTTTTCTCGACATTTTCAGCCTTCGTTTTGCTCAGGTTGCCCATACCAATTCGCTTTTTTTGCTTTTCAGTTTACAAAACTTGTTACTCAACTCATTGTATATACCAAATGATATAGATCACCTGGATAAAAATATACCTTGCTAAACATGGGGGTAAGTTTTTACACTCGCATTTGTTCATCATAAAACCTGTGTTACCAAATATTTAGATGATTGAGGGCATTCTATGCTTAATTTTCCTGTGAACTATCGGTCATTTTCTGGGCCTAAACCAGCTCAAAGCCAGATTAACTCTATATATTCAACATGTCATTTTGGCAGTTCCGGGCAACAGAGCCGAGTAAAGCACCATGCAACCAATATGACGCGTGGTCGACTCGAACTCATTCTCTTTGGTGGAGGCACTTGCTTTCTGGTGGGGGGCCTTATTCCTATTTTATCTTGTATTGCCAGAAAAGCAGCATGTTTCCCTGAAGGCCATGTTGGGAATGCTTTTAACGCGGCCGGAGGACTTCTTGGTATTTGCTCAGCAATATTTATGTCTTTGAAAGAGAAATCCAAACGTGGTTCTCGCAGGGATCTGGAAAGTGGTTTCAGAAGCCGGAGAACAAGCGCCAATTAAAGTTCTGAGCAGATTTGAATCTGAGGACGTAGTTTAGTGTCTATATCAAATGATATAGACACTAAACGCAAAAATATACCTTGTAAACAAGGCTTTTCAACGTCATAATCAGGCATCACGGTAAATTGTCAATATAGCCAAATCCGCTTGCACTGTTAGGGCCATGTACCTGACAAGGCATACGCAAGCGGAACGGAGGAACCACTACCAGGAAACTGGTTGGGGCGTATTCTTGCAAAAGATAGGGGACCTTCTCCCCCGAGCCCGGCAGCTAACTTCGTCGGCATGAAAGGAATAAGACATGGTCAGTGTTTATACGCTGGGCCAGGGTAGTTGGCCTGTGGCAACAACTTATTATCCATGCACAGTAGGTAACAAGCCTGTGGTTCATACCGGTCGTCGCTGCAATACGGATCAGTTTCAATCCAAGGGCACGGAGTCCAGGCACTCTCGCATTCCGTATCGGGAATGGCCTTGGCGGTCCTTTGCTTTTTGTAGTGACTTGGGGACTGTGGGCTACTTAACCAACATGCCCAAATTGGGAATTGTCGGCTGGCTACTAGCTCTTCCATACTATGGGTATGCGCTTTTAACACAACCCAATGGAAAGAAGCGCAAGGAAGAAATAATGTATCAAGCCACAGGCAATGGCATATTTCCGTTTCTGGAGGCAAAAGCCGGGGTTAAGGCAGGAGGATGGTTATATGACTATCTTCAAAATGCAGAAGGGGCTAAAAAATACTCCATACCGATATTAAAGAAACTGACTCAGCCAATGGCTAAAATTGGCGGCGGCCTGATCGCCCTGCTGACCTTAACACCTGCTGTGGGTGACCCAGTCAGCCAATGGATCGTCAAACAATTCAAAATCTATCAAAAAAAGGGACAAAAAAATGAGCCTAATTCCAGCGTTAATCCTATTTGTGGCGATGTTCATTGGCCTTATTGCGTTTATTAAATTTTGCAGTTGGGTGTTGAGTCGTCGGGAGATTACCTCATGATATCAGGATTCTTGCTGTCGACTGTCGTCATTGGTTTAACCGCCTATTTAACGGCGGTTATTCTGTTTCCGGAGAAATTCTAATGTTTGATTGGGTCTATCTATTGCTTTTTCTGGTGTCCAGCTTCCTGGTCACTATTTTGTTGGGTAGCTACATGGCAAAGGTCTTTGATTATAAGCCAACCCTGCTCACACCAGTTCTGGAACCCCTTGAAAAATTGCTATTGCGGCTAGCGGGAGTAACCAGTACAGAATCCCAACGCTGGACTAGATATACTTTGGATTTTATCTTGTTCAACCTGGTCTGTGGCATTCTCACCTTTCTGATTTTGTGTTTTCAGCATATCTTACCTCTAAATCCGCTGAAATTAGCTGGAATGGAGCCTTGGCAGGCTTTTAACACCATTTGCAGCTTTGTGACCAATACCAATTGGCAAAGTTATTCCGGTGAAGTTTCCCTGACCAACCTATCCCAAATGCTCTGCATTACGTTTATGCAGGTTGTGGGAGCTGTCTCAGGGGTGGCGGTCTGTGCCGGTTTCTTACGTGGCCTGACTAACCGACCTTTGGGGCACTTCTATCAGGATTTCCTGAAGTCACTTCTATATGTATTCCTGCCGGTTATGGTCGTCGGTAGCCTGTTTTTTATGTCCCAAGGCGTGCCACAGACATTGGAACAGCAAACGGTCATTAAAACTCTGGAGGGAGTACCCCAGAAGATTGCCCTCGGTCCGGTTGCTTCTCTCTTAACCATTAAGCAGGTTGGGACCAATGGGGGCGGATTCTTCAACGCCAATTCGGCTCATCCGTTCGAAAATCCCAATCCACTCACCAATTTTGTGGAAATCATGATGGAACTCTCGATTTCGATGGGCTTGGTGTATATGTTTGGCTTGTGGTTGAAGGATCGTAAGCAAGGCTGGATTATTTGGGGCGCGATGATGACCCTGTTTCTGGCCTTTTTATGGATTGGTACTGCTTTTGAGCAAGCTGGTAACCCATTTTTTGCTCATCTTCATGGCGCTTCAATTGACCAGCATGCCACAGCGCTACAATCGGGTGGCAATATGGAAGGCAAAGAGGTTCGCTTTGGAATTTTACCCTCCCTGCTCTTTACCGTGGCTACCACAGGCACCTCCACGGGAGCCGTTAACAATATGCATGATTCGCTGACCCCGATTGCCGGGTTGGTTCCCCTGGCTGACATGATGCTCAATATTGTCTTTGGGGGTGTTGGTGTTGGGCTTATGGGATTTTTGCTCTATGGCATTATCGCGGTCTTCCTCACGGGTTTGATGGTGGGTCGCACACCGGAAATCTTTGGCAAGAAAATAGAGAAGTCAGAAATTATTCTGGCATCGATTGCTATTTTATTGCACCCACTCATTATCCTGGTTCCAACCGCTATTTCCGTGACCAGTGCTTTTGGCTTGAGTTCACTCAACAACCTGGGACCGCATGGCCTCAGTGAAATCCTGTATGCCTATACATCAGCAGCGGCCAACAATGGCTCTGCCTTTGCCGGTTTGAATGCCAATACGCCTTGGTATAACATTTCCATCGGCATTGTGATTCTGTTGGGCCGTTATATTTCGATTATTTCCCTGCTCGCCATTGCAGGTTCTTTACTGGCTAAACCTAAGGTCGAACCTGGGCCAGGTACGTTAAGAACCAATACACTGCTGTATGGTGCCATTTGGCTTAGTGTCATCCTGATTGTGGGCGCACTGACATTTGTCCCTGTATTGGCATTGGGTCCTGTTGCTGAGCATATGGCGATGCTGAGTGGAAAGCTTTTTTAGGAGATGACAACCATGACACCAACCCGCAGTATTGAATCTTCTACCATCCCGCGTGGTGAGCGTAAGCACAAACCAGCTGCTTCGAATCAAAATGTGATTTATCAACAAGCCTTCCAGGGCATGTTTACCAAGCTTGATCCTCGCTTGATGATTAAGAACCCAGTTATGTTTGTGGTTGAAATCGGCTTTGTACTGACTCTGGTCATGTGCTTTAACACCCATGTTTATGGGGCGACTACGATTACCCCAAGCTACGTTATTTGGGTCACGATCATTCTATTTGTGACGTTATTATTTGCTAATTTTGCAGAAGCTTACGCAGAAGGTCGGGGCAAAGCTCAGGCAGACACTTTGCGAAAAACGCGTTCGACAACCCAAGCGCGAGTTATTTTGCCCGATGGGAGTGAGAAAATGGTGGGTGCAAGTGACTTAAGGGCTGGAGATCTGGTTCGGGTTGAAGCAGAGGAAATTATTCCTTCCGACGGGGAAGTCGTTGATGGGATAGCCTCTGTGGATGAGTCTGCAATAACCGGTGAATCAGCACCAGTTATTAAAGAACCGGGTACGGATATCTCTAGCACGGTCACTGGAGGGACAAAGGTTCGCTCGGATTGGCTGTTAATTCGTATCACCACCAATCCCGGAGAGAGTTTTCTGGACAAAATGGTGGCTCTGGTAGAAGGGGCAAAACGTCAGAAAACACCCAATGAAATTGCCTTGACGGTGTTACTCGCTGCCTTAACGCTAGTGTTTCTCATGGTTTGCGTGACCTTGATCTTTTATGCCTACTATTCCAAGGCTTCCATTGACGTGGCCACCTTGATTGCGCTCTTGGTCTGCCTGATTCCAACCACGATTGGGGCATTGCTTTCTGCTATTGGTATTGCAGGCATGGATCGAGTGAGTCGCTTCAATGTGATTGCCATGTCGGGTAAAGCGGTAGAAGCATCTGGAGATGTGGGTGTGCTGATTCTGGATAAAACTGGAACCATTACCTTGGGAAACCGGTTGGCATCGGAATTTTTGCCGGTGCATGGCAAGACACTGGAACAAGTCGCTGAAGCTGCTGCTTGCAGTTCCTTGGGTGATACCACGCCTGAAGGTAAATCGATTGTGGAGTTAGCCAAAAGGCTGGGAGTAACAAACTTGGCGAACCCTGAAGAATCCGTTCTGGTTGAGTTCTCGGCGGAGACACGCAGTAGTGGGGTCGATCTGCCGGACGGGACTTGCCTGCGTAAAGGGGCAACTGATGCCATTAAGCGTTTTGTGACGGATCAAGGTGGCCACTGGCCAGTGGAAGGTCAAGCGCTAGCCGAACATGTGGCACGTCAAGGTGGAACGCCTTTAGTGGTGGCGCGAAATAATGAGGTCTATGGTATTGTCCATCTAAAGGACATTGTCAAACCCGGTATGAAAGAACGTTTTGCCCAGATGCGGACCATGGGGATTCGCACGGTCATGTGCACGGGGGATAACCCGATTACCGCAGAGGTCATTGCCAAAGAGGCCGGGGTGGATGACTTTATCGCGGAAGCCAAACCGGAAGACAAGATTGCCACGATCAAAAAATATCAATCCCAAGGGCTGCTGGTTGCCATGACGGGCGATGGCACGAATGACGCCCCCGCTTTGGCGCAAGCCGATGTCGGATTGGCGATGAATTCTGGCACCCAGGCGGCTAAAGAAGCGGCCAACATGATCGATTTGGACTCTGACCCCTCCAAGTTGATTGATGTGGTTTCTATTGGCAAGCAACTGCTGATTACGCGGGGTGCATTGACCACCTTCAGCGTTGCCAATGATATTGCCAAATACTTCGCCATTATCCCGGCCATTTTCGTAGCTGCGATTCCAGCAATGAAAGTGTTTGACATTATGGGCCTGGGAAGTTCGGACAACGCCATTCTGAGTGCCTTGATATTCAATGCAATCATCATTCCCATGTTGATCCCGCTGGCCTTACGCGGCGTGCAATTCAAGCCCATGAGCGCGGATCAACTACTGACTCGAAACATGTTTATTTATGGACTGGGAGGAATTATCGCCCCGTTTATCGGTATTAAGCTCATTTCACTGGGCTTGAACCTGCTTGGCTTATAGGAGATCTCTCATGTTTACCGCAATACGATTTACAATCCTGATTCTGGGCCTCGGTGGCATCATCTATCCCTTGGCAATGACTGGGCTAGGGCAAATTCTTTTCCCAAGCCAAGCTCAAGGCAGTTTAATCAAACAGTCCACAGGTCAGATAGTGGGTTCACGTCTGATTGGCCAAGCCTTTACCCAGCCTGAATATTTTCATCCCAGGCCTGCAGTGAATGGTTATGACGCCAGTAATTCGGGCGGTTCCAATTTAGCGGTCACCAGTCAGAAATTAATAACGCGTGTCAGTCAGGATGCCACTCAGTATCAAAAGGAAAACGCTATACCACAGGCAATACCCGTTGATGCGGTGACAGCGTCGGCATCGAACCTTGATCCACATATTAGTTTGGCGAATGCGCTGCTTCAAGTTCAACGGGTCTCTAAAGCTCGGCATTTAGCCCCAGACACAGTGAAACAACTCGTTGAAAAAATGGCTGAGAAGCCTTTGCTGGCAGAGTCGCCCTATGTGAACGTTCTAGAGCTTAACTTGGCTTTAGAACAATTCAAATAAGTAGGGGAGGCGAGTTATGCCCGTTGAGGAATCACTGGAAGATCAGATCCTGGATGCTTTTTATGAGTGCTATCATCCCTTAAGCATTCAGGAAGTATCAGAGCAGTTGCAATGCCGTGAAATTCAGGTACCACTGCCCTATTTGACTAAAATCATCCATACCTTGATCGAAGGCGGTTATCTCAAGAAAGTGAGTGCATATCCTAAGGCAGAAAAATATCGCTCCGGACATTTCATCGATCGTTACATTCATCATGCGATCTGCCTGGATGAGGAAGGTGCCTGTGAAGAAGAGAATGAATTTCCGCGAAAGAATAGATAATGACATATTCTAGAACACTGGAAGAGGATATCTTATCGGTCTTTTATGGCTCATGGAAACCATTGAGCCTACAGGAGGTTTGGGATCGGCTCAGTGATCAAGGCATCTGTATCCCTATCCAATACCTTGCCAAAGTCATTCATATTTTGATACAGACTCAGTATCTTAAACCAGCGGAAAATCAGGCTGGCTTAGAGCGCTATCAACCCAATCATTTTATAGACCGTTTTATCCCTGGTATATTGAAACCATTACTTAGAAGTTCAGTAAAAACAAAACAGGCACCTAAAATGCTAAAGCAAATAGCTGCTGAAAACGTTTATTCATCTAGAAAGCCAAACAACTCAAAATAGAGGCGCAGTAGCGTCAATAAAAAAATTCGATTATTCAGTCCGATTGGCTTTTGCACACTATAAATTGTTGATAAAGAGGGGCGATTAGATGAGGAGGAGAGATGGCATCAATCATTAAAGGATTGTGTAAGACTTTTATAGCAGTACCTATTCTACTAGGGTCTGTCTATAGTCAGTCATTGGCAGAACAGGCACCCACTGAACAGGCTGATTTATCTCCAGTTGAGTTTATTACAGAGCCATCAGAGTTGAGTCAGAATACACCCGGTAAGGTCAATCCCTCACCGCCTACTACTACGACAGTCCCTACGATTAGTGTTCCTACTATTTCTACTTCTCGACCCAGTTTTACGGATGCAGTTACCACCGTCCCACAAGGGAGTTTACAAGCTGAAAGTGGAGCCACATTTACTGACAATCGAGGTGGCACATACACATGGACAGTGCCTGAAACCTTGCTTCGCTTGGGTTTACTGAATAATACCGAATTCCGGTTTACAACACCCACCTATATCTATACTGGTAGTGCCCATCATGGGCAATTAACCAGTAACTTTGGAGACATTTCTGTAGGTATGAGTCAACATTTGATTGCACCTGGAAAAGTTGATGTGGCGTTAATCCCGATTTTGAATATCCCAACGGGAGCCAATAATGTTTCCAGTAATTCGGTTGATCCTCAGTTTAGGTTAGTTTTGGGAAAATATTGGACCAAGAAATGGTTTATGAGCAGCCATTTGGATACTCGGTGGAACACCGGAAAAGATGCAGCGGCTCATGTGGTCATGAATCCAACTTTCATCAACTACTATAGCCTGACTGAAAAATTGACCGGCTTCTTAGAATATTCCGGATTTTATCCCACAACAGGCAAAACCACGCAATATCTTCAAAGCGGTATGCTGTTTGTGCCAACTCCTCGTCAACAGTTCGACGCTAGGATTGCCGTTGGTTTAAACCATAATTCCCCCAATATTCTGGTTGGGTTTGGCTATTCCTTCCGTATGGATGGTCTGTTTGGGGCAAGCCGGGATTTTAGCTCCTTTAAAAGACCAATCAGTACGCATTAGTGAGCGTGAGAAAAGAGGAACCAGCAAATTCCGATATAAATGGCTCCAAGCGTTATTAAAGGGGCATGGCTATCTGACTCGCTGAGGATCTGATCTCTAAAATAGCGACCAAATATCACAGCAAACACGAGAATCGGTGTAATCTCCAGTGATAAGGTGCGCCATTTTCCAGGGAGAAAGTAAAACTCTAGGACTCCTGCTAATAATACTAGGCTTACAATAATCGCCTTTTTAAAAAATAGAGGTATTGTTTTATTCTGCTGGGGCTGCCAACTTCGATATTCACTTTCTTGACTGTTCATAATACTCATCCTTTCACCGCCACAAATTTGTAGTTGGATTCAAGGGAAGTTTTCCTCTTGGATTGGGCTCTTAGAAGACCTGAAGTCAAATGTATCATTGGTTTTACAGTGTGTAGTCAGTTTAACATTATAAAATCAATATTTACAGGTATATTTTTTCGTTTAGGCTCTATAACAAATGATATAGATTTAACGGAGAGACTCGCGGAGCTTGGCAAATAATGTTTAAATAGACATCATGCCTGTACAAAGAGCCTTTCGTGCATTGATTTACCCCATCCATCACTTCCTGAAACTGGAAGCTCTAGGTGGTATTTTGCTCATTTCCTCAGCTTTTTTGGCCTTACTGCTTGCAAACTCTCCCATTGGTACAGACTATGTTCGTTTTTGGCAAACCTCAATTGGCTTTGCGACAGGTCCCCTGCATTATACGAATACGTTACATTTTTTCATTAATCAGGGGCTAATGACCCTGTTCTTCCTGTTTATTGGCCTTCAAATCAAAAAAGAAATACTAATTGGTGTTTTAGCCTCCCGTAAACGGGCTTCGTTACCTTTGTTTTCAGCGATGGGAGGAATCGTTTTACCTGCACTGATTTATCTACTCATCAACCACCCAGGCTCTTATGCCAGCAAAGGCTGGGGTATACCGATTGCTACAGACATTGCCTTTATTATGGGTATTTTAATGCTACTGGGTAATCGCGTACCTTTGGCGCTCAAAATATTCCTGATGGCTTTGGCTGTCTCCGATGATTTGGGCGGTATTCTGGTCATTACTTTTTTTTATTCGGGTGCATTGGCTTGGTTAAACCTGGGCGTTGCTGGTGTCTTGGTCCTGCTTCTCACGTTTTTGAGCCTGATAGATTACCGACATATGACGCCTTATCTGATTCTGGGCATCCTGTTATGGATGGCATTGTTGCATTCAGGTATTCCTCCAACGATTGCCGGGGTTTTGTTGGCTGTGGCGATACCCAGCAAGCCTTTAATCTATCCTAAAGACTTTGGACGAGAAGTAAGAAGTATCTTGGACGAGTTTATAGTCTTGAAAACTAAAAATATGGATATTTTACACCATGATGATTATCAAGCTGGAATTCATAGTTTAACGAGCCATTGTCACAATGCGCTCACGCCTTTACAGCATTTGACAAGCATTCTACACCCCTGGGTTAACTTTTTTATTCTACCTCTCTTTGCCTTTGCAAATGCTGGAGTTTCTATCAAAGGCGGTAATCTTTTAGAGATTTATCAGAGTCCCATCACCTGGGGCATTTTAGTAGGGCTATGCTTGGGCAAACCACTGGGGATTAGCTTGGGTGCTTGGCTTGCAATTCGCCTCAAGATAGCTTCTTTACCCAAAGGCATTACTCTATCACAACTTATAGCGGCCAGCTGCTTAGGGGGTATTAGTTTTACGATGGCCTTGTTTATCTCGTATTTATCCTTTCCAAATTCTATCGCATTGTTGCATGCCAAATTTGGTATTTTTACGGCCTCGATTATCTCTATATGCCTAGGCTGTCTGTGTCTAAAATTGACTCTGAAAGAGCGGGAGTCTCATCATGCCAAACCTTGAAAATCAGTCTAATAATGAAGAAATACCCGCCAAGGAATTACTAGAAGGGATCGTAAAATCTGTGCATAAGCGTGGCCATCATAAGATTATTATTGGTGCTGCACCTGGAGTAGGAAAAACCTATCGAATGCTTCAGGAGGCTCAGAACCTGAAACGTATTGGTGTTGATGTGGTCGTAGGGTATTTTGAACCCCATGGTCGGAAAGAAACGATTGCATTGCTGGAAGGACTTGAAATTGTTCCTCGAAAAGTCATTGATTACAAAGGGGTTAAGTTAGAAGAGTTGAATACGGAAGCTGTCATTGAACGGCATCCCCGAACCGTATTAGTGGATGAGCTGGCGCATACGAATGCCAAAGGCAGCAAATATGCGAAGCGGTATGAAGATGTAGAAGAAATTCTAGCTGCCGGAATTAGTGTGGTTTCTACCGTCAATATCCAGCATATTGAGAGTTTAAACGATATTGTGGCTCGCATTACGGGCATTCAAGTCCAGGAACGTGTTCCTGATTCCATTATAGACGCTGCTGATGAAATCGTACTGGTTGATATTTCAGTAGACGAGCTTCAAGACCGCCTGAAGAAAGGCAAAATCTATGCCAAAGAAAAGATAGAGCAATCCTTAAATAATTTTTTCAAAAAAGGAAATTTGGTTGCCTTACGAGAGTTAGCACTAAGAGAAGTGGCTAATAGTGTTGAAGAACAGGCACAAGCCGATCCTATCTTTTGTCCAATTGATGCTACTGGTATCCATGAAAGAATTCTGGTTTGTATTTCCACGCACCCGGATGCTCAGCGATTGATACGGCGAGGATTTCGAATTGCTGACCGTATGTGTGGGGAACTGATTATTTTGTTTGTCAAACTCAAAGGCAAAAAGCTTCCGGATGAGTATTGGCACAGCCTAGAAAAGCATAAAGAATTGACTAAAACACTGGGAGGACGATTTCTAGAAGTAGAGGCCCTGGATATATCGGATGCAATCGTTGATGTGGCTAAAAAGCAAAAGGTTACGCAGATTATTGTTGGTGAAAGTCTAAAAGAGCCTTGCTTTTTCAACCCGTTTAAGCCAGCAATCCCCTACCAGATTTTTAAGCGTACCGCTAATATTGACGTCTATATCGTAGCGACAAGCCCGGCTCAGGAATAGCAAGTGAAGATTTTATCTAAGTCTGAATTAGCCGATAAGTAGGTCTCCATTGGCTTCCATCTTTGTTTTAAAATTCCAAAGTCTGTTTTCTGTAATCAAGCCGGTTTTCTCGAATGTGGCTAAAGATATCCGGCGATCGCTCGGTAGGTTGCAGAGTATAATCATACAAACTTGGGTTTGTTTCGATTCTGTCAGCTTAAAGGAAACCATGCCTGCTGTTTCAACCAATTCATTTTCTCGGCTACGCCACCAGATTGCCCTGTATGAATCAGTAGATTTATGAACCATTTCAGCCCATTCGACTTTAACGTCTGGACGGTTCGATTTATGAAGTCGCGACCAAGGTACTTTCTCAATAGAAAGCTTCAGATGGGGATAGTTATCTTCTTGTATCCACTGATTAAAACAGTGTAAGAGCGGGGCATCAATATCAATACTATATTCTATGCGTTGCATCAAAGTGACTTCTTCGAGTACTGACGCTATTGAGCTATGTCTTTGGCGTTTTTTAAACTAAACAGCAACTCTTAAGTGTTGCCCTAATTTTGGCTGAGCGTGTTGCATGATTTTCTGGAAATTTTCCAGAGAGTCCCAAATAATCTTTTCGGCAGCTTCAGTCTCTGTAATGGTTTCTAACTGGCTCCAGTTTACCTGTAACACTATTTTAGTTATAGTCCCATTTCCAAGGGCTTCAAAACTCACGAAACCAGAGTAGTCGATTAAACGCTTTTTGAGCCAGGTTTGAATATGCCAGTTGATTTGCTTCAATGGCATGTCTGAATAACTACTCAAACTCCAATCTAACTGTCGGGTTCCAGAAATACGATACTCACCCCAGGCATCCGAAGAAGACCATTTCTGGGGCAATACTGGAGTTTCATTAAATTTAAAATTGGGATAATAATCGGATGCTATCCATTGTTGGAAGCAATCCATTAAAGGTGCCTGAATCAATATTTCTGCATCAAACTGTCGCATAAAGTCTTTCCTTTCTAAAATTTTCAGAAACTAGCACCTCTAAATTGTTTTTGATGGGCTTATTATTTGGGTGAAGATGCATGTTGAGTGCCATGTTTGACTGGATAATCTTTTTAAACTGCTTTAGAGCGCTCTGAATGGCTAATCCTGTATTGGCTTCTAGTTTGAAACCATCCAGACCGTTTAAAGCGTTGTGGAATGTCATCTTAAAAGTAATCTGAGTTTTATGCAGTGGCTTTTGAGTCAGTTCATCAAAGAAAATGGTGCCAGAAGCATCAATGATACCGTTGTTATGTTGCCACCATAGCGCATATTGCTTTTTGCTTGAGTTGATTGCAAATTCCCAGTCTAATAGTTTCCTTTTCAAGGCTGCCTTATCTGGATTTAAAAGGTTTCCTAAAGGTTTAAAGTCGAGAAAACTTTCATTTGCAATCCAGGCATTGGCGCATTCTTGCCATGCCTGTATACATTGTTGAGCGGAAGCGTCAATAGCAATACTACTCTCAAACAGGTGCATGAGACATTATCCTTTCTATGCCTGCGAAGTTAGCTGACGGGCTCAAGGAGAAAGGTCCTTGTTCTCATTTAGAGAATTCGCCCCGGACCAGTTGCCTGGGATTGGGTCCTCCGCTCCGTGATCAGGATTCGGCAATACGATCACATTGGGATCTATTTGTATTATGACTCTTGTTTGTTTTTTCACAAGGTATATTTTTTTGCTTAGTATCTATATCAGTTGATATAGGTTTCCGCAGTAATGAAATTAGAAGCGGACAATGAGGTCAACGGAGCCTAGGAATTGGTTCTTTTTCTTAAAGTGGTCAAAAGTCGGGTTATTGTAAGCTTGGTCGTACCTGAATTCTGGGCGTATCCCAATTGACTGATTAAACCAGTGAGTATATCCAATCGCATTGGAACTCATGCTGTTCTTAACGCCATACCGCTGGCCCTTAATATCGTCATAGTACTCGTTGCGAATCGTAATGTAATCCTTTTTTGACAGTTGGAACAGCGTATAGTTCACAATGGCCCACTCAGGGGCAAAGCCTATGCCTGGCACCTGACGTTGATACATATAATAGGCTTCTGTTTTGGTATGAATCTTTGGGGTAAACACATGGGTCCAGGTACCTACAAACTGCTGGACATTATTATACCCATATTTGCCATCGTTAATTGCATTGACACCCGCATAAATAGAGTCTTTGTTCCTCTTGGAAATCCATTGAACCATCGCTGTGCCGGTTGGCTTCAGCAAATTTTCTCGATTCCCGGCCCATAAGGCGATATCATTGCCGCCACTAATGCCTAATTGAACGTTCCACCTGTCGTTCAGCTTTGTCGTTGTTAGAATGCCCATCTGGGTATAGGGATCAACGCCATACAGTAGAGAGTGGGTATACATATAATTATCTGGACAAAGTTGTGCTTCAATATCCGGCACAGAAAGATAGCGTCCAAATCGTATATTCATCCCTTTGGCGATTTTAGGAATGTAGATATCACCGTAAAACAATACGGGATCGAAACCATACTGACGGTTTTTCGTGAGCAATTGATCGCTAAAAATACCTTTCATGGTAGTCAAACGGTAATCAATACCGTAAAATCCGGTCACTCGAAAACCCCAGTCGACATGCTCGGTCTGTACTGTATCAGGGATACGTTCAATATTCAGTGCCACTTGATCCAGATCCACACGTCTAGAAAAGGAATTATATGTTACTGGATAGTTGGAAAGACGAGAAGTACCATAGTTGGCTCCCGTATTCACCCAGCCATAGACTTTGATCCGGTTTTTTTCTAAAAAACTTCCCAACTCTGTATGATGGAGCACTTTCATTAAGGCGTAGGTAGAACTGGTGTCTGGAGCGCCAATGGGTGATGTTCCCCCAATTTGCCATTCTCCAGAAGGAAATGGCGGAGAATCAATTGGTGGTGCTGGGACACGTCGCTTTAGCTGCCCGGTAATGACGCCCGTATCAGTATTTTGGGATTCGGATAAATAATCCGATAATTTTGTATTGGTTCCATCTTCTTCCAAAGAGAACTCAATAGGCTCTATTGACTCTGCTTGGGTTTTAGCCATAGAAGCCACGGGTGCGTTGTTTATGGATTGATTCAAATTCAGCTGGTCTTGATTTATTTGATTATTATTTTGAACAATTGGCCGAGTTGTCTCTAGCGTATCTATTTCCGGGTTTGCAAACGCTTGATTAGACAATACAAGAGAATTTATACCCATTGCTGCAACAAAAAGTCTTATAGAAATTCGTTTGCCAATATCAGGATTAGCAAAAATAAAGTCCCTCCAGGGCTGACGGGAAACGATAAAACCATTCATGAAAGTTAACTCCTATCATCTGCCTGTGAAGTTAGCTGACGGGTTCGGTGGATTAGGTCACCTATCCTACCTTTCTGGGTAGGAATTCGCCTCGACCTGCTTGCTGAATAACAAGAGGTGCTTGGGTCCTCCACTCCTTGATATATAAGCGGTTTATTCAAACTTCTTACGAAGCCTTTGCTTCAAGGATTCGGCCTTACCAACCAGATCACATATTCACATGAGATTATGACGGGTTTCCCCAAAGAGACAAGGTATATTTTTGCGTTTAGGCGTCTATATCAAATGATATAGACGCCTTCAGGAAGAGGCAAAAGGTTGAAAACACGGGTGAACAATGATTCAATAAGAAGTGGCCGATACGGAGTGAACCGGGAGTAAATTGCTTGTCGATATTATCCCAAAAAGTTGAAAAATATTTTTTTAATGTCAGCGAAAGAACACGTTGGCTGATTATTATTGTAATGTTTATTATCGTTGCGATTCTGGATTTCTCAACTCGTCCGGAATTTGTATTGGCTTATCTCTATGCTGTTCCAATCCTGGTTTCGGTTTCTTTCCTAAAGCCTCGAATTGCCAAAATTCTACTCAGTATTGCGGTTATCGCCACGCTTCTTAATTTAATATTTCCTCAGAATGTTCTGAATATTCCATCTGTTTTGGTAAATCGATCATTGGCGGCACTATCAATCATCATTTCAGCTTATTTCATGGTCCAGTATATCCGTCATCAGGCACAGGCTCAGGAGCAAGAAAAACTGTTGGAAACAGAGCGCAACCTTGCACTAATGCGAGAAGATTTCATGGCAACCCTTACCCATGACTTAAAAACGCCTCTACTAGGAGAGCAAAAAGCTTTACAGCACTTTTTAGAAGGGGCTCTTGGCTCTATTAATGTCGAACAAAAAGAAGTATTGGAAGCATTAAGTCGAAACAAGCAACGACAACTAGATTTGGTCAATAATCTGTTATCGGTTTATAAACACGATAATTTGGGTGTTAAGCTCCAGATGAGTTATGTGGATATGGATGAGTTGATTGCGGATATCCTCACAGAAATGCAGTATCTTGCAAATGAGCGGAAGATCAAGTTGGAATATAGCTGCCGTCGCACGCCACCCAAGGTTAAAGGGGAAGCCTTACAACTGAAGCGAGTAGTTGCCAATCTATTGCATAATGCGCTAAATTACACGCCAGCAGGCGGGCTTATCCAAGTCAACCTGTCGGAACAGGTGCATCATCTTCTGGTTGAGGTGGCTGATAATGGTCCCGGTTTGGCTGAAGGGGATCTAGAAAACATCTTTCATCGATTTTACCGGGCTGAAGGAACGCGAGATATTGTGGGCACCGGACTGGGGCTTTATCTCAGTCGACAATTAATCCAGGCGCACCGGGGTCGAATCAGGGCTGAAAATCTACCCAATGGTGGCTGTAAGTTCAGTTTTACTTTGCCCAATGAAGAGGAAAATGCATGATTCGAGTGCTTTTGGTCGAGGATGATGAGGTTTTCCGGATTGGTATTACGGTTTCCCTCAAGAAATATGACAATATTGAATTAGTTGGGACTTGTCTGGATGGAAAAACGGCCATTGCGACTGCCGATGAATTACCGCTCGATTTAATCTTGATGGATATTGGCCTTCCTGTCTTAAGTGGTATTGAGGCGACACAGGTCATCAAAGCCAAGCACCCGGATATTAAAATCCTGGTGTTGACTTCACATGCTGAAGCAAAGACTGTTGACCAGATTATGAATGCGGGAGCCGATGGGTTTTGCCTGAAAGGAATCTCTACGGAGCGTTTGCATACTTTGATTGAGGAAGTTCATCAGGGGGCATTCTGGATTGATCCCGCTGTAGCTACTCAAATTAAAAAGTATTTCCAATCAAAAACACAATTGGATGAGCCTAAGCAGCCGTTGGGAATTCCACTTGAAATTCTAGAGTCCCTTACAGAGCGCGAGCAAGAGGTATTGGCCTTAATTGCCACAGGCAAGAAAAATAATGATATTGCCGAAATTTTAAAGATTTCTCCAGGAACGGTAAGGGTCCACGTCCACTCGATTCTGAACAAACTCAATGTCAAGGATCGGACCCAAGCCGCATTATTTGTGGTGCAACGCCATGACCCACACAAGGATTAAGAGGGAAAATTATCTCGCTTAAAGTGTATTTACAAGAGGGTTATTATGCTGAGCGTGTTTAAAAAGTTTTTAATTGGCGATCCACTGGAGTCCCACCACCTCTTGCATGAGCGTTTATCCATTCCTCTTGCCTTGTCTGTCTTTGCAGCGGATGCTCTCTCCTCCACGGCATTTGCAACAGAAGAAATCCTGATTGCCATTTACAGCTCTGCCTTTGCCGCACAGATACACCTGCTGACCATTCCGGTTGCCCTTGCTATTGTGGTCTTGATTGCCATTGTTTCGCTATCATATCTGCAAGTCGTTGCTGCATACCCAGAAAATGGCGGAACCTATGCAGTTTCCAAGGACAGGCTGGGGATGACCGCCAGCCATCTGGCAGGAGCATCACTTCTAGTGGACTATGTGTTGGTAGTGGCCGTGGGTGTTTCAGCAGGTGTGGCTGCTATTTCATCCACCGGGTTGATTTCGGAACATTGGAATACGATACTCGCAATTGGGTTCATCCTCTTGATGACGATCATCAATTTGCGAGGGGTTCGGGAATCTGGAAAGGTACTGGCCTTTCCTGCCTATTTATTTATTGGTTCCATGGTCTTGCTCGTTGGTATGGGCTTATACCAGTGGGGCTTAGAAGGCTTTCTCTGGCCGCAAACAGTGATGCGTCCTGTTGGGTTTTCTTGGGGTAATATCGCATTGGTGATGCTCCTACTCAATGCATTCTCCCATGGATGTTCAGCGTTAACGGGGATTGAAGCGGTTTCAAATGGGGTTCAAGTTTTCCGGGAGCCTGTGCAACGAAATGCTCAGAAAACGATTTTATGGATTGGGTTCATTCTTGCTGGCATTTTTTTAGGCGTGACATTGTTAGCTATTGTTTACCAGATCGTACCGAAATCGGGTGAAACAGTTATGTCTCAGGTTGCCCGCACTGTTTTTGGGGGCAGCAGCTTTTTCTATTATCTGGTACAAGCTTCAACGCTGGCTATTCTAGTTCTTTCAGCCAACACCAGCTTTGCCGGTTTTCCCAGACTGGCCTCCATTTTGGCAGATGATGGGTATTTACCCCGTCAGTTGATGAGCCTGGGAGATAAATTGGTATTTTCCAATGGCATTATTATCTTGGCAGTATTGTCAATACTATTGGTTTGGTTGTTCCATGCTGAGACGCATGCCTTGATTCCTCTATTTGCTATTGGGGTTTTTCTATCATTTACCCTTGCTCAATGCGGTATGGTGATTTATCATTGGCAGGAAAAGCATCCAGGCTGGAAAGGGAGTATGCTGATTAACGGGCTGGGCATGCTCACTACCGGGCTTACAACGATCATTCTCATTTACGAAAAATTTCTGGAAGGGGCTTGGATCGTATTAGTGGCTATTCCACTGATCATGTGGACCTTCCGAAGTGTCAAAAATCACTATAACGATGTTGCTGAACAGCTAGCGTTATCAGAAGAAGACTATTGCCCTGTTCCAATTGAACATACGGTTTTGGTACTCGTCTCCTCATTGAATCGAGGCACTATTCCAGCCCTGGAATATGCGAAAACCATCTCTGATCGAGTGGAGGCCATCCACGTTTCTTTAAATCCCAAAGCAACGGAAAGATTAAGGAAAGCCTGGGATAAATGGGGCTGCAATATTCCGCTGACTATTTTGAATTCTCCCTATCGTAACTTGGTCGGGCCTATTCTGAAATATGTGGATGAAGTGGAAAACCGCTATGAGCATGATTTAGTCACTATCATTGTGCCAGAGTTCGTTACTTCAAAATGGTGGCATATTCTGCTACACAACCAGACCGCAGTCTTAATCAAGGCTTTATTACGTTTACGCCGAGGCAAAGTGGTTACCACTGTCCGCTTTCATTTAGATGTGCAAAAATGACCTACACTCGAAAGAAATATTGAGTAATCGTGATTATAGATAGGGACTTGCAAACGAAAATTGTCAGGCTAGCAATCAACTCAATTTTCGGCCCGTCCCAAAAACAGAAAGTTATGGAGATAGATTTAATCTGCTATAAAGTTTGGCCTCGCTAAGCCTGGAAAACTGGAAAAGTCTAGGGTTTTGGCTTACACCCCCTTTTTGAAAGTATTCTGAAAGGCTACTAATAAAAATTAGCTTGTCGTAACCAAAGAGAGGGTTCAAAATATGTTTGCCACTTGCTTTAAAATGGCTTAATTTTAGATTATTGTTTACATTAAGGATGAGCTTAATAAATAAGTTCTTTTTAAACTGCAAAATGAAATCATATCGTTTATGTATGCTGCTAACATAGCTCAATAGATGAATGAAATACTTTATCACAAGCTAAACTAACCGTTCTTGAGGAGTTGCATGGAGGAGCTTGAACAATGAGTTTAACGACGATGACAAGCCAAGGATTTATTAATCGTATTTTATCTAATGGTGATTGGGCTGAATTGATATTAGCCCAGTATCAAGATGCATGCAGTCAATTATCGGAAATTAAATTTACCAATCTTTCTAAGCAATTACAGGTTGCTTTTCAGTGCAATCAGCAATTTTTAGTGATAACCAACAATCAGTACCTGGGTCAGCTCACGTCCTTATTGACTCCAAATCAACAAATCCCCGATACTGCCTTCTACAATCTTGTGGAATTAGCGGATTGGCAGATGGCCCTTAATGTGGGCACCCAAAAGCAAGGTGATGATTATGACAACGTTCTTATTTTTAAATTCTGTGAGGGAAGCATAAAGGATTGGGTGAAAGTTCCCCAACAATGGACTCAAGCCAAGAATTTCAATTTAGCTGGCAATAATGCGAATGAAAGCGAACTGCTTAACATCTCTCAATGGTTGCAGAAATATATAGAAGAAGCTGAATCTCAGTATGATAATTTTCAAAATCCATATTTTGAATACTTTGTGAATGCGGTCAGTTCGGAAGATTGGCAGGGCGTTTTGGCTCTAAAACTCGATGTTACTCAGTTCCCACCCACATTGCAAAATCCATTCAATCAGGATAGCCAGTTCTATGCGCATCATTTTGGAATCGAGATGAATTCAGCACCAACAACCAGGTCGCTTAAGCCGGATACTTTGAGTTCTTTGTTTGGTTTGGTGTACTATATTGATCCAGTCTATGAAAATCAACTAAATGCTCCCCAATCTGTGCCCCAAACGAATGGTCGTTTAGGTAGCTCCAAGCCCCTTGTCCTAAAAGCGTTATTCAAAAACAGTGTATTGATACAATTCTACTGTTTTCCTGCAGCTACTTAAATTAACTGTTTAAGATATTTGCTCAATAGCCAATGTGGGTTATGTGCAGATTTCTCTTTCGGTAGTGAGCAAAAAAATTAATTTTGTACAGAGATTTTTATGATTACCAACCCTGCATGGCTTGAATGGTTTCATCTTCCGTGGTCATACAATAAGACCGCGTGGTGGCGATATCACTATGTCCGCAGGCAATCTGCAGCATGACTAGAGGCCTGCCTTTATTAGCATTCAGAGTGACAAAGGCTCGACGAAGGGCATGGGGAGTAACGGGAACATCGGTGAGTTTCCCCAATTTTTCTAATCGAACTCGCAGTCCATAGCGGGTCATGGGATTTTTATCTCGGTTAATGAACAATTGGGGTAGAGAACTTTGAGGGCGTACTGACAAATAAGCTTGAATCGCTTCTATGGTAATATCGGTCAACCCAACCCGGCGCGTTTTCCCCCATTTGGCCAATCTTACGGTGAGCACTTTTTTCTCCAAATCCAGATCACTCAAAAGTAAACTGGCTGCTTCGGTGACCCGTAAGCCAGTTTGACTGAGCAAGATAACAATCAAACGGTCCAAAGGATTTTGGGTGACTTTGAGTAGTTTTTCCAATCCACTTTGATCCACCGTGGTTTTCTTGGGTGGGAGATGGCGTTTGGGCTTGAAGCGTTTGACTTCCTGAATATAGGAAGCGTCCATGGCTTTTTCTTCTATGAGATAGCGGGCAAAGCAATTGAGGGCTTCATACAGTTTCAGGCGCTTGGCAAATTGAACAATGGGAATCTGGATCATGGCTTTTTTAAAATTAATCAGAGAAACCTCCCCGTATTCGGCTAAGAATTGCTTCACATACAGGGAATAGGTATGCATGCAGGATTCGCTATAAGGACGACCGGCCATCAGGCCGTAACGCATGGCATCTTTCCAGGGCTGGATATAATCAATTTGTGGGATATTTTCCAAGGGATAGACTCCTTTCTGAGTATCTGAATGGCTTAATCAATGACTACGAGACCTATTGGTCGCTCTAATGATTGAAGAAATCAAGTCTTGTGTGAAAAGTCAGACAAAAAACTTTGTAAATGCATGGCTACAGAGAAAATCATAAATAAAAATCGCTAAATATTATTCTCATTTGTATCAGGATTGAAGGGTTTATATTGTATGATGATCATGTAGGCAAAATAATTTGCCGCGTCACCAACTCCAGTGTGAGTTCATTTAAAAAGAATTGAGTGGGGAGTGCCCGATGAGGCCTTTATTAAGTCTGCGTCAAGCCGCAAAGCCGAGTTATTTTGGTGGGAAACAAGCATTAACCAGTTGGATAGGTGCTTGTTTAGCAGAAGCGGCTCCTCAAAAGAATTGGCCTGGTTTAACCTTCATTGATGCTTTCTCCGGTGGTGGGGCAATGGGTATATGGGCCAAATCCGTGGGGTTTGGGCGGCTCATCATCAATGATGCTTCAATGCGTGCAATTAATATTGCACGGGCCTTTTTGGCCAATCAAAACACCCAGCTGAGCCGCCAGGATTTATATTTTTTAAACCAGCCTTTACCGCCAGATGTCCCCCGGTGGATTGAAGCCCAATATTCACCCTCCGTTTTCAGTCACCGTCATGCCCAAAAACTGGATCAATGGTTGTATTGGGCCAGTCAAATCCAGGATCCGGTACGCGGGGCTTTATACCTCATGGTTATCTGGCACTGCATCAATGCGTTTCGTTGCTATCCGACCAGCCGGGGCACATCCAATGGCCCTTATGCGGAAGCGTTGGATGGATTAAGGCGCTGGGATAGTATTAATCCTAAACGGTTCAGGGATGGAAGCGTGGAGCGCTTACTTAAACCCACTTTGGACGTTTTGGAACGTAAGCTGAACTTGGTTAACCAAGGGGTCTTTTCGGGCTCTCCTGTTGAAATTCATCATGGGGATGCCATTGAGATTTTACCCAAGCTGAATGGGGATATGGTTTATCTGGATCCCCCATATGCCGGTACCCAACGGTATGACGAAGGCTTTGCCTTGGTGGATGAGCTTTTGTTTTCGGAGAATACCTTTCCAGCCACTGATTTCTCATCCAGTGTGGATGCCTTACACGCATTATTAGAAAGCGTCCAGCATATTCCCACCTGGATTTTATCGTATGGGAATCAGCAAATTGATTTGGATGGACTGGAGGCGGTGGTCCAAAAGCATGCTAAAAACCGCAAAGTGAAAGGGTATTCCAAATGCTACAGTCATATGCGGCATTTGACTGAACGGCGGAATAACCAGGAATTATTAATCATTGCCAGTATGGAGAATTAACGTCATGAAATTGAAATCCATTTCTTTGGAGCAGCTCATTTCTCATCCCAAGCGGGATAACCACACCCCACCTGAGGTGCTGGAAAAAATCAAACGGCATATGGAAAGGACCGGGCAGACTGAAGCGGTCAGCGTTTATCAGGATCCCTATTCTCCCAAAGGTGTTTTTACGATCCTCAACGGCCATACTCGTGTGGATATCGCTAAAGCACTGGGATGGTCTAAAATCGACTGCTATATCCTGGATTTTGCACCGGCAGATGCAGAGCTGGCTTTAGCCACACTCAATACGTTGAAAGGCACACCGGATCCGCAAAAACGCATGGACTTACTGGCTTCTTTAGCAGAGCAGTTCTCAGTGGAAGAATTAGGCAGCTTACTGCCGGAATCACAAGCCATGCTGGAGGATTTACTCAAGCTTCAGGCTTTGGAACAAGAGGCTCAGGAACAAGCGTTGCAAGACGCTTTGGAAGCCGAAATTCAGAGTTTGCCGGTTATGGTGACCTTTGTGGTTTCCCTGGAAGGCAAAGCAGTCCTTGACCAGGCATTATCCCAGTATCCTCATTTAGATGCCGGAGAGGCTTTAGTGGCGATTTGTCAAATGCAATTGAAAGAGGTAAACCATGTATAAGCGTTCTACCAATGTTCAGAAAGAAGCCCGCATTAAAAAGGTAATGGATCTTTTGGTCCAGGATGTGCCAGAAGAGGTGATTCTCCAGTTTCTGATGAAGCCGGGGATGAGTTCGAAGCAAGCCGGGCGGTACCTCAAAATGGGTCAGGAGGCATTGGAAATGCTAGCGCTTCAACAAGATCCTTTTCAATACGGTAAATTTATACATCGGGCGGATAAGTTGGCTATGGCATTATATCAGGGTGTATTAAAGGAGGGTGATCCGGACGGCAAAAAGACCCGTGCTTCAATTATGGCGAATAAAAGTGCGGTTGATATTGCTAAGACGGTGGTCATTCTGAATAAGGAGATGAAAGGCCAAGCATCCTCCAATGCTGCGGAGCAGACGCAAGAGCCCGATCTTTTCCAATTATTTGACCTGGACTAAGTGTATTTAAATTCTAGTGCATAATTTACCTCCTGCTGCCAACATACTGGCTTATAACGTCCGGTTTGGCGCTGCTTTAATTACAGTGGAGAGTGTGGGTTACCAATGTTTACCGCTAAAGAACAACAATATTTGAAAACTGCTGATTGGAAAGTGCTTCAAGCGCAACTTCAATCTGGTACACCTCAGCAACGGAAGAAGAAACTCCGGGCTTATCTGTATGCCCGTGGGTATCAAGACTTCAAGTTTTTCTTTAAAAGCTTTTTCCTAGAATATTGCGGATTACCCTTTTCCCGGATGCATGAGGATTTTTTTCAAGCAGAAGCCCACCCGGAAAAACGTGGCCGTCGGGAAGCCATTGCCGCCCCACGTTCTCATGCTAAAACCACCCTGAAGATGCTGGCCAAAGCCATCCATGCCATTGTATACGGGTATGAGCCCTTTATCCTGGTGATTGGCTATAACCAGCAGCAAGCTGGGGATAAAATATATGAAATTTGGTCAAAGCTCCAGGACCGTAAAATTGAAGCTGTCTTTGGGACCCTGATTCCTAAAAAGGGAAAACGGGGTGGTCGGCGTGGGTTTATCACCACAAGTGATATTCGGGTGATGCCTAGTTCCCGGAATCAAGAAGTGCGTGGGATTCGCCATGGTGCAAATCGTCCTACCCTGATCATTCTGGATGACGTGGAGAATCTGGAAGAGTGTCAAAACCCTGAAGTGCGGGCAAAAACGCATGACTGGTTCTTTAAAACGGTGCTGAAATTGGGTCAGATTGATGACACGACCAATATTATCTTAATTGGCACCTGTTTACATGTGGAATCCCTTCTGAGTGAACTTCTGGTGAATTCTTGTTGGCAGAGCAGGAAGTATCAGGCCATTGAACGCTTCAGTGAGCGCACTGACCTCTGGGATGAGTGGAAAGCCAGGTTTAATGATCTGTCTAACTCTAATCGGCTTCAGGATGCCGATGATTATTACCTAGCCCATGAGACGGATATGCTGGCTGGCACGCAAGTCTTGTGGCCGGAAGGGGATTCCTATTACAAGCTTATGAAGCAACTGGTCAGTGAAGGACAGGCGGCTTTTTATTCAGAAAAACAAAATGAGCCGTATGATCCCGAGCGGCAACTGTTTAAAATGGAACAGGCTAAACGGTTTGAACTGGAATATGAAGGTCATGCTCCTAAGGCTATCCGTTGGCTGGATGGGTCAGGCAAGGTCATTCTTTGGAACGACATTACCAAAATTATTGCTTTTCATGATCCGGCGCTGTGTGAAAAACCGGGTGGCAAAGGTGGTTCAGATTATGCGGCTATTGTGGTGGTGGCCAAAGATAGTCATGGATATTTGTATGTGCTGGATTGTTATTTAGAAAAAGCCACCCCATCCCAGCAGATTGAAGCGGCGTTGGCGTTGCATGATAAATGGCAATTGAATGCACTGTATCTGGAAACCAACCATTTCCAGAGCTTATTGAAAGCCCAATATGATCAAGCCCAATCGGGACGGGAAGGCAACTCCCTGCTGCGGGTCAGTGGTGTGCATCAACATGCTAATAAAATTGAGCGCATTAGCGCGACTTTGGAGCCCGTGATTAGCAATGGGCATTTGTTGTTTTCCAAAACCCTGCCTCCGCGTTTGATTGAGCAACTCACGCTGTTTCCTACCAGCTATGATGATGGTCCAGATGCTTTGCAAGGAGCCGTGGTACAACTCAAAAAGAAAAACTATAACGAAATTCCCAAATCCTGGGCTGAGAACCCGCCCTTGATGACCACGGGCAATGAATATGGGGACTATGGGGCTTTTAATGAGGAAGATGCTGCCCGTCAACTGAAGCAGGTGATAGATAAGTATAATCCCCATCACGAGCAGATGACGCGTTATCCTGAGCCGGGTTCAATCCCCAATACCTCATTTCAGGATTTTCCCCAGGTTTGGTCGTAATTTAATTTTTACTTGAGCCTATAGAGGCTGGAAATTTTTAACCCAAAGTCAGCTGAATGGTGTTTTCTGAAGGCTGAGGCAACTGGTTTGGTAAATGTCTTGAAGCCATCCTGATTACTCAGGATGGCTTCGACCTGTATCTGTATAAACGTCAGTTGGAAGTACAACTCCACCTTGTTCGTTATTTCAATCCACAGCCAGTGATTAAACTGGCTGAATATTCGGTGCCTGGGGCTCGCTTTTTCGCGTCATCACGGTTGTTTCAATCCACAGTCTTCGGTATGAAAAACTGAATTCTATCTTGCTAGGCTGAACTTGCTGAAGCTTGCCCGCTTAACCAACTGTATCAGGTTGACTCCGACGGGTAAATCAGTATTATCCACTTGAATGGTATAGTCATCCAAATCGCGTGAAAAATCCAGGTTTTCTTTCTTTTGCACTTGAATGCGATCAAACAATTCATAGGCGTGCGTGTTGCCTAATGCGGATTCATGTTGAAAGACATAGAGGCCGCAGACTGACATCCAGCCCCGAGCAGACGCCCGGTCATGTTCAAATAAATTTATTAACGCCTCCCAGAATAAATCCAGGTCGGATTGAGTAAATCCAGTCTTTTTGGCAAAGGGAGCCGAGATAAAGCCGTGTAGGCGATACAGGGCATAGGGAATGGTATACTTTCGCCCCAGGGTTTGCCCTTTTTCCATATCCCTTTCATTGGTGGTCGCCATTCGGGCTAACGTATGCTCGGCATGAACGATGGGATCAATAGAACGGGCAAAACTCAGTTGAACGGGTCCCCGTACTGATCCTGCATTGACTTCAGTGGCCATCATTGCCCCAAAGGTCCGGATGTCATAAAAATTCTGGCACATCCACTCTAAAACTCCAGGACTTTCTTTTTTAGATACAGGATTAATGCCTAATGCGTCATAGGCCCGGGCATGCTGGTGGTTTAAGACCGCCCGGTCTTTGACATAAATTTCATAGGGTGGTTGATCCTCTTTGACAATACTGACATAGTTTCTGACTTTCCGTTTGATGCAGACATCGGTGACTAGGCCCTGACCGGTTTGAAAATCCATACGCGGAATATTGCCCGCATCTGGATCACCATTTGGGTTGCCGTCTTTGACGTCAAACAAGAAAACAAAGTCATAGCGTTGATTAATCGCAGTCATCGGTGAAAACCCCCTCTAACTCCAGTTGTACAGATCTGACAGATGAACCTGTGTTTTTGGTTGCCTTGGTATACAGAGCATGCTGCTGGTGATAATAGCCTACTGAAAAAGCGCCTTGCTCAAAAAGATGCAAATGCATGGGGAAACCAGTCGCGATATGGTTCATAATCTGACTGAGTCGTTTTTCATAAAAGGTTACTTTGTCTTTCTGATCTTTCAGTTTGGATAAATGGTGATTTTTCAGTGCCATGAGATGCGTCAAGGCTACAGCAGGTCTACTGGAAGCAGCAGCATAATAACGCTCCCGAATACTGGTAAAGCCTTGAGCGTCTTTTTGAATTTTTTCCAGTACGGCAAAGAGCCGTCCCAGGCAATAGCCAATGTTGGTGTTAGTCTCATCCAGTGACACAGTAATCTCCTTTTCCAGTGGACGATAACGGCGGTAATAACGATTTAAAAAAGCTTTTAATAATGCAGCCGTGGCAAAAGTGACTTTGGATAGAGTTTTGCCAGTTGAATCTTTGGGAACCGCATGGATACGCAAGAGCAAATGCTGAAGAATAGGCAAGGGGTAAGGACTTCCCAGTAAGATACTTTCAAACAGGCCACTTTCCAGATTGGACGAATGTTTTGGATCCAGGTCTAATTGTTGTAAGAGGCGTTTAATTGGTAAGTAGCCCGGTTCCTGATCATCATGGATTATGGTCAAATCCTCAAAGTGTAAATTTAAAGACTCGCTCAATTGATCCAGCGGGAGTGTATGCCAGAATTTCACCGCCAGTCGTGAACCGCTGCTAACGGATAAGCCCAAAATGCAAAAGAGATCCTGACCTGCTTCTAAAATGGCTGGTTTCCCATGCCAAGGGCTTTGATAGAGTTTTCTCACCTCAGAGGTTTTTTGATGTGCTGGAGGAGCTTCCTCTTCGGTAAAAAAAGAGGCAAATTGATCTTCAAGTTGGACTGTTACAGGATTCAGGATTTCTGCCCAAAAGACCACGGTTGTCCCAGCCAATTGCAATTTCTGTCTGGAATCGAGGCTTAATAGGTGATTTAATGCGGTGGTATAAGCGTGGGTAGCGGTTTTACTGATGGGAGAGATATAGCCTTGGCTTTTGCCATGGAAGCTGGCGGCTTCAAAATTACAAGAGACCAGGCTCGTACCCGAACTCATACCGCCGGGTATACCTTTGACTGGTGGATGTAAGCGAGCAATTGAGTCTGGGTTTCCGGTAATCAGACAGGTGCCTTGTTCGGTTGCCTTTCGATTCGACTGTTCTTGTTGGAGAGCCACTTGGAGGGCTTTTACCACTAAGGGATGCTCGCAAATAATAGAGTCGTGTCCCAGAATCTGGAAAGTTAAGAGACTGCCAGTGCCTTCAACAATCTCTGGCCAAAGCGGTTCTTGTTGCATCTGTGATACGGGAAGCTCTTTTAAAAATTTTAAAATATTCCACAAGAAGTCAATTTCAGGATGTTGATTACCAAACTCCTGGACTTTCTCTAAAAATGCAGCGTGAGCTTGTGATACCTTATGTGCTTTTTTATGCTGGGGGCCTATGCCCAAGACATACTCCGGCTTTCCCCAAAACAGGTTTGCAATAATTTTATTAGTGACTTTTTCGGATGCCGGAACCTGAAAGGTTTTGGCAATCTTTTTCCCATCCTTTTTTTCCCGGGTATCGCTGAATTGCAGGAATTGACCGTCCTGATCCAGATGAATGATAAACGGAATTCTTTGGGGTTGAAAACCTGTCGCAGAAACTTCCTGGTGACAACGTTGATAATACTGATAAAGCGATTGTAGAATCATCCCCTAACCTCCACACTATATCGATCTGGAACCCGGATTAGTCCCTCAGTCATCCGGGCTTGGAAAAAGAGTGGCCGCACATCAGCAGGGTTTGAATAATCGATGTCATACAGCATCCAGCCCAAATCTCGGCTGTCTGAAATAGTTGGTTCAAGAGGGATGTCAGGATCACACCAGGCCACATGGGCGCTAAATTCCCGACAACCCAGATACGGCCTATGATAAACTTGGCCTTTCCGAAGTCGGCGTTCAAACATAGCTGGATATTTGCCGGGATGCTCAATGGCATTAGGATGTATTTTTAAGCGGGCTTCAACCCGGTAAGCCACATCTTTCAAGATTAAGCTGGCTCGTTGAGCCCGATGTTTTTTAACTTGGATATCTAGACCCAGGTTACCGAAACCTTGGTGCATGGCTATCTGGACCTTGGTAAGAGCAACCCCATCCGTGACTTCATTGCGACGGATATTCATCCATTGAATGGGTTTGAGAACTGCGATGGATTCGATTTGCCAGGAGAATTCGGGTTTCCAAAAAAGGGCTTCAAAAATGCCCCGAGCAGCCGAAGGGGTGATGACATCATAGGATACGCGTTCCACTTTCATTTCCGGTCGGGTAAAGCAGGCGTAATCGCCCCAGACTTTGATGGTAAAGCTACTCATGCGGTTTTACTCTGGATTCGAGATGGGGATAGCCCTGTATCTGGTGAATACAATTTCAGATCCACAAGTTGAAGCAGACCAGATTGAACTTCTAATACACCACCGTCTGCTTGTAACTGTTTAGCTTGCGAGCGAGGCAGGGTCACGGTATAGCGTTGCAGGCTGCGCAGCAGAAAACGCGTGGGGCCGGTTTGAGCCAGTTGGGTTAAAAGTTCCTGGGCTTGTTGGTTCCAGGGAATCAGGATGGGGACTTCCTCTGGATGATCCAAGAGTTGAAATTGGCGGGCTGCTGAGCGAAAGGCAAAATGGGGCTTGCCGTCTTGAGGTGCCAGTAATTCCAAAATCCCATGAGGATCATCGCTATTCAGGCTGCCGTATAGCTGGGTGAAATATTGGCTGAATAAGGCGGGGGAGAGGATCAGTTCCGTTTGCTGGTGCAGTAATAGACGAGTGATTTGGGCGGCTTTTCGTTGATAACCAACAGGAATGGGGCTTTCTGGAATAAACACATGGACTTGTCCTTGAGGTAGCCGTCCTTCCCGGTTACAGCGCCCTGCCGCTTGGGCAATGGAATCTAGTCCTGCAAGAGCGCGATATACCACGGGAAAATCAATATCCACACCGGCTTCAATGAGTGAGGTACTGATGACTCGAATGGGATGTTTAGAATTGGCTTGCAGTTGAAATTGAATTGTTCTCAGTGTTTCCTGGCGATGGGCCGGACACATGCGTGCCGATAAATGATAGGTTCCTTCCTGGGGCATGGCCTGAAACAAGCGTTTGGCATCACTGCGGCTATTGACAATGCAGAGGACTCTAAAGTCATTACATAACTCTGCAGCAAGAGTTTGCCAGGGTTTGGGTTGGGTCCAGTGGAAGGGCAAATGAATGCGCACCCGGTTGAGTTGGGTTAGCAAATGTATGGGGTCTGGGGCTAATTCGGCTTGGATGGGTAAATTCAAGACCGGCTGGGTGGCGGTGGAAAGCAAAATGGTGGTTCCGTATTGTTCAGCAAGTAGGGTTAAGGCAGCTTCAATGGGCGCTTTAAAGGCGGGTGGGATTTGCTGAACTTCATCCAGAATAACCACACTGTTAGCAATCCGATGTAATTTGCGGCACCGACTGGTTCGGTTGGCAAAGAGGGATTCAAAAAACTGGACTTGGGTTGTTAATATCACAGGAGCATCCCAGTTTTCACAAGCCAATCGGCTTTGTGCGGATTCTTCTGCAAGATCCAGATTACTATGGTGTTCTACGACCGTGTTTGGGCCAAAGACCGATTCAAACTGTTCAGCGGTTTGTTCCAGAATGCTGGTATAGGGGAGGACATAGACGATGCGGGTTTGTCCGTGATGCTGAGCATGATGCATGGCCCAGGCAAGGCTGGTGAAGGTTTTTCCGCCACCGGTGGGAACGGTGAGCGTATAAATTCCCGGGGTTTTATGCGTTTGAGTAAGACAGACTTCCAAGATCTCCTGTCGAAGGACATTGACTGGGGTGGGTTGCACTTGTTGCTTGAACTGGGGCAAAAACTGATTCAGGACAGGGACAAGCTTGCCCATCGAAGGAAACGATTGACGTGCCTGGGAGCGGTTTGGATTCATGAACGCTTCCGTATCCAGAAAATCGGCATCCACTAAACAGGAAAACAGCATGCGAAGCCAAAAGCTGGGAGCAAGCCGATGTTTAGAGGGATGAATAATAGCCGGGAGGTTTAAGTGCTTTATGGTGTCAGTTGGTTTTAAGAGGGTGGTTGGGGTGTCCGAATGAACCGCTGCTTGATACAGGGCTTGATTCTGGGAGTCTTGCCAATGCAATCTGCGATCCAGTTCGTACTCCCAGTCTGGTAGTCCGCAGTGATGGCCTGCAATTAGATAGCCCAATAGTTTGCCTGCGGTTTTACCCAAAATAAGTTGTGCATGAAGCGCTCCTGCTGAAGAGTGGTTCACGCGATGGGGTTGACCTTCCAGGTGGGCGCTTTGAGCCTCTTGGCTTAAACTCTGAATCCTTGCTTGAAAGGCCGGGCTATATTTCCCCAGATCATGCCAAAGTCCAGCCAGATAAGCCCAGGCTTTGCTTCCAATGGGATATTGCTTGGCAAAGCCACTGGCCTGCTGAGCAACAGCCAGCAAATGTTCTTCAAGGGAATGAAGCTGATGTCCTCCGTTTGGATCGGATTGAATATGGGCAATGTAAGTCATACCTTACGGCAAGCTCCATTCCGTTTGGGTCTGTAGATCCAACAAGGATAGTTTGAGTTCGGGCTTTACGCCTTTGAGTGTAATCAAAGCGTATTCCTTGCTTTGACCGGGTTGCAAAGTATCGGTGGAAATTAGCCCCGGCCGTTGATAGATATAGGTCAGTGCTTTCTGGTTGTGATGCCCAGCGGTTACTGCGGCAAAAGGGCCAAAGATAAAGGGACCGGTAATCAGGGATAAGCCAAAGGTCAGTGGGGCAAAAGCAAGCCCGACCGCCGCACATTCGGCATATTGCATGCCTGCGCTTTGTTTGGCTTTGGCATATGCCTCTTCGGGTTTGAGGTGATTGGTAATCTCACCGGAAAGGATTTGAACCGGATGAGGACTATGGTTTTGAAGGGTGAGGGTATAGGCATCCAGCTTTTTCCCAAGCACTAAAGGGGAACGAGGTTTTTCACTGCCTCGGTTAGGTTCATACAGCTGGGTAAACTGGTAGGTTATTCCCTGATTACTGGCTAAAGTGGTTATAGGGGTAGGGGATGGAGTGAGAAAAGGCTCAGCAGCAAAGCAGCGTATGGGAAGAGAAAGGAGTAATGCAATGAGCAGACTGACGCCCACCTTATGATGGTGTTGAGTCATGAGTGATTCCTTTTTATATTCAGGGATTAAATGGAACGCTTACAAATGAGGAGTCCATTTTGGCGATCTTTGAAGTTTAAGCTCACATCCGGTTTCTGACCCAAGGGAACCAAGACCTGAAAAGTGAGCATTTGCCCTTGGTTGAGTTCGACCAAGGGAATCTGGTTGGTATAAGGCAGGGCTTCTTGACGAGATTTTTCATTATGCCCGTTTTTCACAATCAGCATGGGGACGCCGATTAGGATAAAACCAGCGCCACCGAGCAGTAAAGTCATATATACCGGCGTCATGCTGGCTTTGACCAGTTCAGCTGCCATAGCCCCGGATTGGGCGTTATTCACTGCTGCTGATTGCAAATACAAAGTGTTAGGGTAGTTATTTTGTACGGTTATCCGATACGCTTCATATGCCTTTTGCAGTTTGGAAGTTAGAGGAAGGGAGGCTTGGGTGACTTGGATCAGATCTTGGGCTTGATCGGCTGTTATGCTTGGAGTGGTGGTTACAGTGGCTTGAACGGTAGGAGTTGGGTTTGTAATTGGTTGAGCTAGTGAGGTAGTTTGGGTTGTCGTTTTAGTAGGAAGCACGCTATTAGCGTGAACGGTTTGAATAGGAAATAGGACAGTTAAGGTAAACGCTAAAGAGAGAGCAAGCGATTGTTGGTTCATGAGCGGTTTTAAACTCCGGTTAAGGCAATAAAAAAGCCTGCCCCGAAGGGCAAGGCCGGGAGTAGTAAAACTGCTATAACACAGTCGCGACGCTCTTTAGCCCGAAGGCTTGGACATACAGCGCCGCCTCCCGACCTAAAGATCGGAGAAGCGGCATCTGTTATGGTTGATGCAGACCAGTTATAGCGGGATTACTAGCCCCGGTTACAACGCTTGCTCTAGAAGCATTTGCTGCAACGAGATAAGGATGAACTAAAACCTTAAAAAATGCAAGTGGATTTTTATGAGGTATTAAGTCAGGGAGAGAGTTTTCCGGTTTTAAACCGGCTTTATTCCGGATTAATTACGGATCTTGGTTCAATTAACATTGCCGTTTATTGGCTAAAAGCCTAGTACTGATTGCCTCTTGCTGCTTTGGGTTATAGTATGCTGCAGTTCTGAATAATGTAACAAAATCTTTGTGATAGAGGTTAATAAATGGACGGTAGAAAATAGGAGAGAAAAAGTGAAGGGTTTGTTTGGAATGGATTTGGTTGTTAGGGCGTGTCATGAATTAAGTCTTTTCTTCGCTCCTTGCTTGTGATCTAATCCATCTATACAGGAATAAGCTGGAGAGATTGACATGGCTAGGAGATACGCATTGCGGGATGACCAGTGGGAGCGTATCAATGATTTACTGCCGGGCTCTGCCGATTGGGTGGTGTAACGGCAAAGGATAACCGTTTGTCCGTAGATGCAGTGTTATACCGCTATGGAGCAGGGATTCCCTGGCGGGATATGCCGGAGCGTTTTGTTCATTCCCGTCACCGGCGTTGGTGTGAAACAGGAGTGTGGGAGCGGGTATTCAAGACATTGGCTGAGGATGCGGATAATTAATACACCATGATTGACGCCACAATTGTCCGAGCGCACCAACATGCGGCAGGTGAAAAGGGTGATGGAATCGCAAGCAATTGGCCGTTCAAAAGGCGGATTAAGCACCAAAATCCATACTCAATGCAATGCACTGGGAAATCCGACTGATTTTTACTTAACGGAAGGCCAAATTCACGATTTGATCGGCAGCGATTATTTTTTAGAAGACTTGCAGGCGGACGCTTTACTAGCGGACAAGGCATATGACGCTGACGAACGGGTAATTCAAAAACTGGAAATCCAAGGGAAAGAGGCCGTCATTCCACCAAAAAAGAACTAGAAACAACCCAGAGACTATGACAAGGAACTCTATAAAGCCCGCCATCTGATTGAAAACTTCTTTGCCAAACTCAAGCAATACCGCGCAATTGCCACTCGATATGACAAGCTGGCTAAAACCTTCCTTGGAGTGCATTTTTCTTGCTTTTACCGTTATTACTCCGGCTGCTTAATGTTTAACACTTATCCAGCAGCATACTGAGTATATGGGCCTTTGAAGTAAGTTGTGATTTTTTCTGGTTGTCTTTGAATTGAATATAACTTGCTTTCCAGCAAGGCTTTTAGCTCCTCTTTCCCCCGAGGTCGCTTCTTGGAGAAGACCGTAGACTTTATCTCTTGATTTAATAATTCATCTGGGTTTAGCTCAGGGCTATATCCCGGCATGAAAAACATCTCTATCGCGAATTTATTCTCTTTCAGCCAAGCCTGAATGACCTTCGCCCGGTGAACGGGATGGCCATCCACAATCAGAAAGACCTTGCGGCCATTGGAATGTTGGATTAGCCGTTTGAGGAAATTCAGAAAGACTACTGAGGTAAAACGGGCCTCGTAAAGCGAAAAAGCCAGCTTGCCTGAGTTGCTAATCGCAGAAATCATATTGACGCCAAAGCGCTTCCCACTCATGTAAATTACCGGTGTTTTACCTTTGGGGCTATAGCTACGACCTGCATAATGCATAGAGCGGAGCCCCATTTCATCTTCCCAATAGATGATGCCGTCTTCAGTTTTCGCCTTCTTCTGAATCTCGGGATACACGGACTCAACCCATTCCTTGGCAGTGGCTCGGTCTTGTTCATACGCCCGCTTCAGGGGCTTTTGTGGGGTGAATTGCCAGCGTTTCAAATATTCACCGACCGTGCGGGTGGCAAGCTGAACCCCCGAAACTTTTTTGATTAACGCTTGTACCGCTTCTCGGGTCCACAACACAAATGGAAGATCCAATTGCTCTGGGTGCTTATCCCGAACCAAATTCAGAATTTTACCTTCCTGCAATTTACTGATTAATCGCTTCTTCTTTCCCCCACGGGGTTTTGAAACTAATGATTTTATTCCTTTTCGCTTTGCTTTATTGACCCA
>Ga0157374_10000435_pt1 | contig 37834 bp, 17 predicted proteins | sample M25metaG_FD_115308 | JGI IMG/M metagenome (GOLD analysis project Ga0157374, IMG submission 115308) | Miscanthus rhizosphere microbial communities from Kellogg Biological Station, Michigan, USA - M2-5 metaG | ecosystem: Host-associated > Plants > Roots > Rhizosphere > Soil | place: USA: Michigan...
ATGTTCCGTTTATGCTTTGGCGTGTACAAGCAGATAAAAACTTCATACCTACGATGAAGTACCAGTTTATTGCAGGAACAAATTTTACGGGAACGCCTTCTGATGATAATAAATATATTTTGAATGAAACTGCTGTGAAAGCTATGGGTTTAAAACCTCCTTACCTCGGAACAAAAATTGGCTACGGGAATGCTAATGGAGAAATATTAGGTGTAGTAAACGATTTTAATTTCAAATCACTGAAAGATCCTGTTGCGCCTTTAATAATAAGAACGTCTGGATTGAAAAACATTTTATACGTACGCACAACAGGTGCAGGCGCAAAGTCAGCCATCAAAGCCGTAGAATCACAGTATAAAAAATATGCAAACAACGCACCTTTCTCTTACGATTTTCTTGATAAGACTTTCGAATCGCATTATCAATCGCAACAGCGTACAGGCACTCTGTTTACAACTTTTGCAGCGATAGCTATTTTTATTTCATGTCTTGGTTTGTTTGGATTAGCCACTTATACGTCGCAGGTAAAGACTAAAGAAATCGGCATCAGAAAAGTCCTCGGTGCAAGTGTTGGCAGCGTTGTGCAATTGATTAGTAAAAATTTTCTGAAGTTGGTAATTATAGCGACTGTAATTGGCACGCCGCTAGCCTACTGGTCAATGAATAAATGGCTGCAGGATTTTGCTTACCGAATAGATATATCATGGTGGATGTTTGCATCTGCAGGAATATTGGTAATGCTGATTGCACTGGCAACAATCAGTTTCCAGGCCATAAAGGCAGCCATCGCAAACCCGGTGAAGTCATTGCGAACGGAATGAGTAATGAGTGATCTGTGATGAGTGCGCTCAACTCATTATTCCTTACTCATTACTGATTATTCATAAAAAATAGTGAAACGAACTTATAATGTAAAACTACAATTTAATACTCGTAACCATGTTTAAAAACTATCTCAAAACCGCATTCAGAAGTTTGAGCCGTAACAGGAATTACACTATTATCAACATCCCCGGGTTGGCTGTTGGTATTGCCGTTTGCTTGATGATCTTTATCATTATACAATTTCAAACAAGCTTCGATAATTTTCATTCAAAGAAAGATCGCGTTTATCGTGTGTTAACCGAATTTCATCATGCAGACGCAGCAACTATTTCCTATGGAAAAAACGTTCCTTTTCCAATGCCCGAAGGATTGAAAACGGCTTTCCCCCAACTTGAACAAGTAGCTCCGGTTTATGCAAGCCACAATGATGAATTACAGATAATTGATAACAATGGGACTCCTGTGAAGAATTTTAAAGAGCAGAGCGGTGTATTTTATACATCGCCTTCATTCTTCAACATGTTTAGTTTTCCACTGCTCGCAGGTACGTACGAATCTTTAAAAGACCCCAACAATGTATTGCTTACAAAGGAGATTGCCGAAACTTATTTCGGCGACTGGAAAGCAGCGATGGGCAAAACCATTAAAATAACTGGATATTATAGTATGGGTGCGGGATTGTTTCAGTTCCCGGCGACAGCGCTGAAGGTCTCAGGCGTTCTCGCAACAATACCGGCAAATACAGACTTTCAGCTAAAATTGGTTGTTGCCTATGGAACAGATTTTACAGGTGATGCTCAATACGGGTTTCAACAACCTCAGTGGAGTCAATCAGCTCCTGATTTTGGTTGCTATGTTTTATTGCCACCAAATATTTCTGCCAGCAATTTTAATCAACAATTAAGTACATACGCTCGAAAGGTACAATCCGCCGACAATAAGGATAGCTACATTATACAACCAATCAGTGCTGTGCATTACGATGCAGCAGCAGGCAATTACAGCCACAAAACAATCAGTCATGAACTGCTCAATGTATTGTGGCTGATCGCGGCATTCATCCTGTTAATTGCCTGCGTAAACTTTATCAACCTATCCACTGCACAAGCTATTAATCGTGCAAAAGAGGTTGGCGTAAGAAAGGTTTTGGGAAGTAATAAATCTCAACTGCAAATCCAATTCATCGTTGAAACATTTTTGATAGTTATAAGCGCTGTGATACTTGCAACAATTATTACCATTCTGGCACTGCCTTATCTAAATCAGCTTTTAGAACTTTCGCTCTCATTCAACATACTAGGCAACCCCGCAATCATTCTATTTCTTTTAACTGTGACAATTGTTGTAACTGCACTCGCGGGTTTCTATCCATCTATTGTCTTATCACGTTTCAATCCTGTCAATGCTTTAAAAAGTAAACTTACTGCAAACACTGTAAAGGGAATTTCATTAAGAAGAGGATTGGTAGTGTTTCAATTTATCATTGCACAGGCTCTGATCATCGGAACACTGATCATTGTACAGCAAATGAACTATTTTATGGATCAACCGTTGGGCTTCGATAAAGATGCGATCGTAGATGTTCCTTATCGCCCGGACAGTACTGGCATTAGGTTGACAGATTATTTAAAGCAGCAGTTGTTGTCAAACGGTGCGCAAGCGGTAAGTTTCAGCTCCACATCCCCGATAGAAGATGACAATAACATGTTTACCTCGTTCAAATTTGACCATGCATTAAAGGATGAAGATTTCCAGGCTATCACCAAATTCGCGGACAATGACTATGTGCCGACGTATAAATTACAATTGATAGCCGGAAGAAATTTGAAGCCCGTTCCTTTTACCCAGGAATTTTTAGTGAATGAATCATTCGTAAAAAGTTTAGGGCTCAAAAAACCGGAAGATATATTGAACAAAGAAATAAGCATAATGGATGGCCTGATAAAATGCCCCGTAGTTGGCGTATTGAAAGATTTTAACGACAGGTCCTTGCGCAACAATCTCGCACCATTGCTCATTGCCACAAACGCCACCATGTACCGCCAGGCTTCAATAAAACTTTCAACCACGAATATTGCTTCTTCTATGCAATTCATCAAAAAACTATGGGAGCAGACATTTCCGAATCGCCTTTATGAATATAGGTTTCTTGATGATAAAATTGCAAGTTTTTACAAACAAGAAACCCAGTTATCGCAACTATACAAAATTTTCGCAGTCATCGCGATATTCCTTAGCTGTCTTGGGTTGTATGGTTTAGCCTCATTCATGGCAGTGCAGAGAATAAAAGAAGTTGGCATTCGCAAAGTACTTGGTGCTACTGCGGGGAGTATCGTCTATTTATTTTCGAAAGAATTTATCATGCTCATTGCAATTGCTTTTGTGATTGCTACACCCATTGCATGGTATTATATGCACCAGTGGTTGCAAAATTATGCTTATCGTATTGATGTGAGCTGGTTGATATTCCTTGCAGGCGGAATTGTTGCAATAGTTATTGCTCTTGCAACGATAAGTTTCCAGGCAATAAAGGCAGCGGTGGCGAACCCGGTGAAAAGTTTGAGAACAGAATAAACGAGCTGCGGGCAGTGAGCCATGAGCTCATTGCTCGTAGCTAAAAGCTTTTTTTATGATCAAAAATTATTTCAAAACCGCTTTAAGAAATTTATTAAGAAATAAGATCTATTCTTTTATAAATATTGCAGGCTTAAGCATCGGCCTCGCCTGCGCGATGCTAATCATTTTATATGTAAAGGATGAGGTGAGCTATGATCGTTTTCATTCAAACGTCGGAAATATTTATCGCATCGTAACGCAGGGGATGGACAAGAATGGGGGGAAGGGACGAAAGGATCCCAATACAGGTTATTTGCAGGGACCACGTTTTGCAGAAAATATTCCTGAAATAAAACACTTTGTCCGCGTACAAAGCGGAGAGAAAAACATAAAAACGGGAAATGAAGTAAAAGACCAGGAGTTATTGTATGCTGATTCAGTCTTTTTTGATGTGTTTTCTTTCCCGGTAATAAGTGGCAATAGACATTCTTGTTTGAAGGACCCTTTCTCAGTTGTGATATCTGAAGACGCAGCAAAAAAACAATTTGGTACAACTGATGCTGTGGGAAAAATGATCATGATGAAGGATGATAGTGTTTTTGTTCCACACACTGTAACCGCTGTTGTAAAAAAATGCCCGCAAAATTCCTCTATAAAATTTGAAATGCTTTTGCCGATAAAGGAATCGAAAGAAGATGCGCTAAACAGTGAGAACTGGTTTAATTTTTTCCTAAACACATTTGTCGTACTTGACCCGCATACAAACATCCAGGCCGTTTCATCAAAGATGAATAAATTTTATGACGAGGATACAAAAGAAGCCATTAAATCTTTAACAGCGAGGTTTGGTCCTGACGTAATAAATTGGAAAAGCCAATATTTATTACAGCCTTTTCTTGACATACATATGAGCACTGAATTGCCTGCGCAGAACGGTCTTTCTGATGCAAGCAATCCAGAGTATGCATACATACTTTCAGGCATCGCTTTGTTTGTGTTGCTCATTGCATGTATCAACTTTGTCAACCTGACTGTTGCCCGGTCCATAAAACGTGCTAAAGAAATAGGGATAAGAAAAGTTGTTGGTGGTGACAGAAAGCAGCTGATTATGCAATTCCTGGGCGAATCATTTTTGCTCTGCATTATTGCATTCGCCCTGGCGATAGGATTGGTACAACTTATCCTGCCTGTTTTCAACAATCTTTCAAACAAGGCGCTTGCCATCTCCTATTTATTGGATGTAAAACTGGTTGCCGGCTATATTCTCCTTTTTATTGTTACGGCTTTGCTTGCAGGCTTTTATCCAGCGCTGGTTTTATCGGGCTATAGCCCGGTGCAAACCTTATACAGCCGCTTTAATCTGGCAGGAAAAAATTATTTGCAGAAGTCACTCGTCGTTCTACAATTTGCACTTGCCTCCTTTTTGATCATTGCAACATTTACCATTTACAAACAATTTAATTTCTTAACAACGGAAAAGTTAGGATACGATGACAAAGATATTGTTGGCGTTCACAAGGATTTTAAAGCACATGATGAAGCATGGCTTTTTAAAAATGAGTTATTGAAAGATCCAAATATCATCAGTTTTGCCCCGCGCAATAGTGGACGTTGGGGCACCGTAGCGAAATTGCGGAACGATTCCACTATTGAGTTCGATTATGAAACCGTCGATGAATCGTTTTTGCCAACATTAAAAATCCCCTTAGTGGCTGGACGAAATTTTTCTCCTGATTTTCCATCAGACTCTGCTAATTCTGTCCTGGTAAATGAAACATTTGTAAAAAAAGCCGCATGGAAAAACCCGGTCGGAGAAACTATAAACTTTTGGTATAACAATAATAAGAAATACTCAGTGATTGGTGTAGTGAAAGATTATCATTATGGATCCCTTACAGAAAAGATCGGTCCCGAAGTATTTACCATGAAAAAAGATAACCCTTATGGAATGGCTTTCATAAAAATAAAACCTAACACAGCCGCCGCCAGTTTAAATACGATTCAAAAAACATTCAAACAATTGTTTCCGCTCAGTCCTTATAGCTACACATTCATGAATGAAGAAAATATAAAAAAGTATGAAGCAGAGGCGAAGTGGAAACAGATCATGCTACTCGGGGCTATTCTCACCATTTTTATTTCATGCATTGGTTTATTCGGTTTATCCGTACTCGCTGCCGAAAAGCGCATAAAAGAGATAGGTATCCGGAAGGTCCTGGGCGCTTCCGTAAAAGGTGTTGCAACTATTCTTTCTAAGGATTTTTTAAAGCTGATCTGCATTGCATTAATTATTGCAATACCGGCGGCATGGATGGTCACTAATAAATGGCTACAGAAGTATCCGTACCGGATTACACTGGGTTGGAAGTTGTTTGCATCTGCAGCAATTTTAGTTATGCTGATTGCAATAATCACTGTAAGCTTCCAGGCTATAAAAGCAGCGGTGGCGAATCCTGTGAAAAGCCTTCGTACGGAATAGTGCGTTGCATCGAAGGAGTAATGAATGTTGAACAATGTAACGGCAATTTATTACTCATTTCTGATTACTGATCACTCATTAAAGAAAAAACATGATCAAAAACTATTTTAAGACAGCATGGCGTAATCTTATTCGGAACAAGGCTTTTTCCGTGATAAATATTTCAGGATTAGCATTGGGTCTTACCTGCAGCTTGCTTATTGTCCTTTGGATACATGATGAGCGAAGTGTCGATGGTTTTCATAAAAACGGGAAGCTGTTATACCAGGTTTATGAACGCAATTATTACGATGGTAAAGTTGAAGCGAGTTATCCTACCCAGGGCCTGCTGGCTGAAGAATTAAAAAAAGTGATACCTGAAGTACAGTATGCAAGCGGTTTTGAATATGCCTCCGCTCCAGGGACATTTAACACTTTTGAAGCAAATAATAAGGTGAACAAAATGGGTGGCTTGTATGCGGGCACAGATTTCTTCAGCATGTTCAGTTATCCGCTGCTACAAGGGACCGCGCAAACAGCATTAAATTCTCCGGGAGGAATAGCTATTTCAAAAAAAATGGCGGAAAATTTTTTCGGCAGTACAGAAAAGGCAATAGGACAATTGATCCGTTTTGAAAACAAAGACGAATTAAAAATCACTGCCGTCTTTGAAAATATCCCGGCCAACTCATCTCAGCAGTTTGACTTCCTGAGAACCTGGCATGATTTCGTTAAAGACAATGATTGGGTACACAACTGGGGCAATACAGATCCTTCCACTTTTGTACAATTACGTAAGGATGCAGATCGGTTAAAAGTAGAAGCAAAGATCAAAGATTTCATCTACAGGTACCAGCAAAAGGATAACTCTTTTCGCACGGAACTAGCCATTCAACCTTATCCTGAAAAATATTTGCATTCTTCTCTTAAAAACGGCTATGTTGATGGCGGACGCATTGAATATGTGAACTTGTTCTTAATCGTAGCCGTTTTTATCCTTTTTATTGCCTGTATCAATTTCATGAATCTTGCAACTGCGCAATCTGCAAAGCGTGCGAAAGAAGTGGGACTACGCAAAGTGGTTGGTGCAGCCCGCTTTTCACTGATTAAACAGTTTATTGGCGAAGCACTATTGCTAACATTATTTTCCATTGTGATCGCGATCGTTTTATCAGCCACTCTATTGCCAGCCTTTAACAGTCTCACTGGAAAACAACTAACTATTCCGTTTACACAACCATTGTTCTGGATTGCGATGGCCACACTAATGATAATAACTGGTTTTGTGTCGGGTAGTTATCCTGCACTCTTTCTTTCTTCCCTAAACCCGGTAAAAGTTCTAAAGAGCAGTTTAAAATTTGGATCAGGCAACATTTTTTTGAGACGGGGATTAGTTGTTTTTCAGTTCACGCTCTCTATCATTCTAATTGTCGGCATGATCGTTACTTATCGCCAGATGGATTATATCCAAAGTAAGAATCTTGGCTATGACAGGGATGATCTTTTATATATTCCAATTGAGGGTGAGCTCGCAAATAGATATGAAGTCTTTAAACAACGAGCCACAGAAATACCCGGCGTAGTGAATATCTCGAAGATGAGAAACTCCCCCACTGTCATCGAACATCATACAGGAAGCATAAGTTGGCCCGGTAAAGATCCAAACCTCACAGTGTCATTTGCAGATGCGGTGGTTGGTTATGATTTTGTAGAGACGATGAGGCTTCAATTGAAGGAAGGCCGCGACTTCTCAAAAGAATTCGGCACAGACTCGGTTGGCTACATGCTCAATGAAACAGCCGTAAATAAGATCGGCTTTACAAATCCCATTGGGGAAACTGTGGTATGGGGAAAACATCCCGGAAAGGTCATCGGTGTTATAAAAGATTTTCATTTTAGTTCAATGCATCAATCCATAGAACCACTAATCCTGCGTCTTGACGAAAACTGGGGTTGGGGTACTATCCTGGTGCGCATGAAGACGGGAAGTACGAAACAAGTTCTCGCCGGACTTGAAAAATTATGTGCCGCGATGAATCCGAAATTTCCTTTTACCTGGCAATTCTCAGATAACGAATTTTCTAAACTATATAAAAGTGAAGCGATAGTTAGCAGGCTTTCCAATTATTTTGCCTTCCTCGCCATACTCATTTCTTGTCTCGGATTGTTTGGCCTGGCAACATTTACCGCAGCACAACGCACCAAGGAGATCGGTATACGCAAAGTTCTTGGAGCATCAGTACCGCAAATTGTTGCAATGCTATCCGGAAGCTTTATGAAGCTTGTTGTGATTGCCATGCTTATTGCATTTCCGGTCGCACGGTATTTTATGAATAAATGGCTGGACAATTTTGCATACAAAGTGCATTTTGCCTGGATCATTTTTTTGATCGCGGGGTCGGTGGCCCTATTGATCGCTCTTTTAACAGTGAGCTACCAGGCTATAAAAGCGGCAGTAGTCAACCCAGTGAAATCATTACGAACGGAATAAATAAATCAAGCTATAAGCTAATAGCTTATAGCTAAAAGCTTTTTCTATGCTTAAAAACTATCTTAAAACTGCCTTTAGGAACTTAGTTCGCCGAAGGAACTATACCATTATTAATATAGCCGGTTTAGCAGCTGGCATTGCGATTTGTCTTGTATTATTCCTTGTGATACGCTATGAAATGAGCTTTGATAATTATCATCAGAGGAAAAACAGGATCTATCGTGTGTTGACAGAATATCACCATGCAGATTCGCCTGACATTTTTTATGGGAAAGGAGTTCCTGCTCCCTTACCCGCAGCTTTAAAAACAAATTTCCCCCAGGCTGAAAAAGTAGCCGTTATTTATTCCGAAGGCAACGACCAGATACAGGTGCTGGATGACAATGGTCAACCCGTTAAAAAATTCAAAGAAGAACAAGGCGTGTTTTTTACAGAGCCTTCGTTGTTTGACATATTTGATTTCAAATGGCTCGCAGGAAGCCCGGCTTCATTAAGTAATCTTAACTCGGCAGTGATTACAAAGACAATCGCTGAAAAATATTTTGGTGACTGGCAGTTTGCTATTGGCAAAATGATCAAGTGGAATAACCAGGATCCTCTAAAAATAACCGGCATTTTAGCAGATATCCCCGAAAACACTGACCTGCAGTTCAAAGTTGTGATCAGGTTCGGCACAGGTTCTACTGCTCAATATTCGAGGTACACTAACTGGGATGGTACAAGCACAAGCTATGTGTGTTATGTTTTATTACCAGCTAATGTCTCTGCCGCATCTTTTAATACACAGTTAAGAGCTTTTGCAAGAAAAATGAAATCGCCTGAAAATAAGGATAGTCACATCATACAACCATTAAATAAGATACACTACGACACGCATACTGGTGATTTTAGTAACAGGACAATAAGCCCTTCTTTACTCAGGGCACTGTGGTTGATTGGTGCCTTCATCCTTTTAATAGCCTGCGTAAATTTTATAAACCTTTCAACTGCCCAGGCTGTTAATCGCTCAAAGGAAGTGGGAATAAGAAAAGTCTTGGGAAGCAACAAGGTCAATCTTAAATTCCAGTTCATTACTGAAACTTTCCTGATCGTTCTGACATCGGTTGTGCTGGCAATTATCATTGCCGTTTTTGCATTGCCTTTCATCGGAAATGTTTTAGCAAAACCTCTTTCATTTCACAAAACCGATTACCCGGCGATTGCTTTATTTCTTGTAGCGTTAAGTATTGTGGTCACGGCGCTCGCAGGTTTCTATCCATCCATCGTGCTGTCGAGGTTTAATCCGATCACCGCATTAAAAAACAAAGTCAACGGAAGGGCTTCAAAAGGAATTTCGCTACGCAGAGGCCTCGTTGTTTTCCAGTTTGTCATTGCCCAGGCATTGATCATCGGCACACTCATCATCGTAAAGCAAATGAATTATTTCACTCACCAACCTTTAGGTTTTGATAAGACGGCCATTGTAAATATTCCTTTCCCCGGGGACAGTGTGGGCATCAGCAAGCTCGATTATTTGCGCGGACAGCTGGCCGACATAAAAAGCCTTCAAAGCGTCACCTTCAGCTCAAACACGCCGGTTGAAGATGACAACGACATGTGGAGCACATTTAAATATAATCACGCAGAAAAAGAAACGGACTTCTATGTGATCACAAAGTTTGCAGATGATCAATATCTCTCTACCTACAAATTGCCTCTTGTGGCAGGCAGAAACCTTCAGCGCTCAGATACTGCAAGAGAATTCCTGGTCAGTGAAATGCTTGTAAAAAATCTTGGCATCGCCAATCCGCAGGATGTTTTGAATAAAGAAATAAATCTATGGGGATTCATGAACGGGCAAATTGTAGGTGTGGTGAAAGACTATACTGCCAGGTCTTTCCGCCGCGACAGGGCTCCTGTCCTTATCACAACTGCGAAAAGATTTTATAACCAGGCAGGAATAAAGTTCGCAACAGCAGATGTTTCTTCTGCCATGAGATCAATTGAAAGACTGTGGGGACAAACATTCCCTGAATTTGTTTTTGAATATAAATTCCTGGATGACAAAATTGAAAGCTTTTACAAACAGGAAAACCAGTTATCAAATCTCTACCAAATTTTTGCGGTCATCGCCATATTCCTGAGTTGCCTTGGATTATACGGACTGGCTTCTTTTATGGCAGTACAAAGAATAAAAGAGGTGGGTATCCGAAAAGTGCTGGGTGCATCGGTAAGGAGCGTTGTATATCTTTTTTCAAAAGAGTTCATCATCTTAATAGGAATTGCCTTTGCTATCGCCTCTCCTATTTCCTGGTATTTTATGCATAAGTGGTTACAGGATTATGTATATCGTATCAACATAAGCTGGTGGCTATTTATCGCCGGTGGTATCTCTGCGATCGTGATTGCACTGATCACTGTTAGTTTCCAGGCGATCAAAGCGGCCATTGCGAATCCGGTCAAGTCGTTGCGAACTGAATGAGTAAAATGAGTGATCAGTGATAAACTCTCATTATTCATTACTGATTATTGATTAAAGAAGAAAATATGCTAAAAAATTATTTCAAGATCGCGTGGCGAAATTTATGGAAGAATAAAATTTTTTCTGCCATTAATGTTTTGGGGCTTTCTGCAGGTTTAGCCTCTTGCATCCTGATCTTTCTGTTTATCCAGCATGAACTTAGCTATGATAAGTTCAATAAGCACGCTAAAAATATTTACCGCCTCACATCTCTCATGCAAAGTGCCGGGGGCAACACCGAATTGGTTGTCACTCCTGCACCCTGGGGACCTTTAATGAAAAAAGACTTCCCTGAAATTAAGGAGTACACCAGGCTGTTAAAAGATGACAAGTCAGTAATGGGGGAACCTGGCCAGCAGCATTTTTATGAAGAGGGCTTGATGTATGCCGATTCAACTTTTTTTGATGTATTTTCTGTAGCGCTGGAACAGGGCGATATTCATCGTGCATTGGAAAAACCAAACAGCCTGATACTTACGAATGAAATGGCAAGAAAATATTTTGGCAATGCAAACCCGATCGGCAAAACACTTGAATTAAATTCTTTTGGAAGAAACTTTAATGTGGAGGTTACAGCGATCGTCAGGAGACTCCCCGCATCGCATTTTACTTTCAATAGTATTGTTTCCATGCAAACGCTGGGCGACCTGAGTAGCATGTGGTCGTTTCATATGTTCCAGACATATCTCTTGTTGAATAATAATGCGTCTCCCTTAGCTCTTGAAACAAAATTTCCCGGCTTTGTAAATAAATATATTATAAACAATCCCCAGGCCGATGGGAAAAATGATATCCATCTTCAGCCACTGACCGATATTCATTTACGTTCCCATTTCACCGGCGAGATTGATACCAATGGAAACATTACTTATGTGTACGTATTTGCAGGAGTGGCGTTATTTATTCTACTCATTGCTTGTTTCAATTTTACCAATCTTACTACAGCAAGGGCGCTTACAAGAGCAAAAGAGGTAGGCTTGCGAAAGGTGGTCGGGGCCGACAAGAAACAGTTGCTATTCCAGTTTTTAGCCGAAACGGTTTTGTTTGCTTTGATCGCCCTTGTGATTGCAGTCGCACTCGCCTATTTACTGCTCCCTGTATTTAACCAGGTGTCAGGAAGGGAATTGATTCTTGATCTTCATAATAATTATTCTTTATTGCTATTGCTCGTTGCACTCGTGGTTGGCGTCGGGTCGATGGCTGGCTTATATCCCGCGGTTGTGCTTTCGGCCTTTAAACCGATCGAGGTACTGAAAGGGAAATTCATAAAAAGCAGTAAAGGCGCTTCATTCAGAAAGATCCTGGTAACGCTCCAGTTTGTCGTTTCGATCGCACTCATCGCAACGACGATCCTCGTCAGCAAGCAACTGAATTTTTTGCAAAGTAAAAATCCTGGTTTTACCAAAGAAAACGTAGCCGTACTAACCTTACCGAAAGATGCCGATACACTCAGGCTTGAGTCTTTCAAAAATGCGCTTTTGAGTGATCATGAGATAAAATCTGTGGCAGGTGCATCAATGCTCCCCAGTGAAAAAATAGCGGTAAACCTGGTGAACGATGGCAACGCAGATCTAAGTAAAGCGATTTCCATGCAAATGCTTTTTACCGACATTGATTTTATCCCCACCATGCAAATGAAGGTGATCGCGGGAAGAAGCTTTGACAAAAATATGCCTACGGATAAAGCAGAAGGCTTTGTCATTAACGAAGAAGCAGTAAAAAAAATGGGATGGCAAGATCCTGCCGCGGCAATCGGCAAAACCATTCAATGGGTGAATCCTGGCACCATCATAAAAAGTGGTAAAGTAATCGGTGTAGTAAAAGATTTTAATATTACGCCGCTGAGGTCTGCTGTCGAGCCCTTGGTTATGCACTACCTTCCACAACGCTTTCAATATTTATACGTACGGTTCAGTCAATATCAGGCGGCGGCCGTGTTAGCCGTCCTTCAAAAACAATTCAGCCAGTTTTATGCAAAGCAATCTTTTGAATACAGTTTTTTAGATGATACACTAAACAACCTATACAGAAGTGAACAAAAACTAAGTTCCATTTTCTCTTATTTCTCGTTTTTGGCAATTATCATCGCCTGTATGGGGGTGCTTGGCCTGTCGCTTTATTCCATTCAACAGCGTATAAAAGAAATTGGTATCCGCAAGGTGCTTGGCGCTAGCGTTTTCAACATCACTATTGAACTGGTAACGGAATTTATAAAGCCTATAGTCATCGCATCCTGTATAGCGACTCCGATAGCATGGTATGCGATGAACGAGTGGTTAAAAGACTTCGCCTATCATATTCAAATAAGTTGGGCAGTGTTCCTGTTCGTGACAATATTGGTTTTAGTATTGGCAATACTAACGATGAGTATACAATCGATAAACGCGGCGATAGCAAACCCTGTGAAAAGCCTTCGAACTGAATAGTGCGTTGTGTCGAAGGAGCAATGAATGATGAGTAATGAGTGAGTACAATCACTCATCACTGATTATTGATCATCATTAAAGAAAAAGACATGGTCCAAACTTACATCAAACAGTTTCGGAGAAATATTGCAGCGAATAAGACTTATTCCTTGCTGAACATTATCGGTTTGTCTGCGGGACTGACCTGCTTTGCCTTTATTTTTCTTTGGGTCACAGATGAGCTTAGCTATGATAAGTTCAATGACAATTACACCAGGATTGTTCGACTGGTCTCAACAACAAAAACTGAAACAGGTGCCGTCGAATCCGCAGTATCATCTGCTCCAATGGCCCAGGCTTTAAAACACGATTACCCCGAGGTAGAGAATACAGTTAGATTGAGCATGAGAGCGGAGATCATCACTTTCAAAAATCAACAGGTGCTTCAACCAGGCATCCTACTTACCGATCCTTCGTTCTTTAATATCTTTAGTTATCACATGTCGCGGGGGAGTGAAGCAACAGCTTTAAGCGAGCCTTTCTCTATTGTTCTTACACAATCAACGGCGAAAAAATACTTTGGAGAAAAAGATCCGATCGGTGAAACCCTTCTCATTAATATGTATGACAATACCGGGTACGGGGCTTTGTATAAAATAACAGGAGTGATGCCCGATCCTCCGAAGAATGCTCACTTCACATTCAATATGCTTGCTTCCTTTAAAACAGTTGAAACAATAGATCCCGATGTGCTTACAACAGATGGATGGGGAGATGCCAGCTTTTACACATATTTGTTATTGAGAAAAGGAGTAGATCAGAAAGCCCTTTCAACAAAGATCTCTCAGTTTTATGCGAAATATGTTGGCGACATGTATCCCATCTGGCGTAATATATATTCGTACAAAGTGCAGCCATTGGCAGATATTCACCTTCGCTCCAATCTTCAGTATGAAATAGCAGCGACGGGCAGCATTACGAAAGTTTATATTTTTTCGCTCATCGGTGTTTTCATTTTGCTATTGGCAGGAATTAATTATACCAATCTGGCAACCGCCCGAGCCACTGCCAGGGCAAAAGAAGTAGGTATTAAAAAAGTAGTGGGTGCCGGAAAAAGCCAGTTGATATTTCAATATTTATCGGAATCTGTTTTTACAGCATTCATAGCATTAATGATCTCTTTCCTGGCATCGCTTCTTCTTCAACCCTATTTTTATCAACTTACAGGGAAAGATCTTTCTTTATTCTCTTCTCCATTTCTTCTCTGCTTTCTTGCAGGCATGACATTCTTATCAGGCATCCTTGCCGGTATTTACCCAGCCATTGTGCTCTCAGGATTTAAACCTGCAGGGATATTGAAAGGTTCATTTAAATCCGGTGAAAAAGGAATACTACTGAGAAAAACGCTGATCGTATCGCAATTCACCATCACAATCATACTGATCACCGGGATCACGATTATTTATTCCCAGATGTCCTTTATAAAACAAAAAGATCTCGGTTACAATAAAGATGCTTTGCTCTTCTTAAGAGTCAATGGAAACACCGATGTCATTAATGGCTATGATGCTTTTAAAAATGAACTAAAAGCATCTTCACTTGTTTCAGGTGTCGCTACTTCCAATTCGATGATCGTGGGTGGACTCAGCAGCGGAGGTTCGGAAACCGTTGATACGAAAGGGAATCCTTTGCAGGTAAATACATCAAGACTAAGAATTGACAAAGATTACATTGATGTTTATGGTTTAAAGCTGCTGGCAGGACAAAATTTTACTCCTCATGCATGGGAAGATACGATCCGCCAGGTTATCCTTAATGAAACGGCTGTGAAAAAATTTGGTTGGACATCCAATGAATCCGCAATCGGTAAACCCTTTAAAATGGGAGGACAAAAAGGAATAGTAATAGGTGTGGTCAATAATTTTCATTTTAATTCATTAGAACAGGCCATAGAACCCCTGGCGATTTATCCTGTAGATAGAAGATTCTCAAGGATTACTTTGAAAGTAGATCTAGGAAAAACTAGCCAGGCCTTAACATTAGTAAAAGAGGTATGGAAGAAACATTTTACTTCAGCGCTTTTTGATTATGATTTTGTGAGCCAGGAACTAAAACAGCAATACCTGGCTGAAGAAAAGTTTTCAAAAATATTTTTTTATTTCTCTATACTGTCGTTGCTTATCGCTTCGCTCGGTTTGTATGGACTAATATCTTTTACAATTTTTCAAAAAACAAAAGAGATAGGAATCAGGAAAGTTCTAGGCGCTACTGCAAGCAGGATCGCTGTGATGTTATCAGGAAGCTTTTTAAAGCTGATCATCATTGCATCTTTTATTGCGATGCCCATTGCGTGGTATGCGATGAATCAATGGCTACGAGGTTTTGCTTATCGCATCACCTTGTCATGGTGGATGTTTGGAGTTGCGGTATCCCTTGTGCTTGTCGTGGCGATCCTGACTACAGGGTTCAGGGCAATAAAGGCAGCAGTGGCAAACCCGGTGAAGTCATTACGAACGGAGTGACAGCCTTCGGATACCGCCGGGGATGAAGTCACTTCGTCCAAAATAACTAAATACTGACGAATGCAGTTCTTGAGTTAAATAAGTGATTACCTATTGATAAATAACCTTTATGTTCAAAAATTATTTTAAAAGCTCGTGGCGAAGTTTATGGAAAAATAAATTTTACAGCACAATAAATATAGCAGGGCTTGCGATTGGATTAGCTGTTGGCATAATGATCCTGCTTTGGGCGCAGGACGAGCTCAGTTTCGACAGCTTTCATAAACATGCGGGCAATATCTACAAAATCAATTCACATCTTGGCAAAGGTGCCGACGAGCAGATCTGGGAAGGTGCTCCAGCCCCACTCGCCATTTTTTGCAGGCAATCCGTTCCTGAAGTGGAGAACGAAGTAAGAATAGATAATGCGAATGGCCCGTTCCTGTTTAAATATGCTGACAAAAAATTCATTGAAACTCATCTGGCCTGTGTCGATTCTACCTTCTTCTCTGTGTTTGATTTCAAAATGATTCAGGGTAATCGACAGAAGCCATTCCCCAATATGAATTCCATCATCCTTACAAAGTCAAAAGCAAAAAAATATTTTGGCAATGAAGAAGCGATCGGCAAAGTGCTGTCAATGGACTTCGGAAATTTTACCGTGAGCGGAGTGATAGAAGATTTCCCACAAAACTCAAGCATCCGATATGAGATGCTTTTGCCCTGGGCATTAGACGCTTATTATTTTACAAAATCAGGTGGAAACGGAGACTGGAAAACGATAGATGAAGACCTCGGAAGTTTTTCTTATCAAATTTACCTGCAATTGCAAAAAGGAGTATCGCCGAAAGTTGTAGAAAATAAGATTACACAGCTGTTCCGGGATAAAAAAGGCGATGACTCAAAAAATGATGCATTCAAATTACAGGCTTTAGAGAGCCGGCACCTGGTTACAAGAGAAGGTAATGCATCGGCACTACAAATTGTAAGGATATTTTTGCTTATCGCCATTCTTATTTTAATTATTGCCTGCATTAATTACGTGAATCTTTCTACAGCCCGCTCAATACTCCGGTCAAAAGAGGTGAGCGTGCGAAAAATTATCGGTGCATCGAGATACCAACTATTTATTCAATTCATCATCGAATCTGCCTTGTTGTTTTTCTTTGCTTCCACTCTTTCTTTTTTGATGATTTATTCTCTTCTTCCATTATACAACGAAATATCGCGGAAGCAGCTTGTATTCAGCGTGGCAGATAAAAATGTCTGGATCATCATCGCCAGCGCAATTATCGGTACGCTGGCCTTAGCAAGTATTTATCCGGCGCTGATGTTATCATCGTTCAAACCCTTACAGGTACTGAGAGGAAAACTTTCATTCGGGTTGGAGAATGTTGCCTTCAGAAAAGCTTTAGTTGTTGCGCAATTTTCATTTTCTGTTGGTTTAATCATCGGGACCATTGTTATCAGCAACCAGTTGGAATATATCAGAAATAAAGACCTTGGTTATGATAAAGAATATGTTTTCTCTTTTGCTTTAAAAGGAAATATTAACGAACACCAGGACGCTGTGAAGGCAGAACTCTTAAAGCAGGGAGGTGTTCTGGCAGTATCAACTTCATCTAACCCTGTTGTGGGCGAACATAGCAGCACCGGCGATACACAATGGGAAGGGAAACAAGCTGACAAAACATTTCTGGTACATCCGAATTTCATAGATCAGGATTTCATTCCCTTGCTAAAAATGCAAATGGCTCAGGGAAATAATTTCACCGGGGCAAAGTCCGATTCAGCACATTTTATCATAAATGAAACTGCAGTAAAACAAGCCGGCCTCCAAGACCCGATCGGAAAAAGTTTTACACTGTGGAATACAAAGGGAACAATCATAGGCGTCATTAAAGATTTTAACTATGCCTCTCTGAAAAAAAATATAGAACCCACTATATTTTGTTATGGCTCACATAACGCGTTCATGCATATAAAAACAAGTGGTAAAGATGCTCAGTCTGCCATTGCTGCTGCGGAAAAAGTTTGGAAACAATACGGTTCGGAATTTCCATTTGAGTATACTTTTCTCGATGAAGATTATAATAAGTTGTATGAATCGGACCAACGTGCGGGAGCATTGTTCAATGTGTTTGCGGCAATAGCAATATTTATTTCATGCCTTGGTCTTCTCGGGCTGGCAACCTATACAGCACAGGTTAAAACGAAAGAAATCGGCGTAAGAAAAGTGCTGGGTGCAAGTGTGGGAAGTATCACGCGTTTATTGGCAAAAGAATTTGTTGTACTGGTTTTAGTTGCCTTTGTCATTGCATCACCAGTCGCATGGTATGGGATGAATAAATGGTTGCAGAGTTATGTCTATCGGATAAATATTAGTGGCTGGACGTTTTTAATTGCAGGGGCATCGGCAGTGCTGGTGGCCTTATTAACAATAAGCTTCCAGGCAATAAAGGCGGCGATTGCAAACCCTGTGAAGAGTTTGAGAACGGAATAAACAGCTATAAGCCGCCAGCAATGACTGGACGACTTACGGCGACAGCTAAAAGCTTCTTATGCTAAAAAACTATTTTAGAATGGCGTTTCGCAATCTTGTGAAGAATAAGTTTTCTCCCTTGATCAATATCGGCGGCTTAGCCGCGGGTATGGCTGTTGCCATCCTTAAAAAGTTTGAGAACTGAAGAAAATAAGAAAAAAATGCCCTCTATTAAAAAAATAGCAATATCAGTTTTTTGTGCGACTTTATTTTCAAATACTCTTTTTGCACAAGACCAGGCGCCACAACTATTAAAGCAACCGGCAAACTGGCAGTTTGAAAGATTTGCGTTACCTCCCGAATTTGCGCCAAACATTCCGTACAAAGGTGTCGAAGAGTTAAGATTCTCACCGGGAATGTTTGTAAAGGATACGACTACTTATTTCACTTACGCTTTTGTTGCCGAGCTGGATAGCGTCCGTTCCGTCTCGCAGGATGACATCAGAAATTACCTGCTCAATTATTTTAAAGGTTTATGCAGCAGTACTGCCAAACAACGCCATCTTTCGATCGATACTTCAAAAATTAGTGTTGCCATTGAAAAGAACCAACATGCAGGAAAGGATGCTTTCTATAATGCCACATTAAACATTTTCGGTGTTTTTGCGGATGGCGCTCCTGTAAAATTAAATATGGAAATAAAAGTGATGGATGACAAGGCAACGTCAAAAATTTACCTTGTTTTTATTGCTTCACCACTAAATAAAACAGATAAAGTTTGGATGACGTTGCATTCAATTCAAAAGAATTTTACAATACCATAATCGTAGCATATGTTCAAGAACTATTTCAAAGTTGCATGGCGAAATCTTATTAGAAACAGAACTTCTTCTTTGATTAATGTGAGCGGTCTTGCCGTGGGTATAGCTGTCTCAATGTTGATAGGTTTATGGATCTATGATGAACTGTCATTTAATAAATGTCACCGGAACTATGACCGCATTGCACAAATAATGACACGTGGCGTGGATCCTAAGGATGGTCCGTTCGTTAACAATTCGGTACAATACCCGCTGGCAACTGAACTACAGACAAACTACGCCGATAATTTTAGACATTTCGTCAAGGCGTCGTGGGCACAGGATTATATTCTTACAGCCGGAGATAAAAAACTATCCGGTAAAGGGCAGTTTATGGGCGAAGGTGCACCTGAAATGCTCACATTAAAAATGAAGGCAGGAAATTGGGATGCGCTACATGATCCACATTCTATTGTGCTTTCAGCATCACTTGCCAAATCCCTTTTCGGAAATGCCGACCCTTTAAATCAAATAATACTCATCAGCAATAAGATAAGTGTAAAAGTTACCGGCGTGTTTGAAGATCTTCCCGTCAATTCACAATTTGGCTTCGTAAAATTTTTCTCACCCTGGAACCTTTGGGAAGCTGAGAACGACTGGATAAAAAAATCAGCTGACAATTGGGATAACCATTTTTTGAAAATTTATGCAGAAATAAAGCCGGGATTGGACTTCGAATCTGTGTATAAAAATATCAGAAATGCGGAGCTGAAGAATCTCAAAAAACTTGAAAATGAGCAAGAAGCTATTTCACGTAACCCACAGGTATTTCTCCTGCCAATGAGCGACTGGCATTTGCACCCTATTGATCGTAATGCGGTAGTTGATGATAAACCGGTTCGCATGGTATGGATGGTTGGTATCATCGGTGTGTTTATATTGTTGCTCGCCTGCATCAATTTTATGAACCTTAGCACCGCACGATCTGAAAAGAGGGCAAAAGAAGTAGGGATACGCAAAACAATTGGTTCCCTCCGTAAACAACTGGTATACCAGTTTTTTAGTGAATCTTTTTTGGTTGTGATATTTTCCTTTATAATATCGTGCGTCCTTGCAACCTTGCTTCTGCCTTGGTTCAATAACCTGTCGGATAAAGAGATGACTCTTCCGCTGAATAATTTTTATTTCTGGTTAATCACTGGAGCTTTCATCTTCATCACAGGCTTACTGGCGGGGAGTTACCCCGCTTTGTATCTTTCTTCTTTCAAACCTATCAAGGTTTTAAAAGGCACTTTTCATACCGGGCTATTGGCATCGCTGCCTCGCAAAATTTTAGTGGTGATGCAGTTCACGGTTTCAGTAGCACTTATCATCTGCACAGTTGTAGTGTATCGTCAATTACAGTTTGCCAGGAATAGGCCCGTAGGTTATGATCGTGAAGGATTGATTATGGTGGATATGAGATCCGATGACTTTTATGGCAAATATGATTTGCTGAGGTCTGAGTTATTCAATACAGGTGTCGTATCAAATATGTCTGAATCCATGGGCATGCTGACTGAATTGGTGTCAGGCAATGATGGGTTTGATTGGAAGGGAAGAAATCCTAATAAGAACGAAAGTTTTGGAACGCTTGCTGTCACCCATGAGCATGGAGAAACGATAGGCTGGAAATTTATTGCAGGTCGCGATTTCTCAAGAAAATTTATCAGCGATTCATCAGGTGTAGTAATCAACGAAGCAGCGGAAAAATATTTGGAACTAAAAAATCCTGTAGGTGAAGTCATCACATGGAAATGGAAAGACAATAAACCTGTGCCCTATACGATTTTAGGAGTTATTAAAAATATGGTGATGGAGTCACCCTATGAAGCGGTTGAACCAACTATGTTTTTTATAAAACCGCTGAACGGAGGCGTAAGCTGTATCAATATACGAGTTAAACCAGGTGTTACAATGAATACAGCACTTCCCCGCATTGAAGCTGTATTTAAAAAAAATATTCCCTCGGTACCATTTGAATATAAGTTTGCTGATAAAGAGTACGCACAAAAATTTGCAACCGAGGAGCGTACCGGTAAACTTGCCGGATTCTTTGCTGTACTTGCGATTTTTATTTCATGTCTTGGTTTATTCGGTATGGCATCGTTCATGACAGAGCAGCGTACAAAAGAAATCGGTGTGCGAAAAGTGCTGGGAGCGTCGGTATTTAATTTATGGAGTTTGCTGTCCAGACAGTTTGTATTGCTGGTCGTGTTTTCTTTTTTCATAGCTGCACCTATTGCGTTTTATTTTATGAATAACTGGTTACAGAATTATCAATATCGTACAGAACTTTCATGGTGGATTTTTGCAGCAGCAGGTTCTGCTTCATTACTAATTACTTTATTAACGGTAAGTTTTCAATCGATAAAAGCAGCAGTGGCTAATCCTGTGAAATCACTGAGAACGGAATAATCATAGCTAAAAGACTTTTTATGTTTAAAAATTATTTCAAAACCGTTTTGCGATCATTGATCCGGAACAAACTTTATACAACACTTAATATCGCCGGCTTGACATTCGGGATCAGTTGTTTCTTATTAATAGGACTCTACCTCTTCGACGAACTCACTTTCGATCAGCAACACAGGAATGCGGGCAGAATTTTCCGGGTGGTAGAACATAGAACTGTAAATGGCGAATCAACCACGATAGCAGGGGCTGGTTATAAACTGGCAGAAGAATCGAAGAAATTGACCGGCGTTGAAAAAACAACCCGCATGGTGAGAACCGGCCGGGCAAACATCATCAACCCGGAAAATCCTGAAAATTTCTTCCAGGAAACTGTTACGATTGCGGATCAATCCTTCCTCGAGATTTTCGATTTTCCCTTGGTCAGCGGTGATAGAAAAACCGCGCTAACCGCACCCAATTCGATTCTCATTACGGAAGACCTTGCCAGACGGCTATTCAACAAAACGGATGTGCTTGGCAAGAACCTCCAGTTTAGCTTCATGGAGTCTCCATTGAAAATTACAGGTATCTTAAAAAATCATCCGCGCAATTCAAGTTTTGATTTCAGTTCACTTATATCCGATGCTTCTTTTCAAAACAGTGATTATTACAGATCACTGGCCACGAATGACTGGTTGTCGGAAAATTTTTCTGTATATGCATTATTAAACCCAAATGCTGATCCAAGGACCATCGCCAGCGGAATGACAAACCTGGTGCGTGCTAATTTCACTGCTCCTGCAGGTACTACTTATTTTTTCAGTTTACAGCCGCTGAAAAAGGTACACCTGGATTCAGAAAATATTGTCGATGGTGCGAGGAATTCAAATGTGGATACTATGGCCAAGGGAAGCAAGGTTTATATCAGGATATTTGCATTCATTGCTCTCTTTCTTCTCCTGATCGCCGGCATCAACTACATGAATCTTACAACGGCAAGAGCCTCGAGCCGTCTAAAAGAGATCGGTGTCCGTAAAACGATCGGCGCCTTTCAAAGTAATTTGATCAGGCAATTTCTGTTTGAATCATTACTGGTTACTCTTATAGCATTTTTATTATCGGTGGCAGTTGTGAATCTTTTGTTGCCGGTATTTAACCGTTTCACCAATAAAGACCTTTCACTTGGTCTTTCCACCGATTATCGCATTTGGCTTTATTCAATTGCATTCGCGGTGATCACCGGCCTGCTTTCCGGTAGTTACCCGGCACTCATGCTTTCGCGTTTTAAACCTGTTTTATTATTAAAAGGGCTGAAGCTTCAAAATAAAAATGATCTGTCCCTCAGGAAAGGCCTGGTGATCTTTCAATTCACGATCTCGGTCATAATGATCATTGGTACGATCGTTCTCTTTTTACAGGTACACTATCTCAACCATGCAAACCTTGGCTTTAATAAAGATCTTTTGGTAGTGATCGATGTAAATACGCGCATGGCAAGATCAAATTTCGAAGCGGTAAAGAGTGAAATGTCGAAGATCCCCTCTGTAAAAAATGTGTCTGTCACATCCAGGGTACCCGGGGAGTGGAAATCGATCAGCACTGTCAGGATAAAAAATATTGGAAGTGGCGATGAGCTCAAAGTAGCCTACCTGATCGGTGCGGATAAGGATTTTCTAAAAACTTATGAGATCAAATTATTGAAAGGAAGAAATTTTGATACACCTGCGGATTCATCTTCGATCATTCTTAACGAAACAGCAGCGAAAATGCTGAATATATCAGAAGCTTCTGATCAAACCGTTGAAATTCCCGAGACGTCGAGAAATGGCGATGGCAATTTTACTTCTCTTAACAATGAAAACATCCCATTTAAACCAAGAGTCGTCGGAATCGTAAAGGATTTTCATTTCCAGACGTTGAGAAATAAGATCGAACCATTGGTGTTGGCTTATAACAACAACCCGGTGTTTGTGATCGATTATTACTCGGCGAGGATTTCGGCCAACAATATCAAAGGCACATTAGACAAGTTAAAGGACGTAATGGTAAAGAATGATAAAAATGATCCTTTTGAATACCATTTTTTGAACGACCAGCTGGCATTGTTCTACATAGAGGACGGCCGTCGTCAAACAATTTTGATCTGGGCTGCGCTCGCAACAATTTTTATTGCCTGCCTGGGTCTTTTTGGGCTGGCGACATATTCAGCCGAACAAAGAATAAAAGAGATTGGGGTTCGAAAAGTGTTGGGCGCAACTGTCCTCAACCTGGCTTCATTGCTGTCAAAGGATTTCCTGAAACTTGTCCTTATTGCAAATGGTATTGCTTTTCCCATAGCGTGGTGGGCCATCAACAAATGGTTACAAGAATATGCCTATCATGTTAATGTGCAGTGGTGGGTCTTTGCTATTGCAGGTATATCGGCATGCGGCATTGCATTATTGACAGTTTCGTACCAGGCAGTGAAAGCGGCGATTGCGAACCCGGTGAAATCATTGCGAACGGAGTAAAGCCGCTAAATCCCCCTTTGGGTGGGGACTTTTGAGGCTCATGAAATATGAACGAAAAATGATCTTTTAAAATAATAAACCTTCTCCGCCTGAGGCGGAGGAATAAGAAGGGGGCCTTATGCTAAAAAACTTCTTCAAAGTCGCTGTCCGTAATCTTTTTAAACAAAGAAGTTACAGCCTGCTTAATTTGTTAGGCTTATCATTAGGTATTGCCTGTGGGCTATTGCTGACTCTCCACATAAAAGAAGAATTGAGTTATGAAAAAAGTTTTCCCAAGCATGATCGCATCTTCAGGGTGGCAAGTACGGAATGGTCAAAATCATCGCCACCATTGGCTGGTGAAATGATAAAATATTTTCCGGAAATAAAAAGTATTGGCCGGTTTGCAGAGGCGGGCACCAATGTAATAAACTCCGATCCGGATCATAAGTTTGAATGCACGGGATATTTTGCGGATTCTACAGTAGATTACATATTTGACCTTAAACCTGTCGCCGGTAATCCATTTCATGCGTTAACGGAGCCTTTTGCCATCGTCATTACCCGCAGCATGGCAAAAAAATTCTTTGGAAAAGCAAATCCTCTTGGACAAAAACTAAAAATAAATGACCGGGATGAAGTCTGGGTAAGGGCAGTTATTGAAGACCTGTCGCCGAATTCTCACTTGCAATTTGATTACCTGTATTCAATGACCAGTTTTTACAAATTCGTTCCTCAAAACTGGCTTGATAGCAAAGGATGGATGTTCGGCTGGACATATATCCTATTGAATAAAAAGGAAGATATTACCAGGGTCAAAAGCCGGATAGAAGATTTTTGGCTTAAATACAAGCAGGATGATCCTAATAAAGATGAAGTTCGTGCTGAAGCCAAGGCCGTCCGTTTTCAACCACTCACGGATATACACCTTACCTCCAACCTGATCCAGGAAATGGGGCCGAACAGCAGCATAATATACATTTATATTTTTATTGCTGTAGAGGTGCTGATCTTACTGATAGCCTGCGTAAATTTTATTAACCTGTTTACTACCCAGGCCTTAAAAAGGCTTAAGGAAGTTTCTATCAGGAAAATATTGGGTGCACAAAAAATACAATTGGTTCTTCAATTTCTTGGAGAAGCATTTATGCTTACCATCCTTGCCGGTATCATAGCGGTATTACTTTATCAAATTGCTCTGCCATTTTATAATAACATCGCCAGCAAACAAGTATCGGCCAGCGAGATATTACAACCTTCGAACCTGTTAATACTGACAGGTATTGTTTTTTTTACGGGTTTATTATCCGGTTTATTCCCTGCATTATTTATTGCAGGCTTTGAACCCGCAACTGCGCTAAAAGGGATCAGGCTTCCAAAAACATCCGCCAGTTTATTGCGCAAGGGATTGGTCGTTTTTCAATTTGTAGTAGCCGCTTTCCTGATCATCTCAACGGTGTTGATTTACCAGCAAATGAAATTATTCAGGAATAAACAAATGGGATTTGATAAGGACCAGGTGATGGTCGTTAAGGTGTATGGAAGTTTCAGAGAAAAACTTCTTAAACAGTCTGATGTTGTGAAGAATGAATTTTTGCGCAACCCGGATATCCTGGCTGTGGGTGAGTCTTCCAACGTCATAGGAGATGACCTGAGTGTTGAATCCGTAACGCCGGTCAATGCTCCCAAAGAAAGAGAATATCCGACAGTTCGGGTCTACCGGGTGGACGACGATTATTTAAATGTGTTAAATATAAAATTAAAAGAGGGTAGAAATTTTTCACGAAGCTTTAATGATTCTGCCTCCTTTATTATTAATGAAAAGGCCGCCGAGGTGCTGGGGTTGAAAAATCCTTTGGGAAGTACGGTAATCAATAATACTCGTGGCGTGCAGGGTAAAGTAGTTGGAGTAATAAAGGATTTTCATTTTACGTCCCTGCACAATGCGATCGAGCCGTTGGTACTGGAATACAATCCTGAATGGACAGAGAACGTGTTCATCAAAATCAGGGCCGGTAAAGCATCAGGAGTTATCAGTTATCTTAAAGGAGAAGTAGAAAAAATCGCTCCGGGTACTTTATTCAGTTATGGCTTCCTGGACGATCGTATTGCCGGCTTATATAAAAAGGAAGATAATATCAGCCAGGTATTGAAGGGATTTTCTTTGTTGGCAATTATTATTTCCTGCCTGGGTTTATTCGGACTGGCCGCTCATGCATCGGAATTAAGAACAAAAGAAATTGGCATTCGAAAAGTGATTGGTGCAAACCTGCCCAGCCTTATTCAATTGTTGTCAAAAGATTTTGTAGTATTTGTTTTGATCGGAAACCTGGTTGCGTGGCCCCTGGCCTGGTATGCTGTTCATAAGTGGCTGCAGGAATTTACTTATAGAATAAATATCCAATGGCCGGTTTTTGTATTGTCAGCTTTATTGACATTGATCATTGCCAGCATGACGATTGCCTGGCACTGTATAAAAACAGCAAGAACAAATCCCGTGAAATCGTTACGAACGGAATGAATAATGCGCGCCCGCGGTTCGGGCGGGAATGATGGGTAACCAGTCAGCTCAACTCATTACTCATTACTGATTACTCATAAAAAAGATCACATGTAGAAGGCAAAATTTATAACGCGTTAAAGAAACTTTATGCTGTACTACAATTTAAAATTGGCATTTCGCAACCTGGCTCGCCACAAAACGTTTTCATTTATAAACATTATCGGTCTTTCGATCGGTCTTGCCTGCTGCATTATCATCGGCTTGTATGCTTTTAACGAATTATCGTTCGACAAATTCAATGTTCGCCACAGTCAGATCTATCGGGTGGATAAGGTGACCAATGAAAAAGGAAAGGAAGGCTATAAAGATGCCATTACACCGGGTGCACTCGCGGACGAGCTGCCAAAACAAATTCCTGAAGTTGCGGCGGCGACACGGTTCAGGCCATGGTTTACCGAAATGCTGGTAAGCTACGATAGCATCCATATTAAATTGGATGATGTTGTTTATACAGACGCTTCCTTTTTACAGATGTTTGACTTCCCAATGAAAGAAGGAGACCGAAGGACGGCACTGGCAGAACCCAATACGGCGGTGATCACTGAATCAACAGCAAAGAAATATTTTAAAAATGAAGACCCCATTGGAAAGACACTGGTAACCCTAAACAATATTCCCGTAAAAATAACTGCGATCACCAAAGATGTTACATCTCAATCCTCTTTGCAGTTTACTATGCTCATTTCATGGGGAACGGTGGTTGCCAATAAGGATTATTTTTTCTGGATGACTAACCAGACAACGAATGTCGTCTACAGTTTTGTTCGATTAAAAGAAAATTCCAATTCAGTAAAAGTGGGAGAAAAGATCTCCGATCTTGAACACAAATACCGTGATGAAACAGAATTTGCCTACAGGATCTTTCTTCAGCCACTTGACGATATACATCTGCATTCGTCGGATATCCAGTATGCCGAGCAATTTCACACAAACAGCAGCAAGATCGTTTATACGCTTCTTATCATTGCCGCATTCATTTTATTAATTGCCTGTTTCAATTTCATCAACCTCACTACTGCGGGCGCATTGGGTCGGGCGAAAGAAACCGGTGTACAAAAAGTGCTGGGTGCAAACCACTGGCAGCTGGTAAGAAAATTTTTCGGTGAATCATTTCTTCTTTGCCTCATATCCCTTGCGATCGCTGTATTCTTTGTAATCATTATCCTGCCATTCTTCAACCAGCTGACGAATGCGAATCTTCAAACTTCATTGTTGTTGCAATGGAATGTGGTCCTGAGTTTATCCGGGTTATTGGTAATCATCAGCGTCATTGCCGGTTTGTACCCCGCTATATTTCTTTCAAGATTCAGGTCAACAGATGTTTTCAGAAATGTTATCAGGGCCGGGAGAAATAATTGGCTACGTCAAACGATGGTTACTACTCAATTTGCCTTGTCAATTCTTTTGATCATTGCAACCATTGTTGTTAACCGGCAAACGAATTTTCTTGTTTCGAAAGACCTGGGTTTTAATAAGGACCGGGTTGCTGTCATCCAGCTCGCCAACTCCAATGTCGAAATGAAGCACAAATCAGGAGCATTCATTACTGCATTAAAGCAAAATGCGGGAGTTATTTCCGTCTCTGCAAGTAATCGTGTGCCCGGCCAAAGTTTTAATGGCTATGGCATCATACCCGAAGGCCGCACGCTTGAGGAACACCTGCTAGCCAATGTGCTTGAAACAGATGCTCATTTTGCTTCTGCTTACAATATTAAGCTGACACAAGGAAGATTCTTCGATCCAAAGCTCACCACCGACACCGCCAATTCTATTGTGATCAATGAAGCCCTGGCTCAATACCTGGGCTGGAAGGACCCGGTTGGAAAGAAATTGGAAATTTACCAGGCGAGGAAAGGATCGGTCATTGGTGTAATGAAAGACTTCAACTTTGCATCGCTTCGTGAAAAGATCCAGCCGCTCGCCATCATCCTCAACGATAATCCGCTGTATGTATCTATAAAATTGAAAGCCGGTGCGACCCAAATCACTCTCAATGCTATTCAAAAACAGTGGAAAGAGTTTGATGATGAGTTCCCTTTCGATTATTTTTTTATGGACGAGCAGTTGAACAAGTTCTACCAGTCTGATCAGCGATTGCTTAGAGTCATCAGTATTTTTGCAACTCTTGCCATTGTTATTGCCTGCATTGGTTTGTTTGGCTTAAGTATTTACACCGCCAAACAACGCACCAAAGAAATAGGTATCCGGAAAGTGCTCGGTGCTTCTGTAACGGGTGTCGTTGCTCTATTATCAAAGGAATTTATAAAACTGGTCAGCATTGCCATTCTTATTGCTTCACCCATTGCCTGGTGGGCGGCCAATAAATGGTTGCAGGATTTTGCTTACCGAATCAATATCGGTTGGGGCATTTTTGTTTCGGCCGGAGTTATTGCATTACTGATCGCCATGCTTACGGTCAGTTTCCAGGCAGTAAAAGCGGCGGCGGCGAATCCTGTGAGGTCATTGCGAACCGAATGAGTAATGAGTGATCAGAGATGAGTGAGCTTAACTCATTACTGATTACTGAGTTCTGACTATTCAAAAAAGAATAGACTATGATAAAGAATTATTTCAAAACTGCGGTAAGAAATCTAAAAAGGAATAAGAGTTACACGCTTATCAATGTTCTCGGGCTTTCCGTTGGTATTGGCGCAAGCTGGCTGATCTTTTTAGTAATACAATTTGAAACGAGTTTTGACAATTTCCATAAAAAGAAAAACAGCATTTATCGTATTGCCACAACGCTCCATTCACAGGATGGCATAAAATATACACCCGGTTGTGCATTTCCGGTAGGACCGCAATTAAAAATAGATTTTCCGCAAATAAAGCAAGTGGCTTCAATTTTTCTGCGTAGCGAACACCAAATAACTGTTGATGTCGGAAAGGAGCAACAAAAGAAATTTATTGAACCTAATTTTTACTATGCAGAACCGGAGTTTTTTGAAATGTTTGATTTTGGCTGGCTAGCAGGAAGCAAACAATCTTTAAAAGAACCGACTAACGCAATACTAACGCAGGCAATTGCAGAAAAAATTTTTGGAGAATGGCAATCGGCACTCGGAAAAACAATAAAAGTCAATAATAAAACAGATTATAAAATAACAGGGATCTTAAAAAACATTCCCCCAAACACTGATTTTCCGTTAAACATTGTTGTTGGCCATTCTGCGATTCAAAACGGGAATTTAAAGCGTAATCTTACTGATTGGGCAAGCACCTTTGGGGACGCTTATACATTTGTGGTATTGCCTGATGGCTTGCCGTTGGAAAAATTTAATGCTCAGCTGGTAACATTCGCCAAAAGGCATAAGCCCGCAGAATTCGCGGCAGATGCACCTATAGCACAACCACTCACCGAAATACATTATGATGATCGCTTCGGCAATTACACGGGTCACACTTTTAGTCACCAGTTAGTAGATGTGCTTGCCTTAATTGGAATTTTTCTTCTTGTCATCGCATGCATGAACTTTATTAACCTCGCCACCTCCCAGGCGGTTAATCGTTCAAAGGAAGTCGGAGTGAGAAAAGTTTTGGGGAGCAACCGTTGGCAACTTGCATTCCAATTTCTTGGAGAAACCCTGCTTATAACCGTTACTGCAGTTGTCTTATCGCTTTTTATTGCCGAAGCAGCACTGCCTTTTTTCAATGAATTATTAGAGACAAAGATGAAAATAAACTTTATCTCGAATCCCATGTTATTGGGATTTGCAGCTATCCTTACGGTTGTTGTTACATTATTGTCAGGTCTTTACCCGGCTATTATTTTATCGGGCTTTAGGCCTGTGACTGCACTAAAAAGTAAGATAACTTCAAAGATGGTAGGAGGCATTTCTTTACGCAGAGCACTGGTTGTTCTGCAGTTTGCAATTGCACAAGTGCTGATCATTGCCATGCTGATAGTAGTGAGTCAGATGAAATACTTCAAAAACGCTTCCCTTGGTTTTGATAAGGCACAAGTAATAAATGTTCCGCTTCCGCACGATTCAGCCAGTCTTTCAAAGGTTGATTATCTTAAGAACAGTTTGCTCGCCAATTCAAGTATCCTGAGGGTTAGCTTCAGTTACGGAAGCCCTTCTGATGAAAATAATTGGAACAGCAATTTGAAATTTGATCATTCAACTCAGCCAACAAATTTCCAGTCAAATCTGAAATGGGCGGATGCTGATTATTTTAATTTATATAATCTTCAATTTGTTGCAGGGCATCCATACAGTCAAAACGATTCGGTGAGCGAATTTGTAGTAAACGAAACATTATTAAACAAGCTTGGAATACGCGACCCGGAAGATGCTATAGGCAAAGAGCTAAATTTCTGGAATGGTACCAAAGTCGGGAGTATTGTGGGTGTGATCAAAGATTTTAATGCTAATTCCTTGCGTCAGCCAATGACACCTGTTGTGTTAGGTGCCTGGAAAGAGGTTTATCAAAGGATTAATATCAAAATAAAAACCCGGGCGGAAAAAGCTGTGTTGTCTTATATTGAAAAATTGTGGAACGGAACATTTCCCGAATATGTTTACAATTACAAATTTCTTGACGCCTCCATTGCAAGCTTTTATAAACAGGAGGATGAACTTTCGCAACTGTATAAAATTTTTGCCGCCATCGCAATATTTATTTCATGTCTTGGTCTGTATGGACTTGTTTCATTTATGGCGGTGCAACGCACAAAAGAAATGGGTATTCGAAAAGTGCTTGGCGCAGCGGCAAAAAACATTGTATATCTCCTATCGAAAGAGTTTACGCTGCTGATCATTATTGCATTTGGGGTGTCTGCACCGATCGCTTACTATTTCATGAGCCGGTGGTTAAACAATTATGCCTATCGTGTTCGATTGGACGCATTAATTTTTATAATTGCAATCACCAGTTCTATAGCGATTGCATGGATAACAGTGGCACAACAAGCAATAAAAGCGGCAATAGCAAACCCTGTGAAATCGCTACGAACAGAATAAAGAACCAGGATTTATGAGATTAAAAGGATTATTGGGAAAATTTTGAAAATGTTTAATCGTTCCCCTTTGGGGGAATAAGAAGGGGGCTTTATGTTTAAGAATAATTTCAAAATCGCATGGCGAAATTTGTTGAAGAATAAAGTTTTTTCTTTTATCAATATCAGCGGGCTTGCCGCAGGCATGGCAGTCGCCATGCTCATTGGGCTCTGGATCTGGGATGAACTTTCTTTCAATAAAAGTTTTAAAAACTACGGTCGCATTGCCCAGGTAATGACCAATTCAAAATACAATGGCGGGATAGGAACCGATTATAATACCGCGCCGCCTTATGGTGATGAATTGAGAAATAATTTCGGCACTGACTTTAAACATGTGCTGATGACATCACGTGCCATCCCAATAGTATTGTCATCAGCTGAAAAAAACCTGATGAAAACCGGGTACTACTTTGAGCCCGGTATAACTGATATGCTGAAACTGAAAATGCTGAAAGGTTCTCACGACGGCTTAAAAGATCCCTCTTCCATTCTCTTGTCGGCATCGGTAGCAAAAGCTTTTTTTGGAGATTCAGACCCCATGGGCCGACTCATGAAAATTGATAATAAAAAAAGTGTTGTGGTAACCGGCGTGTATGAAGACCTTCCTTATAATACGGAATTTGCCGACATGCAATTTATCGCGCCATGGCAACTCTATGTGACCACTAGCCCATGGATTAGAATTGATAACTGGGAGCAGGATGGTTTTCAAACCTACGTTCAAATTGCCGATAATGCCGACATGGTTGAAGTGTCCCATAAAATCCGGGATCTGAAATTAAACAGGATCGATAAAGAGAAAGCAAAAGCAGATCCGGTGGTGTTTTTATTGCCAATGAGCAAGTTCCATTTATACTCGGATTTTGACAATGGCGTGGCAATCGGAAGACCGGCACAGTTCGTTTGGATGTACGGGATCATAGGAATCTGTGTTTTATTGCTTGCCTGTATCAATTTCATGAATCTCGCTACGGCACGCTCCGAAAGAAGAGCAAAGGAAGTTGGTATTCGCAAAACGATAGGTTCGTTGCGAACGCAATTGATCAAACAGTTCCTGACTGAGTCACTATTAGTTGTATTCTTTTCTTTTTTGCTGTCATTGATCGTCGTTCAATTAATGTTACCACTGTTTAATGAAGTGGCCGGCAAAAAAATGGTATTGCCATGGAGTAGTATTTCCTTTTGGCTGATCGGGTTGGGGTTTAGCCTCATCACCGCCTTTATTGCCGGTAGTTATCCCGCATTCTATCTATCCTCCTTCAAGCCCATCAAAGTCTTGAAAGGAACTTTTAAGGCAGGAAAACTTGCGTCTGTACCAAGAAAAACCCTTGTAGTGTTACAATTCACCGTTTCGATCGTCCTAATGATCGGGGTCATCATTATTTACCGGCAAATTCAATTGGGCAAAAGCCGCCCGGTTGGTTATCAGCGTGAGGGGTTAATGACGGTTACAACGCCAACTGATGAAATTCATGATCATATCGACATGTTTCGAAACGAGCTAAAGGAATCAGGAGCAGTTTTAGAAATTGCGGAAACGGTAAATCCCGTAACAACACTTGGCTTTGCGGGGAATGGCTTTCAATGGGACAATCGACCGATCGATGAAAATTTTTGGATTGGAAAAGCATATATCACACCTGAATATGGGAAAACCGTTGGCTGGCAAATCATCCAGGGGAGAGACCTTTCAAGAGCGTTTGCAAGTGATTCTACAGGTGTTATTCTAAATGAATCGATGGTAAAATACATGGGAATTAAAAATCCGGTCGGCATGACCATCAAAGAGACGCTGTTTGGGAAGACAACTTCTTACACAGTGTTGGGCGTAGTAAAAGATATGCTGATGCAATCGCCATATAGCCCGGTTAAAGAAACAGTTTTCATTGCAAACAATGAAAAAACTTATAATGTAGCCATAAGGATTAACCCGCAAATGAATCTCAATACTGCCACCGGCAAAATCGAAACCATATTTAAAAAGTTTGCTCCGAATAGTCCTTTTGAATACAGATTTGTTGACAGTGAATATGAAAGAAAATTTGGTGATGAAGAACGCGTCAGTAAACTCGCAAGCGTGTTTGCAATACTTGCCATATTCATCAGTTGTCTCGGTTTATTTGGGATGGCATCTTTTGTTGCAGAGCAACGCACCAAGGAAATTGGCGTGCGTAAGGTTCTGGGTGCGACTGTGATAAATCTATGGGCGCTACTGTCCAAAGAATTTGTGATCCTCGTGACCATTTCACTTTTGATCGCATCGCCAACAGCTCTGTATTTTATGCATAACTGGTTACAGAATTATCAATACAGAACAGATTTGTCGTGGTGGATTTTTGCGTCGGCCGGTTTGTTAACTATTGCAATTGCACTGATCACGGTTAGTTTCCAGGCCGTGAAAGCGGCTGTTGCCAATCCTGTGAAATCTTTACGTACCGAATGAAAAATTCAAAATGGAAAATCACCGTTCACATCAAATCTTTTGGCATTTTGACTTTTTCCTTTTGACTTAAAAATTAGAAACATGTTCAGAAACTATCTAAAAACCGCCTTCAGAAACGTACGGAAGAACAAAACTTTCTCCCTGATCAACATCATGGGTCTTGCCTTGGGACTTGTCTGTAGCCTTTTGATCATGCTCTGGGTAAATGATGAGTACAATGTAGATGCATTTCACAAAAATGGATCGCAATTGTACAGCGTTTATGAGCGCCAGAATCACGACGGGCACTGGTCCGCCTTTCATGGCACTCCGGGTGTTTTGGCGGACGAAATGAAACGTGTACTACCTGAAGTACAGTATGCAACAAATTTCGCATGGAACGACTTAAATACGTTTGAGGCAAATAATAAGATATTAAAACAGAAAGGTAACCACGCAGGGCAGGATTTCTTTAAAATGTTTTCCTATCCATTGCTGGAAGGTAACGCGATAACAGCATTGCAAACTCCGTCGGACATTGCCGTTTCAAAAAAGATGGCGGAGGATTTTTTTGGTTCACCGGCTGAGGCAATTGGTAAAACAATACGTTGTCAAAATAAAACAGATTTTAAAATAACCGCAGTATTTGATGACATTCCCCAGAACAGTACTGCAAAATTTGATTATATCATTAACTGGCAATCATTCCTGGAAAATAATGGTTGGGCAAAGGAATGGGGGAATAACGGGCCTCCCTGTTATATCATGCTCCGCAAAGATGCGGATCCTAAAGCGTTTGAGGCTAAGATCGTACGGTTCCTTGACAACTACAATAAAGAACAAACTCCGAATGATTACATCCGGCTTGGTATCGAGCGTTATGGCGACATTTACCTGCATTCCAATTTTGACAAGAACGGGAATATCTCAGGAGGAAGAATACAATATGTACGGCTGTTCAGTGTTGTTGCTATATTTATTTTATTGATCGCCTGCATCAATTTTATGAACCTTACCACTGCGCGATCGGTAAAACGTGCAAAGGAAATTGGAGTAAGAAAAGTTGTAGGAGCAGTGCGGGCTGCATTAGTACGCCAGTTTATGAGTGAAGCACTGGTGATCGTCATGCTGTCAATAATAGTTGCATTACTGATCGTCCTGCTGGTGTTGCCCCAATTCAATCATCTCACCGGCAAGTTTATCAAAATGCCGTTCAACAATCCTTCGTTTTGGCTGGCTATTGCAGGATTATTATTAATCACGGGGTTTATATCGGGCAGTTATCCTGCATTGTATTTATCATCGTTCAAACCCGTTCGTGTTTTAAAAGGCTTGCCAAAGTTTTCAAAAACTGCATTATGGTTCAGAAAAGGCCTGGTCGTATTCCAGTTTATGCTTTCGATCATCCTTATCATAGGAACAATAGTCGTAAAAGAGCAAGTGAGCTATATTCAAACAATGAACCTTGGTTATGACAGGGAAAACCTTATTTACGTTCCACTGGAAGGTGATTTGACGGATAAGTATGAGCTGTTCAAGAACCAGGCGCAGAATATGGGGGGGATACAAAGTATCACCCGCATGTCGCAAAATCCGACGCAGATCGAGAACGGTACAGGTGGTGTTGAGTGGGAGGGAAAGGATCCGAACTCAGGTATTGAATTTACATGGTCAATGGTAGGATACGACTTTACAAGGACATTGCACACTCAAATCGTCCAGGGAAGAGATTTCTCAAAGGACTTCGCAACCGATTCTGTTGGATACATCCTTAATGAAACGGCGTTAAAAATGACCGGCTATAAAAACCCGATTGGGAAACCATTTACATTCTGGCAAAAAAAAGGAACAATAATTGGCGTTCTAAAAGATTTTCATTTCAATTCAGTGCATACGCCCATCAACCCGTTGGTGCTTAGTTTGGGAGAAACTATTAACTGGGGTGAAGCATTGGTAAGAACAAAACCTGGGCAAACAAAACAAGCCCTAGCCAGTCTTGAAAAGGTTTGTAAACAACTCAATCCAAAGTTTCCTTTCACCTATAAATTCTCGGATGAAGAATACCAGAACTTATATGCAAATGAACAAGTGGTCGATCAATTATCCAATTATTTTTCAGTCCTCGCCATTTTCATTTCATGCCTTGGTTTGCTGGGTTTGGTGATGTTTAGTGCAGAACAACGAACCAAAGAATTTGGAATAAGAAAGGTGCTCGGTGCAAGCCCGGCCATTCTGTTCAGTTTGCTGTCCAGGGAATTTTTACTGCTTGTTCTCATTGCACTGGCCATTGCTTCTCCTATTGCATGGCTGACCATGAACAAATGGTTGCAGGATTATCAATACCGGATAAACATCACCTGGAGCATATTTGTGATTGCAGGATTATTGGCATTAATTATTGCGTTGTTGACAGTAAGTTTTCAGGCTGTGAAATCGGCGATCGCGAACCCCGTGAAATCGTTGCGGACGGAATGATATCGTGAAACGTGAATTAAAAGAGAAATTTTTATGTGCCAAACTTGAGAATATGAACTAGACTTCTGTTGCGTCGCACTCTTGTACGTTCGGCTCTAAGCTGAGCAGGAAATGATCAAGATTTGGTAATACAGTCGATGAACAGAAGTATGAAGTTTGGCCTCCCTCTCCTTGAGGAGAGGGATAAGAGGGTGAGGTCATAAAATTTTATAAATAAAATAAAAACCAATGAAAAAGTATCTTTTATTTTTTGTGCTTGCAGCCTTTCAAATTTCACTAAAGGCACAGTCAGGCAAAACACCGTTCATGACAAAATCATTAGGCAATGAATCCATTAAAGATGTCGATGTAGAAACGTCGGGCGGCAGTATTGCGGTTTCAGGGGTAACCACAAATGCACGCATTGAAGTTTATATCACTTCGAACAACAACAAAGAGCTAACAAAGGAAGAAATTCAGAAAAGATTGGATGAAAAGTACAACCTGGATATTTCTGTTGCTAACAACAAGGTGACGGCAACGGCAAGGCTTAAAGAAAAAATGACTGACTGGAAAAAGGCACTGAACATCTCTTTCAAGGTATTTGTGCCGAGAAATGTTTCCACTGATCTGTCAACAAGCGGCGGAAGTATCAGCCTGACAAATTTATCCGGCAACCTGAAATTCTCAACGAGTGGAGGAAGCCTGGATCTTGACAATGTCGGAGGCAATGTAGACGGAAGAACAAGTGGCGGAAGCATTAACCTCCAAAACTCAAAGGACGATATTGAACTTGCGACCAGTGGCGGGAGCATTGACGCAAAAAATTGCGATGGTAAACTAAGGCTTACCACGTCCGGTGGTTCACTTGATCTAAAAGATCTGAAAGGCGATATAAGAGCTACGACAAGCGGTGGCAGTATTCATGGGAGCGATGTCGAAGGCGAATTGATCACTCACACTTCCGGGGGAAGCATTCATCTCAGCGATCTTTCATGTAGCCTTGAAACATCGACCAGTGGTGGAAATATTGATGTATCTATTAAGCAGCTCGGAAAATATATCAAGATCAGCAACTCGGCGGGAAATATTGATGTCACTCTTCCCAATAAAGGACTCGATCTCGATCTTTCTGCCAGCAAGATCAAAACAGGTCAGCTAACTAATTTTAGTGGGAAAGTAGATGATGAGGAAATAAATGGAAAATTAAATGGTGGCGGTGTGCCGGTAAGAATTGATGCGGGAAGCGGGAAGATTTCTTTGAGTTTGAGGTAGAATCGTGAAACGTCAATCGTGAGATGTGAGATATTTAGCTATGAGCTGTGAGCCGCGGGCTCATAGCTCATAGCTCACAGCTAAAAGCTTCTTTATGATCAAAAATTATTTCAAAATTGCCTGGAGAAACCTGGTGAAAAATAAGGTCTATTCTTTTATCAATATCGCAGGCCTG
>Ga0157374_10000438_pt1 | contig 37746 bp, 29 predicted proteins | sample M25metaG_FD_115308 | JGI IMG/M metagenome (GOLD analysis project Ga0157374, IMG submission 115308) | Miscanthus rhizosphere microbial communities from Kellogg Biological Station, Michigan, USA - M2-5 metaG | ecosystem: Host-associated > Plants > Roots > Rhizosphere > Soil | place: USA: Michigan...
GACCAGTATCGCGAGCGGATGATCGTCGTAGGTTCGCTCTCGAAGACCTACGCCATGACCGGTTGGCGCATGGGATATGCGCTTGCTCCGGCTCCCGTTGTCGCCGCGATGCAGAAGCTACAGAGCCAATCCACCTCGAACCCCACATCGATCGTGCAGAAAGCAGCCGTTGCCGCGCTGAATGGCTCTCAACAGTGTGTGGCCGAAATGCGTTCGGAGTACATCCGTCTGCGCGACCACATCGTGAGTGGCTTGCGAGCCATTCCGGGACTCACATGCACCTATCCCGAAGGCGCCTTTTATGTGTATCCGAACGTTTCGGGGCATTTCGGGCGGGGCGGGATCCACTCGCCGGCGGACTTCGCCCGGAGACTGCTTAACGACGGGCATGTGGCTACGGTTCCAGGGGAGGGGTTTGGGACAACCGAGCATATTCGTATCTCCTATGCAACCGCCCAGAAGGAACTCGACCGCGGGTTGGAAAAGCTGCGGGGATTTGTTGGATCCCTCTAGAGGTTTCGAAGCTTTGTGGCTAAGGGTTTTTTGCGGGCAGCCTCTTTGCTGAGTTAGGCTTCTAAATGCGGCGAGATGTCCCCAGCCTGGGAAGACCCCGGAGAGTTGGGCAACTTCGTAACTGATAAAGGGTGCGAGCTTCGCTGCCACTCACGAATGGAAAAGCTCTATCCGCTGCTGATGAAGCCGCTGTTCGACCCTCGGCCTTGGGGCCGCGTCGACCTCTCTCCCATTTACCCCCGCAAGTTTGACGAAAAAATCGGCGAGTCCTGGCTGACCGGCGACAACTGCCTCGCCCAGAACGGACCTCTGGCGGGCCAAACGCTTGCGGAACTGTCGGCGCAGTACAAGCGCGAGCTGGTCGGTGAGGCGCCCCGGGATGACCACCGCTTTCCGCTGTTGCTCAAATTCCTCTTTCCCCAGGAAAAGCTTTCTGTGCAGGTTCATCCCGATGACGCGGCGGCTCAGGAGGTCGGGGAGCCTTGCGGGAAGACCGAGTGCTGGTACGTTGTCGCCGCCGAGCCGGGGGCCGAGATCGGATTGGGCCTGAAGCCCGGCGTGACGCGAGACGAGTTCGAGCGCTCGATTCGCGAGCAGCGCGCGGAAGACTTGTTGAATTGGATCAAGGTATCGGCCGGAGACATGATTTACGTTGCCGGGGGCACGGTGCACACGCTCGGACCAGGCTCAATCATCGTCGAAACCCAGCAGCAGTCCGACACCACCTACCGCCTGTACGATTACGGACGCCCACGCGAGCTGCATCTGAAAGATGGGTTGCGAGTAATCAAGGAAAACGTTCGCGCCGGGAAGGTGCAGCCAGAGCTGCCGCAAACTTTGAATGGCGGTAGCAGCAAGCGGCGGAGGTTGGTTGCGTCTTCGTATTTCGCGGTCGAGAAATATGATTTGAGATCGGCGCACGAGTTCGCCGCCGCGCCGGGGAAATCATCGGCTCAGATTATAGTTGCCACCGAGGGTGCCGGGATCTTGCAGGCGCCCGGTTGTGAGCCGGCCAGGTTCCGCAAAGGCGACGCGGTTGTGGTTCCCGCCGCCGTATCGCAGTTCGAAGTCCAGCCCGACGCTAACGTGCAGTTCATAAGGTCGTTTGTTCCCGGCACGCCCGTCTCTGGTCCGGAGATCGTGAACTCCCGATGAGCGCAAACTTCTATCCGGTCATTCTGGCGGGAGGGCGCGGTACTCGTTTCTGGCCCTTGAGCCGCAAGAAGCGCGCGAAGCAGCTGCTGGCGCTCGACGGCACCCAGTCGATGATCGAGCAGACCGTGGCTCGCCTTAGGCCGGTGGCTCAGCCCAAGCGGTTCTGGGTTATTACGAATAACGATCTGCGGCCAGAGATCCTGCGCCAACTGGGGCGGCTGAAGAAGGAGCAAATCATCGCCGAGCCAGTGGGACGGAACACTGCTCCTGCGATTGGCTTGGCTGCCTTTATCCTGCGTCGCACAAACCCCGATGCTGTGGTTGGACTTTTTCCTTCCGACCACGTAATTGCGGATCCGGCACGATTTCGCCAAGTGCTCGCTGATGGGATTGAGATCGCCGCTTCTGGGGAAAACATCGTTGTGCTCGGAGTTCAGCCCACCCGCGCAGAAACCGGATATGGATACATCGAAGCTGGCTCGCTGGGTACAGGAGACGCGCTGCGCGTGCGCCGCTTCACCGAGAAGCCCAATGCCGAGACCGCCGCTGAATTTCTCAAGGCGGGCAACTATTTCTGGAACAGCGGAATGTTTCTTTGGAGCGCACGTACTCTGGCCTCGGCGCTGACCGAGCATCTGCCGAAGACCTCTGCGGTGCTTGAGAAGATCGCCTCGGATTACGGCACGAGCAGATTTGCGGCTACGTTCCGGCGTATGTACCCCAAGTGCGAAAACATCAGTATCGATTACGCGGTGCTCGAGCCACGTTCGGCCAAGGGTGAGGCGGAGTCGAACCTGTTTTGCCTGCGCGCCGATTTCGGATGGAACGACCTCGGATCGTGGACAGCGCTGCACGAACACTGCTCGGCCAAGGAGATGCCGGCGGACAGCAACCTCATCTCTGGAGAGGGCATCTTCACCTTGAACGCGAGCAGGAATTACGTCCACGCGCCCGGGAAGTTCGTCGCGGTCGTTGGCGTGAACGACGTTGTCGTGGTTGAGACCGAGGATGCTCTCCTGGTCACCACCCGCGAGAACTCGCAGGACGTAGGTAAGGTCGTGAAGTATTTGGATGAGAAGAAAATGGTGAAGCTGGTTTAAGGCCTTGTTGTCAGGGCAATCGCAATGGCAGACACAGAACAACTCGAAACCGCGGTTGCGCCAAGCGGCGAAAGTCAAGGGCCAGCCGCGGGCTCTCAACCAGGGGCCGAGGCCCGACCGGCGGCTCCGATCAAATTCGGCACCGATGGCTGGCGCGCAGTCATTGCAGAGGACTACACCTTTGCGAATGTGCGGCGTGTGGCTGGCGCGATCGCCTCGTATGTGTTAAAGCACGAGGACCCATCGAAGGGCGTGATTGTCGGGTACGACACTCGTTTCGGCTCGCCCTGGTTTGCGCGCGCTGCCGCCGAGGTCTTGGCAAATGCGGGGATTCCGGTGAAGCTTGCGAACGATTACACCCCCACTCCCGCAATTTCGCTTGCGGTGAAGAGTCAGGATCGCGCAGGCGGAGTGGTGATCACGTCCAGCCACAATCCTTGGAACTGGAATGGGGTGAAGTTCAAGGGCAAGTTTGGTGGGTCAGCGACGCCCGCGATCATGAAGATCATCGAAGAGGAAACCGCGGCGGGATCGATGCCCAAGGGCGAGAGGGCTTCGATTGAGGAAGTGGATCTCAAGGCGGCATACGTTCGCGCGATTTGCCGTTTCGCCGATCTCGGGCTGATTGCCAAGGCCAAGTTCAAGTTCGCGATCGACTCGATGTATGGTTCGGGGCGCGGAATTCTGGCTCAGATTTTCAGAGATCATGGCATCGATTTTGTCGCCATCCGTCAGGATGTGAATCCGCTGTTTCCCGGCATTAATCCTGAACCGATCGACCCTCATGTGCGCGAGCTCGAGGAAATCGTCGTTCGCGAAAACTGCCATGCCGGCTTTGCCACCGATGGCGACGCGGACCGCATTGGCGCGGTCGCGGAAGATGGAAGCTTTGTAGATTCCCACAAAATCTTTGCCGTGCTCCTGGAATGGTTGCTGACCCGCAAGCAGTGGCCGGGGGAAGTGGTGCGCGCATTCAACACCACACGCATGCTCGACCGCATTGCTGCCAAGCATGGACGCAAGCTGAATGAGTGCTCGATCGGCTTTAAATACATCGCCGATCTTATGATGGAGCGCGAAATCGTGATTGGGGGCGAGGAGTCCGGCGGCATAGGCTATTCCCGGTACCTCCCCGAGCGCGATGGCATCCTGAATTCGCTGCTGCTCGCGAACGTCATGGCCGAGGAAAAAAGGCCGCTGGGTGCTCTCATCGCGCACCTGCAAAAGGAGTACGGTCCCCACCATTATGGGCGACGCGATCTCCACATTCCGGACGAAATCAAGAATGGCACGATCGCGCGTGCGAAGTCCGATGGTACCCGCAAGCTCGGCCCCTACGACATCTTGAAGAAAGAAGGCATGGACGGGGTTAAGTTCTTTCTCGATGCTGCTACGCGCGGAAACGGGGCGGAGCCTTGGGTGTTGTTCCGCGCCTCAGGAACCGAACCCCTATTGCGAATCTATGCCGAGGCGGCATCGCCGGAGTTGGTGGAGGAAATTCTGTCAACTTCGGAAGCGTTTGTGCACGCCTCCTGAGCCAACAGGCGCCCGTAGTCCAGTTCCACTGGTGGTCCTCCGGAATCTCGCACTGGCGCGCGCGGAGTGCAATAATCTAACCGGCATGGCCATCCCGACCACAGTCGCGCCCCCGGATTCTCCCGAGGTGCGCAAATACAATCGCATCCGCCGGTGGCTCGGCATGGGCGATCTTGTGCTCGCCTTGGCTTTGCTAGTGGTGCTCCTGCTGACGGGATGGAGTGGGGCAATCCGCGACCTGGCCTACGGCAACTCTCTCCAAAGCTACGGCCTTGCAGTATTTCTATACGTCTTCTTCCTGATTTTGATCGCCAGGGTGCTCGGTCTTGGAATGGACTATTACGGCTTCCGCCTGGAGCACCGCTACAAGCTGTCGAATCAGAAGTTGCGTTCCTGGCTGTGGGACGAAGCCAAAGGTTTCTTGCTGGCCATCATTCTGGGCGGGCTTCTGGTCGAGCTGCTGTACTTCATGATCCGTCAATTCCCGGAACATTGGTGGATTCTGGCCTGGGCGGGTTTTCTCGCGGTCACAGTTCTTCTGGCACAACTTGCCCCCGTCCTGCTCTTCCCGATCTTCTATAAATTCGAGCCGCTGCAAGACGAAGAACTCAAGGCGCGGCTGATCCGGCTGGGCGAGCGTGCCGGAACGCGCGTGCGCGGAGTCTACAAGTGGCAACTGTCAGAGAAGAGCAAGAAGGCGAATGCTGCGCTTACCGGTCTTGGAAACACGCGGCGCATCATTCTCGCCGACACCTTGATTGACAACTACTCTCCCGATGAGATCGAAGCTGTGCTTGCCCATGAGCTCGGACATCACGTCTACAAACACATTCTGAAGGGCATCGCGGTGCAGGCGGGGGTGACGTTTGTTGGCTTCTGGGCGGCAAACTGGGTGCTGCAATACGCCTCAGACCGCTGGCACATCTTCGAACAGCTTTCCGACTTCGCCAACCTGCCGCTGATCATTTTGACCTTCGTTGTCCTCTCATTCATCTTGATGCCCGCCATGAACGCCTTCTCACGGCACAACGAACGAGAGGCCGATCGCTACGCATTCGAGAACATTGCGACGGTCGAGCCGTTCATTACGTCGATGAACAAGCTGGCTCAGCAGAACATGGCCGAGCGCACACCTTCGCGCTGGGTCGAGTGGTGGTTCCACTCGCATCCGGCCATCGCACGCAGAGTGGCGGCCGCGGAAGCCTGGGCTAAGGCGAATTCGTGAATCTGCGGACTGCGCCTGCGTCTCTCGGGTGAATGGGGTTTACTTCAGCAGGGCCTGCACTCGATCGAAGTCCTCTTCCGTATCCACACCGATGCTGTCAAACGGGGTTTCCGCAGCGTAAATCGGAATGCCGTTTTCGAGGAAGCGCAACTGCTCCAGCCGTTCGGCGCGCTCGAGCGGGGACTCGGGTAAGCTTACGAACCGGTCAAGCGCCGCTTTGCGATAGGCGTAGATTCCCAGGTGCTTGAAATATTTCGGGCGAGTGAGGTCGCGGTCGTGAGGAATCGTGGCACGAGAGAAGTACAGCGCCTTGCCGCTCGCATCGGTGACCACTTTGACCGCATTTGGGTTCGCTACATCTTCGGCTTGGGCTGGGGTTTTTAGCGTGCCTACCATCACTTCGGCATCGGCATCTCCACTTCTTTTTTTTCTTTCAAAATCGGGAGGCCCCGGGGCACCCGACATAAGGCGGATGATGGTGTCGATCTGCTCAGAACGCACCATCGGCTCGTCGCCCTGCACGTTGATATAAACATCGGCGGCGATGCTCTCGGAGACCTCATGTACCCGCTCGGTGCCGCTGCGGTGCTTGCTCGATGTCATGCGGGCGTTGCAGCCACGCTTTCGGCAGGCTTCTAGAATTTCCTCGGAATCGGTCGCCAAAATGACGTCGTCGAGCCGAGTACACTTGCGAACCGCGTCATAGACCCAAAGTGCGAGCGGCCGGCCATGGATCTCGCGAAGCATTTTTCGCGGCAAGCGCATGGAGGCCAAACGCGCAGGGATGACGGCGATCACCTTCATGGCGAGTAGTTTCAGGGTTTTCGCCAACACGCGCAAGTCCGGCCAGGAGCCCCCAGGGGTAGAATGTCGTTCCTAAAGGGAGACCAAGGCTGAGTGGCCCGGGGGAAAGCCCTACATGACCTGTGGCTTAGGGCGGAGAATGTGGGGGTTAGGCAGGCGATTGATTCCCGTTACTTCAACCCCAATGCCCCGTGCTAGAATTTGCCTAGTCGTTCTCCTTGAGAGTCCCAGGCTTGATTGAGCTAGCACCCTCGATTTTGTCAGCGGATTTCGCGCGTCTAGGCGAGCAGGTCAACCGGGCGGCGGAAGGCGGCGGCACGGTCATCCACGTCGATGTCATGGATGGACATTTCGTGCCGAACATTACGCTTGGACCGCAACTGGTGCGGTCGCTCCGGAAAGCGACGAAGCTCCCACTCGATTGTCATTTGATGATCGAGGACCCTGATCTTTACATTCCGGCCTTTGCCGATGCGGGTGCCGACTGGATTTCCGTGCACTTCGAGGCTTGTCGGCACCTGGATCGTACTTTGAACCTGGTCAAAAGCCAGGGGTGCCAGGCGGGTGTGGTCATCAATCCGGCTACTCCGGTTGAGATGCTTTCTGAGGTTCTCGACCTTGTGGATTACGTGCTGGTGATGTCGGTGAACCCGGGTTTTGGTGCGCAGCCCTTTATTCCGAACTCGCTGCATAAGCTCAGTAAACTCAGAAGCTTACGCGAGGAAAGAAACCTGAACTACCGGATCGAAGTGGATGGGGGAGTGGCTCTTGATACAGTCGGTAGGGTAGTACGTGCCGGAGCAGAAATTTTGGTGGCGGGCAACGCAGTATTCAGCCATGGCGATCCTAAGAATAATGCAGAAAATTTGCTGAAGGCTGCTTTAGAAGCCACCATGCAAAAAGTCTAGTCCCAAGTTCTTAATTCCGGTTTCTAGTTCCCACGAGAACGACTGAGATCGGCAACTGCTTTTTGAGGTTTTTTCATGTCCTTGCGAACTCCTGTGATTGCGCTCGGTCTGACGTTGGCGCTCACAACGGCTTGCACCAATAAGAAGGTCAGCAATCCTCTAGCTAAAGTCGACTCCAAGCAGCCGGACAAAGTGCTCTTCGACCGCGGCATGGACGCCATGAAGCACAGCCGCTACGACGTGGCGCGCATCACCATGCAGACTTTGATTGCAACCTATCCCGATTCGGAGTTCGTCGCCCGCGCGAAACTCGCCTTGGCAGATTCCTGGTACGCCGAGGGTGGAACCGCGGGACTAGCTCAGGCGAAACAGGAATATCAAGATTTTCAGACCTTCTTCCCCAACATGCCCGAGGCGGCTGAAGCGCAGTTGAAGATTGCCAACATTGATTTTGGGGAGATGGAAAAACCGGACCGTGATTTCACTCACGCGGTGCAGGCCGAGCAGGAGTACCGTCAGGTTATTCAGCAGTACCCTGACAATCAGAAGGTGGTTGCCGAAGCCAAGCTAAAGCTGATGCAAGTGCAAGAAGTCATTGCTGAGCGCGAATTCCGCGTCGGCCGTTTCTACTATCTGCGAGGCAGCTACATGGCAGCGGTCGCACGTCTGCAATCGCTCGCAGACCGTTATCCCCTGTATAGCAAAGCTGACGACGCTCTTTTCTTGATCGGCCAATCCTACGAAGATCAGATCTCTTTCATGCGCCGGCCCGACGTCGAGGCCAAACAAAAGAAGCTTTCTGAAGCGCAGAGGAAAGTCGTCGCAGTGGAACGGGAGAGGTTGTCCTCGGAATATGCTGCGAAAGCCTCCGTCGCCTACGGCAAGATTCTCACCCGCTACCCTGTCATGCAGCGTGCCGACGAGGCAAAGGCGCGGTTCGTGGCCCTGAACCACAACAAGCCTGTGACCCGCCCCACCAAGGCGATGCTTGCCCAGAACAAAGCGGAAGAGGCTTCCCGCCAGGAGCGCTCGACCATGGGTAACGTAATGGCAGCGTTCGGACGGCACCCAGATGTTGCCTCCGCGGCAAGGGTGGGGGAACCTTCGCTCGAGGAACAGGACCTAATTAGTGCGAAGGCATTGCTTCAGGAGACCAACCGGGTGATCGCCGGCGGCGGAGCTCCCGACAACAAAGTCGTTGGTGTAGTGAAGTCGGACGCCGGGTCGACGCCGAGCCAGCCCGCACCCCGCTCGGACGATGCGGAAACGCAAGCCACCCCACAAAATGCCACGCCCGCTGCCGAGCAGGCGCCCGACCCGAACGATCTAACCCCCTTGGCGAAGGCAGGAGCCGCGCCCCAACCCTCCGAACCTGATCCGAACGAATTGACCCCGAATGTCCCGCAGGACAGTAAGCCGGCCCAGGCGCCCGCTCAGGTAAATGAGCTCGCCCACCCGGACGAAGGGGCCAAAGGCGGCGGAGCTGCCGCAAGCGCCAGCAGCGGCTCTGACCAGGATCTGGCAACCGACGAGCAGATTGCCTCCAGCAAGCACAAGAAGAAAAAGGGCATATTGCAGAAAGTCGTGCCCGGCAAGTAGAGATTGGAACCGGGGACCTACACGAAATGTGTTGTCCCCTCGTAACCCCGCTAACCGCTTACTTTCATTGACTTAGGACGACCCGCAAGTTACCTTCGGAGTATCTCCCCAATTGCATTAACGAGGGAAAACCTTGCCGCGAACCGTCTTGCTAGCCGATGACAGCGTTACCGCCCAAAACATGGGGCGCCGCATTCTTACCGATGCCGGCTATGAGGTCATCACCGTCAACAACGGTTCGGCGGCTCTCAAGAAAATTCACGAGGTCCGTCCCGATCTAATCGTGCTCGATGTCTATATGCCGGGATACGGGGGCCTTGAAGTCTGCCAACGCCTGAAGGAATCCGGTGAGACCAGCAAGATTCCGGTGCTTCTGACGGTCGGCAAGATGGAGCCTTTCAAGGCAGATGAAGCCAAACGCGTGCGCGCGGACGCTCACATCGTAAAGCCGTTCGAAGCCAGTGAACTGCTGGCCGCCTTGACGAAGCTCGAAGACAGAATTGTTCCCCAGGCGGAAACCACACGCGGGCGGAAGTCAAAGAAGCCATCCTTTTGGCACGAGGAGGAGCGGCGGTCCCAAACTGGTCAGACCGCGCAGGAAGAAGCGCCGGCAAACCGCGAAGAGGATTCCGAGTTGTCGGCTGAAGCAGTCGGCGATAGGGCGGCCGAGAACCCGCCGAAAGTTGGCGCGTTTCCTCTGGTTCCTGAAGCAACCGGGGAATTGCCGGTGATTGCCGATTCGACGACCTTCGTGGCAGCCGACGAGGATGCGCCACAGATGGCGCCGTTAAAGGCGGCTGAGACTGCGACCTCTGAAGCATCCCAACCCGTTGCCACGGTTGACGCTGAGCCACCCGCCAAGGCGGAACAGGCGGAACCGGACGGAACTCGAAATGGAAACTCCGAAAGTAAGAGCGCCGAATCGCCCTTGTCGGAGAGCCGTTCCGGGAGCGAAGATACGCACCCTGCGGAATCAGCTGCTCCCCTAACGGGCGAAACGGCACAAAAGCCAGCGAGTGGAAGGTGGATCGCCGAGAACGTTGCTCTCACACCGGAAGAAGCTGCGATTGAGCTCGAACAGGAAATGCGAACCGTAGAGAGTGGCCACACTGAGCCTACTCATGCCTCTGACGGGAATGCGAAGATTGCCGCGGAAGTTGGCGAGACTCGAGGAGCGACCTTCGCTGCGGCCGCTGGAGCCTCTGCGACCGCTACGACGAGCGCAAGCGCTGGGGATGAACCCGACCCCGGGGTTGCATCCGAGGCAGTCGCAGCCTGGGAGAACTGGCAACAGATCCGCGAGACTGTGATGAATGTTCACAGCACGGCGGCGATCGCGGAGAGTGTTGCCCAGGTGGCAAAGACGGGAATTGCCGGGGCGCAATCCGGACAATCTCAAAAATCACAAGAATCTGCCCCCGAAGAAGCTGCGACCACGCAGTCGGCTTCCGAGAGCTCGCAGGCTTCTGGCCTCGAAGCCGGTGCCCTCGCCAATATCGTGGACACAGTCCTCGCTGAACTCAAGCCCAAGTTGATGGAAGAGATCGCAAAGAAATTGAAGAAGTAATATCTGGCTAACTCGGTCAGGCGGACTCTGCGAGTTCGAGGTTACGCTTTTGCCGCTTGCCGCTAAAACCCCTTGCGTTTGACCCTTTTTCTCCCGCCACTTAAGATCAAGTGCAGCACTCAGCATTCAGCACTCAGCGGTTCACCGGGCATTTCAACCCTCTGGCCTACTGAATGCTGGCTTCTGGGTGCTGAATGTTTTAGCCATGCCGCACGATCTGCCAAAAGCCTACGAACCTGCCGCGATTGAAGCGCGCTGGGCCGAATACTGGGTGAAAGAAAATCTGTTCAGCGTTCCGACGCCGTCCGAACGGGACACCCGCCCGGTGTTCACCATTCTGCTCCCGCCGCCAAACGTTACCGGACGGCTCCACATGGGGCACATGCTCAACCAGACGCAGATGGATATCATCACGCGCTGGCATCGCATGCGCGGATATATTGCGCTGTGGCTTCCGGGGACTGACCACGCAGGGATCGCGACCCAAATGATGGTGGAGCGCCAGCTGGCAAGCGAAGGCAAAAACCGGCGAGATTTGGGGCGCGAAAAGTTCATCGAACGCGTGTGGTGCTGGAAGAAACAGTACGGCACCGCGATCCAGGAACAAATGCGCCGGCTGGGTGCATCGGTTGATTGGAGCCGGGAATACTTCACCATGGACGAGAACCTCTCGCGGGCAGTGCGGGAGGTATTCGTTCGCCTTTATCAGCAGGGATTGATCTATCGCGGAAAGTACATCGTCAACTGGTGTCCGCGTTGTGAGACCGCCATTTCCGATCTCGAGGTCAAGCATGAAGAAGTCGCCGGCAAGCTGTGGGAGATTCGCTATCCCGTGATTGGGACAGGCGACTTCATTACGGTCGCGACCACTCGTCCTGAAACCATGCTGGGAGACACGGCAGTCGCGGTGAATTCCCGCGATGAGCGCTACGAGCACTTGCACGGCAAGAAAGTCCTCTTGCCTCTCTTGCATCGTGAAATCCCGATCATCACCGATGAGCTTGCCCAACCCGAGTTTGGTACGGGTGCGGTGAAGGTAACGCCGGCGCACGACCCCAATGACTTCGAGGCGGGACTTCGTCATAACCTGCCGCAGATCGAAGTGATGGACGAGCGGGCGCGCATGAACACCAATGCCGGCGTCTACGCGGGACTGGACCGCTACGCGGCCCGCAAACGGGTGCTCGAGGATCTCGAGGCACAAGGGCTGCTGGCTGGGGAAAAAGATTACAAGCTGGCACTCGCGAAATGCGACCGTTGCGGGACCGTGGTCGAACCCCGGCTTTCGCTGCAGTGGTTTATCAAGATCCAGCCGCTCGCGGAGCGCGCGATTGAAGTTGTCGAAAAGGACTTCATACGAATCACGCCTTCCAACTACCGCACCATCTACTTGAACTGGATGAAGAGCATCCACGACTGGTGCATCTCGCGTCAGTTGTGGTGGGGACACCGCATTCCGGCCTGGCATTGCGACTGCGGGGAGATCATTGTTGCGCGCGAGACCCCCCTGCAATGCCCGAACTGTAGCGGATCCGAGTTAAAGCAGGATCCGGATGTTCTGGACACTTGGTTTTCGTCCGGTCTGCTGCCGTTTACCGCTCTGGGTTGGCCAGAGCCAACCAGGAATCTCCAGGTTTTCTACCCCACATCCTTGCTGATTACCGGGTTCGACATCCTGTTCTTCTGGGTGGCGCGCATGATCATGCTGGGCTGCTGGTTTATGGCGCCGCCGGAAAAGCCAGGAACAGGCCCAAGGGGGACGGGCGACCGGGGCCTTCCGGGTGAGCAACCGAGGCGGGTCGAGCTAAGCGGCGAAGAGTTAAGCGAATCGGTTCCGTTCCGGGATGTGTACATTCATGCTCTGGTGCGCGATGCCGAACGCCAGAAAATGTCGAAGACCAAGGGAAACGTGCTCGATCCCATCCACGTGATCGAAAAGTATGGGACCGACGCCACTCGCTTCACCCTCGCCGCGATGTCGTCTCCAGGCACCGACATTGCCTTCAACGAGGGTCGAACGGAGGGCTATCGGGCGTTTGCCAATAAGATTTGGAACGCGGCAAGGTTCATGTTCCTGAATGTGGACCGTGTGTGTGGGTCGGGGAGTCTGGCCCGGGAGGTGGGCTCGAACTCCCGCGCCGGTATTTCTGGCTTCAAGGCCACCAGCGCTCTTGAAGATCGCTGGATTCTGTCGCGCTTCACGAGCGTAGCCCGCACGGTGAACGAGGCCTTGCCCGGCTACCGCTTTGACGAGGCGGCCAACGCGATCTACGACTTCTTCTGGGGCGAGTTCTGCGACTGGTACATCGAGCTGATCAAGCCGCGTTTGGCGGAAGGTTCTGAAGGCGCGAAGGCTACGTGTTCAAACCTGGTTGCCTTGTTCGAGGCCTCCCTGCGCTTGCTGCATCCGGTTATGCCGTTTATCACCGATGAAATCTGGCACGCGATCTACGACGGAAAACCTCCGCAGAAATCATTGGCTTTGGCTGCCTATCCCGAGCCCGATGAAAACCAGATCGATAAGGCTGCCGAGACGCAAATGGCGATCTTGCAGGACCTGATTGTCAGCATCAGAAATCTTCGCGCGGCAATTCAAGTGGAGACCAAAGCGAAGGTTCCGGTCGAAGCCTTCACCGAAGAACCGGAGACACGCACTCTCATCGAGCAAAATGTGGGTGCACTCGAGCGCCTGGCAAACGTTGAAAGTCTGCGGTTTGCGGATAGTTCGCTTGAGAAGCTTCCCAATGTTCGCCATACGGCGCGCTTTGACGTTCGCCTGATATACGAGAAGAAGATCGACGTTGCCGCGGAGCGGGATAAGACCAGAAAAGAATTGGAGAAGGCCGAAAAGGAGAAAGCAAACGGCGAGAACCAGCTTGCCAATGCACAATTTCTTGCCAAAGCCCCGGCCGAGGTCGTGGACAAGCTTCGGGCAAGAGTGGAAGAATTACGGGTTCTGATCGATAAGTTGAAAAACAAGCTGGACGAACTGGGCTGAACTCATCGGGCGAGGGCGCCCCACACCCATATGGATTGGAATAGCAGGCGCATTACCGCAATCCTTGAGAACGCGCTGCTCGAAGACCGGGCAACGCGCGATGCGACCAGCTACGCCTGCATTGATCCTGCCCAACGCGCGACCGGAACCGTTCTTGCTAAGCAAGAATGCATCCTTTCGGGCATCGGCGCGATCCCGCGCATTCTCGATGTGTACGCCGCACTGGACGGCGCCGTGGTTTCGCACTTCGATGTCATCAGTCACCCCGAGATTTTCGATGGAGTACGTCTGCACATAGGGCAATCGATTGCTGTCATTCGTCACAACGCGCGGGTGATTCTCTCCTGTGAACGGGTCATCCTCAATCTGCTGCAGCGCCTCAGCGGCATTGCGACTCTCACGCGGAAATTCGTCGACGCCGTCGGGGGAACCAAGGCACGCATTCTCGATACGCGAAAAACCGTAGCCGGGCTTCGCGCACTGGATAAGTATGGCGTGCGCTGCGGAGGGGGACAGAACCATCGCCTTGACCTGTCCGACGGTGTGCTCATCAAGAACAATCACATTGCGCTCGCCGGTGGCCTGAAAACCGTGCTCGAGCGCGCTCACCGCAATCGCCGTGGTACGCAGCCAATCGAGGTCGAGGTTCGCAACCTTACTGAGCTCGAACAGGCGCTAGAGTTTGGAGCCGAAGCCATCCTGCTCGATAACATGAGCCCTCATGACGTTCACACCGCAGTCGAGCGCTGTGCGACGGCCGACCGCCGCATCCCCCTGGAAGCTTCCGGCGGAATCAGCCTGGAGAATGTCCGTGCCTATGCCGAAACCGGGGTCGACTTCATTTCGGTTGGGGCACTGACTCACTCCGCGCCGGCCGTAGACATGAGCCTGCGCATCGTCCCCGCCTGACTTACTCCTCGCCTCAAAAGACCCCTTTCGGCCCAAAAAATTACAATTCGAGCCATTCCCAAGAAAATCGATTCGGTGTACGATTTCGCGTTACAAAAGGGGAGTCCTGATCCACATGAAAAAGGGGAGCCTGTCTTCCTGGGGCGGTAGTGTCCTGATTTTTCTCTTCATCCTTTTCCTGGCGGCGTGCGGCGGCGGGTATGGGGGTGGCAACGGTGGGGGCGGGGGTGGTGGCGGAGGCGGCAATGCTCCGATTGCTCCGACAGGCTTGACCGCCACTTCGGGAACCGGGAAGGTGGACCTCTCGTGGAGCGCGAGTTCCGGAGCGACCAGCTATCACGTCAAGCGGTCGACAACCAGTGGAGGGCCCTACACGCAAGTCGCCGCGCCTACCGCAACCACTTATCCGGACACCTCTGTGAATGCAGGTACGGCTTACTACTATGTAGTCTCGGCGCTGAACGCGTATGGCGAGAGTGCAAACTCGCTAGAGAAGTCGGCAACTCCAACGGCTTCGTCGGTCGCGGTAAACGTCACGGTCGATGTTCTTCGAAACCGTCACACCATCAGCCCGTACGTTTATGGCGGCGCGTTTCCAGCAGACGCAAACACTATTTCAAATACAGGCCTCACGGTTGTCCGCTGGGGTGGAAACGGAGCATCGACTTACAACTGGAAGCTTGGAACCACGAACGCCGACAACGACTATTTCTATGAGGATTTCACCTTCTGCGGCATGGGCGGCTTTGCGACTGGTACGACTTGTACGGACAGCGACTCCGTCCAGTGGATCAAGGACGTGAAAGCAGCGGGCGGGCTCCCGCTGATGAGCATGGTGATGCTGCCTTGGGTAGCGCAAAGCCCGGAGCAGTCCCTGCAGCAAGGGAATGGGTCCAACAACTATCACTGGACGTTTTCCGTCTCTCAGGACAATGCGTGCAGCCAAGCGGGAAAAGTCGATCAATTCAACACCGACGCTGCCACTGCGCTGAAATCGGACTGTTCGACTCCGTTCACAGCTACCGCCGCCCAAGTGAATCGGGTGTATTTCCCATTGCTCGATCAGCCTGGTGTGAGTGACCCGCCCAATAGCGTGTACCGCAGTCAATGGGCCGCTGCGCTCGCAACCGCTTTCGGAAACAACACGCCGCACTTCTATGACATGGATAACGAAATCGATATCTGGGGAGGAACTCATTTCGACGTACACCCAAACCCGTCAGGCTATGACGAGCTGCGGGACACGTATATCGTTGAAGCGCGACTGTTGAAGACCTGGGATCCGGCCGCCATCCGGCTTGGGCCGGTGAGCTGCTGCTGGTGGTTCTACTGGAACGGCGAAAACGGGAACGACAAGGCCGCGCATGGCAACGTAGATTTTCTGCCCTGGTGGCTAAATGAAGTTTATTGGCGCGACCAGATCGACAACAAGCAATCGCTCGACGTATTCGATATTCATGCCTACCCGGCGACGCCCGACATCAGCTCCAACTTATGGAGCAGCCCGCCCACGTTGGCGCAGAAGCAAGCGGCCTCTATTCGCGTTTTCCGCGATTGGTGGGATCCCTCTTATTCGAGCGAGGCCACGGCCGTAAATCAACCATGGGCGACATCGATTCAACCGCAGCGAACAATCTCGTTCACAATCCCTCGGATGAGAGCACTTTTCAATACCATTTATCCGTTGGCCAACAAGAAATTGGCGATCACAGAATGGAGCACCGGTTTTGCGGACAACAGCGGGGCCACTCCTCCGGTGTTCGACTTCTCAACCGCCATCTCCGACGCCCTGGGCTACGGAATTCTCGGCCAGCAAGGCGTTTACCTCGCTAGCCGCTGGACGGCACCGGATCCGCGAGGCCCCGGGTTCAAGGCCTTGCAGCTGTATCGCAACTACGACGGTGGGCACAACACGTTCGGCGACTTGTCAGTGCATGCCAGTCATAACGCAGATCCGAGCTTGTTCGGTGCCTATGCGGCTGTCAATACAGCGAGCGGGAAGCTCACCATCATGGTCGTGAACGGCGATCCGGTAAACGCTGCGCAAGTGCAGCTCACGCTCAGCCACTTCACGCCATCCACTTTTACGGCCTACACGCTTTCAAAAGCCAATCCGACCATTGCGGTGTCTGCTTCCCAGGGGTGGAATAGCAGTCAGACGTTTGCTCCTTACAGCATCACCCTGCTCGTGGTTTCGGGCGCACCAACGGCCACGCCTGCCTCGGAGTGGGAGTTGAATCCTGCGGAGATCATGGTCCCGGCCAATGGAACCATCACCATTTCGCCACAACTTACGAGCGGCACAACCAGCGTCTCGATGACAGCGGCAAACTTCGACGCTTTTGCGGGTTCCTCCGCCTGTTCGGGAGCGATTACGCTGACCAACCCAACGATTGCTTCGGGGACTCCGGGTACGATTACGTTCCTTGCCGGTTCACAACCTGCGTTTTGTCACTATACCGTGACCGCGAGCGACAACACGGCGAAAGGCGGATGGCTGATTGTTGGTAATCCGGCAGCCACACTCACCAACAACAGCCCGGCTTCCGGAACAGCCGGAACACAGGTCACCTTGTCCGTGACCCTGGATCCGGGGAGCTCCATCGGCGGACCTGTCTGTCAGAGTCCATGCGGTCCCGCCTCAGCCGGCGGCTCATCGGTATTGTTTACCGTGGATGCTGGGACGCTTTCTGGCGGAGCCTATGGCAACGCGGCCAATCCCCTCAAGCAGATCGCTACCGTTGACAACGCGGGGAACGCTACTGTGAAGCTGACGTTGCCCAATCCCGCCGGCACCATGGTGCATGTGACCGCGGAGGGGGCATACGGACTGGGCCATCCTGTAGCAACCTTCACGGTGACGTCAAACTAGAAGTCGCGATGGGGGCGGCATTTGTACTTTGGCCGCCCTTGCCACATAATTCCGCCATCAAGGCAAAGCCTCCATTTCGCGAGGGGCAGGGCGGGCGCAAACCACAGTTGCTCGAAACCGATGCGCGTCTTGGCCGGATTGTGCGCGTGCTGACCAGCTATCCTACGCTGGTCATCAGCGGAACCAAGCTCGCGCAGGAGATCGGAAGCACTCGTTCTGAAGTTTGGCGGCTGGTGCAGCAGTTGCGAACGCTCGGGGTGGAGATTGCCGGGCACCCGGCGAGCGGATATCAGCTGACCGCGGTTCCTGATTTGCTTCTTCCTGAACTTCTCGACCCCATGCTGCGAGGTACGATCTTCGCTGGGCATGTGCATCACTTTTATCGCGCGGGCTCGACCAACACATTGGCAATCGAAGCCGCGGCCTCTGGCGCCCCCGAAGGCAGCGTCTTTTTGGCCGAACAACAGACGTCCGGGCGTGGCCGGGGAAACCATAAGTGGCACTCAGCGGAATCTACCGGCATTTATTGTTCGGTGGTTTTGCGTCCGACTTTGCCTCCGTCGGATGTTCTGGTTTTGTCGCTCGCGTCAGGCCTGGCCGTGCACGCCGCGGTTGCAAGCATGAGTCCGGGGATTCCTCCAGATCTGAAGTGGCCTAACGATCTCTTGATCGCGGGGAAGAAATTTTGCGGCATTCTTACGGAGATGAGCGCCGAGGCCACGCGAGTGCGGCACATCGTAGTGGGAATCGGAATCAACGTGAACCAGACACAGTTTCCAGAAGAACTAGAGCCGATTGCCACGTCGTTGCAGCTCACAACCGGCCGCGAGTGGTCTCGAATCGAGCTATGCGCCGCTTTGTTAAAATCACTCGACCGCGAATATCGGGCAGTGCTCGCAAACCCCGGCGCACATATGGAGATTCTGCGCAGGTTTGAGGAGAATTCGCCCATGGCGCGCGGCCGCCAGGTCCATGTGGAAGAGAATGGCGGATTTGACGGGGTGACCGAGGGTCTGGATCCGCGCGGATTCTTGAAGGTGCTCACCAGCGAAGGTGTGCGGATTGTCTACAGCGGAACGGTGAGGTAAGCCCAGTTGCCCACTGCGGGTTCTCGGGAGCCACGGAAACAGAATTCTGGAGCCCTAGAACCAAGAAACTGACAACTATTCATGCTATTCGTCCTTGACGTCGGAAACACCAACACGGTCTTGGGAGTCTTTGCCAGGTCTTCGAGCAACTCCGAACACTATGACAAACTGCTCGCAAACTGGCGCGTGACCACCCGCGGGTCGCAGACCGTCGACGAGTACGGCGTGCTGTTCAGAAACCTGTTTTCGATGCAGGGACTCGAACCGAAGGAAATCCGCGGCATCATCGTTTCATCCGTTGTGCCCCCACTCGATTCAACTCTGCGGCGCGTCTGCGAGCGGTACTTCCATCAGAAGCCTTTATTCGTTGAACCTGGCATCAAGACGGGGATGCCGGTGCTCTATGAGAATCCGGCTGAGGTTGGGGCGGACCGCATCGTGAACGCGGTGGCGGCGTTTGAGAAACACGGCGGGCCCTGCATCGTGGTGGATTTCGGCACGGCTACGACGTTCGACTGCGTGACTGGGAAAGGCGAGTATCAAGGGGGAGTCATTTGTCCCGGGATTGGCATTTCCGCCGACGCCCTGTTCAGCCGCACGGCGCGGCTGCAGCGCGTGGACATCCGCAAGCCGGCAGGCATCATTGGAACAACCACCGTTGGGAGCCTGCAATCGGGGCTCTATTACGGATATCTCGGATTGGTGGATGGAGTTCTGGAGCGTCTGTTGAGCGAAATCCCCGGAGTAGTGAAAGTGATCGCCACCGGTGGTCTCGCACCCCTTCTTGGCTCCGGTTCGAAATACATTCAACACGTGGACGAGTTCCTTACGCTCGAAGGGCTGCGAATTCTTTGGGAGAGAAATGCCAGGGATCTTTCCGGGAAACCGGCCAAAGCCCGCGTAACGAGTCGGCCGCGCTCATCCAATGCAAGCCAGTGAAGGAACCTGCCGCAGTTCTGCTGGATCTCTCCATGTTCATTGGTCTTCACTCGTGGTTGGATCATGCAGGTCGAACGCTAAGACGAGCGGTGCGAAAAGGTGTCCTCTTCAACACCTATCCCTGTGACGTGACCAGTACCAGTTTTGCTGGTACATCCGATGCCTCCGATAGAACTTTACGAGCTTCTGGATAACGAGGCGATCGTCATAAGCGAGGGCTTTCGTTTGCCCTTGAATGAACAAACGCGACACTAGAGACTTCTGGTCGACTCTACCTGCCCGCTCTGATCGACCATTGGACATGGAGTTGCATGCTTAGAATCGAGCCGTGCAAAAAGCCATTTCTTGAACACGATGAAAGTCATAACTCGCTATGGTGCGATTGCAGTCATCGCGGTTTTGCTCGCACCGCTGTTTTCCGATAATCACGCTTTTTCCCTGCAACGATCGTGTCTCCGAGCACACACTGTGCCCTTGGAGACACGTGGTATGAGCGCCCTCCCTCCGGTTGTTCTCTGGGCTTGGGAGCGTCCAGAGGACCTGCGTTTCCTGGACCCAAACCAGACGGGAGTGGCGTTTCTAGCCGGAACGATTCAGCTCGGTCCGCATGGAATGGATTTTCGCCCGCGAATGCAATTGCTCAAAGTATCAGCGGAAGTGAGATTGGTCGCTGTCGTGCGAATTGAGACATCAGGGGCGGTGCTGAACCCTGAGATTGCTAGAAAAGTTGCCGCGAAGATCGCTCGTGCCGGCCGAATGCGGGGGATCGTTGCCGTGCAAGTGGACTTCGATGCTACGGCAACGCAGCGAGCATTCTATCGCGATCTTCTGCTGGAACTCAGGCGTCAACTACCACCCGCTATGCCGATTTCAATCACCGCGCTCACCTCATGGTGCATCGGGGATCGATGGATGGCGGGGTTGCCGATTGATGAGGCGGTGCCGATGTTGTTCCGTATGGGGGTGGGACAGGCAGAGGTGAAAAGCTGGATGCAATCCGGGCGCGACTTCAGGGAAGCGACTTGCCGTACAAGCCTCGGAGTTTCGCTCGACGAGCCGTGGCCGCAATTACCCCCGGCAAGGCGCTTGTACGCGTTTTCCCCGGCCCCCTGGACCAAGCGATCGCTCGAGACTCTAACGAAGGAGTTCAAGGTATGGCAATGAAGCTCACGTTGTCCTTGGGGAAGCGCAGCACCTTCACCATCGGAGTTCTGCTGGTTGTGCTCGCAGGGCCGGCTACTTATGGTTGTGGGCCTTGGTTTGACGAAGCCGTTTTCATTCCCGGAGGCGCTCCGCAAACTTCGCAGTCGGACTTTGCCTCGGGAAAGCTCGGGATCGTGCTGCCAACCATGCGCCGCTCCTATTTGGTCGTGGGCTACCGCTATTTAAACGGAATGAAGCTCAATGCCCAAGAACAGCGGGACGCAATCGATGTGTGGAACCGGAATATGGATCCCACTCCGGTTCCTTTCAATGACCAACATGCCGCTCTCGATTCGTGGCTAAAGGTCCGCGCAAAAGTGCAAGGTGCGTCTCAAATTCAAGAGGCGGAAGTGTATGCACCGGTCGTTGCGGATCAGCCCTACGAAGTGTTTCTTAACTGTCAAGATGATGCTTTCAAGACAGCCGAGCGTACGCTCGATGCGCTCGGGCAAAAATACGGAGCTGCAAGTGCTGAGGTGAAGCAGTGGCTGGCGGCTCAGGACCAGGTTTTTGCAAATTGCGAAGGGGGGACGCGGCTTGTTCCGGCACCGCTTGAGTCCAGCGATCCCGTTCTGCGGGCGAACCGGAATTATCAGATTGCGGCCGCCCTGTTGTATCAGCGCCGGTTCGACGAAGCGGCAGCCGCATTCGAGGCGGTCTCGAAGGATACCGCGTCTCCCTGGGCGCCCTATGGGGACTATCTTGCAGGTCGCGCAATCCTGCGCAAAGCCACGCTCAACACCTCAGCGGACGGAAAACCCGATATGGCAGGGTTGCGGGCGGCGCAGCAACGGCTGGAAGAGGCGGCACATGCGCCGGAGTCGGGCGCATTACGGCCTGCGGCCCAACGTCTAGTGAATTTTGTTCGTTTCCGCACCGAGCCGGAAAAACGTGTGGTGGAGCTGGAGCAAGAACTGCTGAAGGTCGAGCCAAGCCCAGACTTTAAGCAGCATCTTTGGGATTACGTGCTGCTCTTGTCGCAAGGAGAGCAGGCACAGGATCTGGGCGATTGGATCAAGACCTTCTACACAGAGCAAACGGATGAGTATCCCATGGGAGAACCTCGTTCCTCCCAGCGTGACGACGCCAAACACGCGCAGCAGCGCTGGCAAGAAAGTCACTCCGTAGCTTGGCTGATCGCAGCGCTGGCGCTCGCCGATCCCAAGGACTCGGACCTCGTCGAATTGCTCAAGGCCGCAAACCAAGTCCCCGAAACTTCTCCGGGATACATCAGCGTTCGCTATTACGCCCTCCGTCTTATGGCGACTGGCAAAGAGAAAGACGTAGCCCGGAAGGAACTGGATAGCTGGCTGAAGCGTCCGGAAGGTGAACTGGCTCATGGAACGCGTAATCTCTTTAATGATCAGCGGCAGAAACTCAGCATGAATTTGAAGGACTTCCTGTCACACGCGGCAGAGCAGCCCGCAAAGATCGGTTGGGATGCAGGTGCCGGCGACCTCGCGCCGGACAGTGACGTGGGCCTCCCGGAGCGCGCCAAGAAAGACCTCGACAGGCCTTTCTTCAACGATTATTCGGCACAGGTTCTCTCGCACCATATGCCTCTCGATTTGCTAGTTGAGTCTGCGCGAGCCAAAACCTTGCCGGTTCAACTGCGGAAAGAACTCGTGCGAAGCACATGGACACGGGCAATTGTGTTGGGAAAGCTGGCCGTAGCCGACCAGTTGCAGCCTGTCATTGCGGAACTCGATAATCCACTCTGGAAATCCATGGAACCGCTCCGGTCCGCGAAAACTCCCGAGGAAAGGCGATTTGTCGCCGCCCTTGTCACTTTACAGAATCCCGGCCTGAGCCCATACGTGCGCACCGGCCTCTTGCGCACAGAAACCTTGGGCAAGATCGACATTTATCGCGACAACTGGTGGTGCGAAACGCCGAATGACGGTAGCCCGCAGTTCCGGGCAACTCCCGACTCTGATTTAGCAGCACCCCCTCAGTTCATTTCAGAAGCTGAAGTCACAAAGTCTGACCACGAGAAATCCAGGCTCGCAAACGCAGAAGTTGCTCCAAACTTTCTTGTCGCCGAGGTGCTCGATTACGCAAAATCTCATCTTGACGATAAACGGGTACCCTTGGCGCTGCATTTGGCCGTGCGTTCAACGCGCTATGGGTGCACCGATTCTGAAACCACCGGATGGTCAGCCAAGGCTTTCCGGCTTTTGCATCGGCGGTATCCGACTAGTGAATGGGCAATGAAGACGAAATATTACTTTTAGGGAGAGTTACTTGAGGCTTGCAATGCCGGTCAAACAACTGCAGTGCAACCTGCCCGCACTGCGGCGAGAGCATCCGCCAGACAAGCAGGTGAGGATCGATTTCATCTGCGGCCCCCAGGTTTCGGAGCCGACCTTCACGCCAGAGAAGCCGCAGCCCGAATGATCATGGAAAGAATAGCCCCCTGTTATCCTGCTTGAGTCGTGCCCCTTATTTACACAATTCACAAGGAGCGGCGATTAGTCCTTTCAAGAGGATGGGGCTTGCTAACCTTCGACGAGGCCAAGGCTCACCGAAGCCAGCTTCTCGCGGACCCTGATTTCAGTCCAACGTTTAATCAATTGGCTGACTTGACAGCCGTTACGAAGACGGATGTCTCGGGTGCCCATGCCAAGTGGTTCGCGTCACACCCAGTCTTCTCACCTACTTCCCAACGGGCGGTTGTAGCGACCAGACCAGAGATCTTTGGCGTGCTGAGGCAATTCGAGGTATACCACGGTGAACGAGCTCAGGTTCACGTTTTCTACGACTGGGATTCTGCACTGAAATGGCTGAATATACGTGACGTTTCCTGCCAATTGTAGTTCGCGCTGGGAGCGCCGCATCTTGCTCAGTCTTCGGGCGCAACCGAGCCTATGTCGATCTCGCGACTCAGTTGATTCAATGGCACGCCTTGAGCAGCCTTATGAGCGGTGTGCAGCAAGTGTGCAGTAAAATCTTCAAGAAACCCGCGCGAAATGCTCTCCGGACTGATTTTGGAAAACTATTTCAACTACTTCACCGAAATCGAAGAGCACTTCCAGAGGAGGCGGGGAAGCGTCCTGCTGCTATCGGCTCTGGATTGGGCACTGATTGAAACCTGGAAAGACGCCGGGATCCCGCTCGAGGCGGTGCTGCGGGGGATCGATTCGGCGTTCGACCGGTACGATTTGCGTCTTGCGAAAACGAAGAAGGTAAATAGTCTGGCCTACTGCGCACAGGAAGTGCTCGCTGCTTCCGAAGACATGAAGGAAGCTGCCGTTGGAGTCATGGCAGAGTCGAAGCCGGAGACTGGTTTCGAAAGCGCGAAAATTGCGGAATTCCTGCGCCGCTGTGCTAACCAGCTGAGGGCGGCAAAGCTTCCTAGCAAAACAGGTATCTCACCCGAGGCGGTCGCATGTGACGTCAGTACACGGTTAGAGGAGCTTGCCAGGGAAATCGAGACGAAAGCCGTTCCCCTTCGTCTCGAAGACCTCGAACGCAGGCTGGCGGTTTTAGAGGAGAAGCTTCTTGCCGTGCTGCTGGCGGTTCTGGCCGAGGACGAAGTTGTTGCCGTCATTGCCGAAGCCAACCGCGAGCTCGCCCCCTATCGGGGTAAAATGACTGCCGTACAAATCGAGCAACTGCAGAAACAATACATGCGCAAGAAGCTGCTCGAAAAATACAAGCTTCCAAGACTGAGTTTGTTCTATATGTGAGGTGTTCTGCGTTTGTTGCCGTTAGTCGCAAAGAAAAGCGGTTTGCCATCGCTCTCGCTCCCTGCGCTTCGCTAGAATCCACTTTGTGCAGCTGAAGATCGAAAAACTTGTTTATGGGGGCGATGGTCTGGCGCGCCTTCCTGCTGATGATCAGGGTCCTGGGAAGAGTGTGTTTGTTCCGTTTGTGCTCGAAGACGAAACCGTTGAAGCCGAGATCACCGAGCACAAAGCAGGCTTTGCGCGGGCGCGGCTGAACTCTGTTACCCAGGCGTCGGCAGCTAGGTCTCAGCCAGGCTGTCCTTACTTTCAACTCTGTGGTGGATGCCACCTTCAACACTCGAACTACGCTCATCAGCTCGCGATCAAAGCCGCTGTGCTTGGGGAGACGCTGCGGCGCACCGCCAAGATCGAATTGCCATGCCCGCTCGAGGTTCACCCATCGCCGGAGTGGAACTACCGGAACCGCACCCGGCTGAAGATGCAGACGGCGCCAGAGTTCGCCATTGGATACCACAAGTTTCGATCGCATGAGCTGCTTCCAATCGAGCACTGTCCCATTAGTTCGCCGCTGATTAACCGCGCAATCGCTCAAGTTTGGTCCGCCGGGCGTGAAGGCAAAATCCCGGCCGCCATTGTCGAGGTCGAGTTCTTTGCCGATGCATCGGACACCGCGCTCTTGGTTGAACTGTATTGCAGGCCAGGCACGCCGAGGCGGGAAGCGCGCGAAATCGGCGAAAAACTGGGAGAAATATTCCCCGCGGCGAACGGCCTTTCGGTTTTCGAGGGTTCATCCGCCAGGGAAGTTTCTGGCCTACTACTCGCTCATTTCGGAAGGACGGAGCTTTCTTATGAAACGAAAGCGTTTCACTATCGCGTCAGTGCGGGAGCTTTTTTTCAGGCAAACCGCTTCCTCATCGATGAACTTGTTCGACTTGCGAGCAATGCCGCCTCCGGCGAATTGGCGCTGGATCTCTATGCAGGGGTTGGACTTTTTTCGGCTGTTCTATCCAAGAGTTTTCGACAGGTAATCGCGGTGGAGGCTTCCCCAACTTCATTTGCCGACCTGTGCCACAATTGCCAAGAAGTAAAGGCGGTCCGGGCAAGCACAGAGAAGTACCTGTCGCAATCTTCAGGACTACATCCTGACTTCGCGATTGCCGATCCCCCGCGCGGCGGCCTTGGAGAAAGCGTGGTTCGCAGTCTCGGACGGCTCGAGGTCCCGCGAGTTGTTTACGTGTCCTGTGACCCCTCAACCCTGGCCAGGGACCTGCGCCACTTTGTGGATCTCGGGTACAGGATCCACGAGGCCCATTTAATCGATCTCTTTCCCCAGACTTTCCACATCGAGAGCGTTTTCCACCTGACCCGGTGAGTTCACTCCGTAGTGGTGATCTCAAGTTGGCAGGCAGGACGAAGTCGACACCGGGGAATGGAAGGTACCTCCGCGTATACGGGAGTCCCGAGATACTTATGAATCTGACCGGAGAACGATCTAACCAGATTGAAGGCTAGCGTTCAGTTTCCTCGCCGCCGGTAGGTTCCATCGCGGATTCATCAAATTCGGCCTCTTCGGCAATCTCTTGCTCGGGCGTGCGCCGGTACTCGTCGATGACCTGACGCGCTTGCGCGGCGTCTCCTTCGCGCACCAGGATGCCAATCCCTCCTACGGGCAAGACATCAGGGGAATTTTCGTTATCGCCGAATTGCGAGTCGATCCCGGCGGAATCGAGCAATCCCTTTACCACCATGGCTTCCGACTCCTGCTCGGTATCGAACACTCGCACAAGCTTCTCGTTGGGTAGGGGCGTTGCCGCTTCTGACATGGAGAAATCCTCGAATTCTAAGACGCTTGATTGTAACGCGGGGGCTGCTTTCCTACACCTGGAACCTGGGTTATCAAGAAAGACGCAACGTCGGGGAGAGGCAGGTCATCTAAACTGAGGAGTGAGAGATCCGGGTCAAGGCAACGAGTCGCAAGGCGAAGCCCAGAAAATACGGCGTCTACAGATCATGATCAGCATGGTGATGTCGGTGATCAGTCAAGACCCGAATCTGACGATCGAAGAAGCCTCAGAACTGGCCGCAGGAGCAAAACGGGCCGCGCTCGCCATGTTTCCCGACAAAGAGCTTGCCTACGACATTCTCTACAAGCCCCGCCTGCAGCGGTTGATCAGTGAGCGGTTCCACATCCAATAGCCCCTTTTTGACCTCCTGAACCCTGCCGGAATAGACTCTGTTTTCGGACGGTGTTCCCATGAAAAGCATGTTTCTTGCCGGTGCCTTGGCACTCGCTCTCGGTGGTTCCTCATTGGCGATCGCAGACGAAAAAGGCGAAGGGCACCAGCATCACGAGGAAATGACAGAAGCTCAGGTCGGCACGGTGCACTTTCCCACCTCATGCGCAACCACGGTCGAGAGCTCCGTGGAACGCGGGGTGGCCATGTTGCATTCGTTCTGGTACGAGGAAGCGGAAAAGCAGTTCATGCAAGTTAAGCAAGTTGATCCGAACTGCGCCATTGCACGCTGGGGAGTGGCAATGAGCCGCTGGCACCAGCTATGGAACCGTCCAGATGAAACCGTCCTCGCACAAGGCGAGACGGAACTGAAGGAGGCGAAATCGCTGCGCGCGACCCCTCGGGAGAGGGGCTACATCAATGCCTTAAACTCCTTTTACTCACATCCTGGGCGGACGCATTCCAAACGCGCGCTGGCCTACTCGAAGGCCATGGAGAAGGTTTCCCAGCGAAATCCAGATGACCACGAAGCAGCTGCGTTTTACGCATTGAGCTTGCTGGCGGCGGAGCCGGACCACGACAAGTCAAACGCGTTTCGTCTGAAGGCGGCGGCTGTTCTTGAGAAGCTATTTGCCGAGGAACCGGACCATCCTGGAGTGGCACACTACCTGATCCACACATACGACAAACCGGATATGGCTGAGAAGGGGCTGCCCGCGGCACGAAAGTACGCCCAGTTAGCTCCATCTGCGCCGCATGCATTGCACATGCCGGCGCACATTTTTGCTCGTCTGGGTCTATGGCAGGACGACATCGACTCGAATGTTGCTTCCATCGCCGCTACCCAAAAAGAAGCTGCCATGCACATGGGCGGAGAAGGGCACCAATTCCATGCCATGGACTTTCTCGTATATGCCTACCTGCAGACTGGCCGTGAACAGGAAGCACAGAAGATCATCGACGAAGTGCGCGCCATGCCCCCCATGAAGGACATGTACGGCATGGGATTTGATCCACGTCTGTTTGCGTTGTCCGCCTATCCAGCCTCGTATGCGCTGGAATTGCATGACTGGAACGCCGCTGCTGAGCTGACTCCCGTTGAGGGGGCAGATGACGTCATGCATTCCCTCACCTACATGGCTCGATCAATCGGAGCTGGCCATGCCCGCAATGCCGAACAGGTGGCGAAGGATGTGTCCAAACTGGAAGAGATCCAGAAGAAACTCGAGCCCAAGAAGAAGAGCGACCAGGGCGAGTATGAGGCGGTTGGCGAGGAGTTGGTCGTAGCCAGGGGATGGCTGGAATTTGCCCATGGCAACGTGGACAATGCGATAAAGCTCTTGCGCGGGATTGCGGACAAGGAACAGGGCGAAGCGGAATCGAGCGAAGGCATTCCTACCCACGAGATGATTGGCGACATGTTGCTGCTGGCAAAACGTCCGGAGCAGGCGCTTGCCGAATACGAGATCACACTCAAGGTGAATCGTGGGCGGTTCAATGCGCTCTATGGTGCGGCGACAGCGGCGGCTGCTCTCGGCAAGAGCGACCTGGCACATGAGTATTACGCACAAATCGTAAAGAATTGCGCCGATTCCAAGTCCGATCGGGCCGAATTGAAGCATGCTCGCGAGGAAGCGGGCAGGCTGGCGCACGCTTCGGCCAGGACTGTCCCTGAGGCCTTTCCGAGCGCCAGGACGATCACGGCCACGCCAAAGGCGGTCGCTGTCAATTTGGCGGGGGTCAAGCGTCTGGCGAGCAGTTGAACGGCTACTTCCCGCTAGTTCGCGGGTCGGATTTTTGCAGCTGGAAGGACAAAGTTGCAAATCCCAATTTGGATTTCATCTGCACCGGCAGATGGCGCGAGTCGTCCGTAAACCAGACTAGCAGGGTGACTTTCCCCTTCATTGGGCCGGTCAGGGGTTCGGCCTTCACCCGCAACGTTTGAAACTCACCGGCTGGGCCTTTTACGGTTTCACGTGCTTCCACTTGAATGTGGGCGTCAATGGTTTTCCCATTGTCGTTTACAGGGAATGTGTGGGAAAAGCCGGGCGCTAGCGGCAATGAAGCAACGTAAAAAAATCCGCTGACAACATCTGTAGTACACGGCGGAATATCGAATTCCGTGTGCTTGGTTTCAGAGGTTTTCAGGTCGTGCATGTCAAGCTGGCTCTTACCGTGCGCATAGTCGAGGCGAATCTCGAAGTCGCGGCGCCGCGGACCTTCCTCGTTGTGCTTGGAAACGTGAAGAGTACAGAAAGTGTGCGGGTCGACGTCAGCCTTGAAGACGTCGTGCACCCGGAAAATCTTGTCAGGCATTCCGGCCGAATCGGCTGTTGCTGTGACTTTTAGTCCGCTGGAGGTGCGTTGCATTACGACCGTCGAGGTTCCGGCGTTAAAGAACTGCCAGCGCACGGAGAACACGTACTTTTCCGTTGGAAAAGAGTAGGAGGGCGCTGGAGCAATCACGCGTGATGGCGGCAGAGAAGCGATGGTAGGGTTCTGGATTTGAGCAAGGGACGATTGTGCCAGCACCGCGGGCGACGTGAACAGGAGCACGGTTCCCAGAATCCGGCTTGTTGTGATCGGAGCCACAGTGTGTAGTTATCGGGATCCCGAGACAACGGCCGCATCCAAGGCGGCATTGCACTCGCAGCGCTCCCAATAGAGATGCGGGGGGACGGAGGCTGCGCTGCCCTGCGGCCCGCGAAACTGACAATCGTCTGGACACCTTCCAGCACGCGCCGAATGCAGGGAACCAGATTGCGGGTGCAGGTGTGAGGAGCGGGTAGGCTGGTTCTTCTTGTAGCGCGTTGCCAGATCTGCGCTTGCGGTGCTGTCACGCCACCTCAGCTGATTTCCACTAGCTTGCCACGGTGGCTCGGCAAAAACGGGCGGTCTGCAATCTGCTGCCCGAACCTTTCAGCCCAGCGGCCTGGAAGCGGAGTTCCGCACTTCGAGCAGCAACCTTGAGGCGTCAGGCGGTAGTCTTCGATGAGGTATCCATAACGGCGAATCAGTGTGTGTCCACACTCGTGGCAACGAGTATCCTCAAGATCGCCCACTCTTCCCGGCAGGTTGCCGGCATAGATGTAGTGCAGCCCGGCAGCCTTTCCTATCTCGGCAGCGCGCATTAGATCTTCCGGTTTCGTGTCCGCAGGATCGGACATCTTGTAGTCCTTATGAAAAGCCGTTACGTGCCAGGGGATCTCAGGCGACACGCTTGCGACAAATTCAGTCAGCCGGTGGAGTTCTTCATCAGAGTCGTTGAATCCTGGGATGAGGAGGGTAACGATCTCAACCCATATTCCCATCGAGTGCAGCCTCCGGATGGTGTCGAGGATCGGACCGATACGTCCGCCCAGTTGGCGATAGTGCTGGTCATCGAAGCTCTTCAGATCGACCTTGTAGAAGTCGATCCAGGGTCGCAGGTATTCGAGCACCTGCGGCGTCCCATTGCCGTTCGAAACGAAGGCTGTCTTAAGTCCGGCGGCCCGGGCCGCCTTGAATATCTCCACCGCCCACTCGGCGGTGATCAGGGGCTCGTTGTAGGTGCTGACCAAGAGTTTGGCCCCCTGGCTGAGTGCGTCTTTCACCAACAATTCAGGAGAAGCTTGGAGGGGCGGTGAAACGGCTTGAGGATCGCGCAAGGCTTGCGAAGTTACCCAGTTCTGGCAATAGGAGCAATGCAGATCGCATCCCAGCATTCCAAAGCTGTACGCCAGGGCTCCGGGGTACGCATGGAAGAACGGCTTCTTCTCAATTGGATCGCACTGAACTCCGCCCACGTATCCCCAAGGAACGTACAGTTTTCCACCCTGATTGAACCGTACCTTGCAGACACCTGCTTGTCCTTCAGGAATCGGACAGCAATGCCCACAAGCAAAACAGCGGATACGGTTCCGCTCGATTGGCTCATAGAGTTCGCCTATCCGCACGTTCTGATTGAGCACTTCACGGAGGGAAGACAACGGAAACCTCTGCCTATATTGTAGAGCAGCACGAACAGGAAAGTGGTTACTCGGGTTTGCCGATGGGATGGGAATGCAGCCACTGGTTCGCTTGCTTCTGCTCGGCGGAAATCTGTGCCGGACTTAAGCGCGCAGCACAACCTGCGACGATCGAAGGGCTTTGTTTATCGCCCCCCGCCTGAGCAAGCAGCGCCCAATAATACGCTTTGGCATAGTCCTGCGGTACACCCTTGCCTTTCCAGAACAATGCCGCAAGTTTGCCTTGCGCCGCAATATGTCCCTGGTCAGCGGCGGCCAGAAACCAATCTCTTGCCGCGCGATAGTCCCGTGGCAGGCCGTCCCCATTGACATATCGTTTCCCGAGCACATACTCCGCGCGTGGATCGTGCTGTCCAGCCAGCCTGCGGACTTCAGACAAATCCATTTGGGAATAGGGATCCCCCGGAGAATCGGCTTCCGCCGAAGCGGGGATTGAGAACGAAGAGCTTGGTCCCATCAGCCTGGATACCCAAGGACCCAAGGCCCAAAGCGCCACACCGAAACACAAGATTCCGGCAGCAATGAGCACGGCCCGTAAGGGGAACCGTCGCGAAGCGGTTTCGCCCAGCAGTGCCCGTTCCGCGAAGGGGACCGAGTCGCTCGATGGGCTGATGGTTGCAAAAGCCAGGGCGTCGCGGCGGGCATGCTGAGCGCGGTCGACGGCGTGAACAATAAAAGTGGTGAGCCGTTGCAAGACCGTTACGTCGTTCTCCCAGAACGCGGCCGGCTCAGGAGAAAACACCTCCAAGATGCCAATCACCTCGTTCGACCGCTTTACCGGGCAGGCCACGATCGAGCGAATACCCAGCGCGCGGCAACTCTTCCGGTCGACGCGCGAGTCATATTCTGTGTCGTCGCAAACGATGGCCGTCCCGGTCCGAACACACTCGCCGCTGAACCCGGAGTTGCTGTCGAGTCGCGCTCCTATTTCTGGCGAATCGCTACCACCCCTCGCGCGGCAGACCATCTCGGAAGGCGCCAGGCTATTGATCAGCGCGATAGCCGTGCCGCTTGCCCAAGTCAGGGTAAGAGCCCGCTGTGCAATCAGGTGTAACGCTGGATCGAGGTCCGGACCGCAGGAGTCGACTTCTTTCTCGATTTCCGCCCACTCGGCAACCATTGAGGTATAGCTGGGCGAAGACGCCGGTTTCGACTGGACTGAGGCCGATTCCGGGTTGGCTTCAGGGGCGTGTCCATCGTTCACGTTAGCAACTGCTTCCGCTACTGCATTTGCCTCAAGCCACTGATGCAAATGCGTCAGTTCCGGGGCGGAGACATCGGGGAATCGAATCCCGGTCTTACCGGAACTTTCTGACCAAACCACATGACCCAAAACGTAAATGCGCGATCCGGTGGCCGATAGTTCCAAACAAAGCGGCAACAACCGGTTAATCTTCATCTGCGAGGGTGCCTGGATGCACATCCCTTTTTCGCTGATGTTGAGGATCTCGCTCAACTCGATAACGGAACCCTGCGAGCTGCCGCTCAAACTCGCGTAGGCAGGAGTATGAACGCGGTGGCGACGTGAGCGCCGCCGGTCGCGTCCGAAAATAGAGGTCTCGGGTCCGTCCGGCCTGGCTCCCCTATGCATACGGAAAGTGGTTCCATCTTAACCCAGCAGAGCTGCTTGGCCAGGAAATAAGAAGGACAATGGCAGGACAATGGAAGGTAACACGTTACTGCCGAGAAATTGTGCCCAGACGCGACAAGCGGGTAATGGCAGTAACCATCATGCTGGAGAGCAGCTGCATGGTTGCAACGTCTTGGGTGTCGAAGGCTTCGGGAGCGGGGGATAATACCTCGAAGATTCCCAGGGTGCGATGGAACTGGCGCAATGGAGCGGCCAGAATCGACCTCACGCCCAGCCGTTCGCAGGTCGCCCTGTCGGCGCAGGGGCTCGAATGGGCGTCGTGGCAGAGGACGACTTCGCCGCGGCGCATGCACTCCGCAGAAACTCCGGAGTCGGTCTGCAGGCGTACACCGAGGTCCGGAGCAGTTCTCCCCGCGCGAGCACGGCAAATCACCTCGTCCCCCCGTCGCAGCGCGATGGCCGCGCCACTAGCCCCGGTTAAGACCTGAGCTCGCTCGGTGATCACGCCAATGGCCGGTTCGAGCCCGATCTTTGAAAGTGGCACATGGGTTTCATGTGCGGTGGCGTGGACCTCCTCCGGGTGGGATACAGAGAAGTCGCCTTGGTCCTGCTCGGCTCCGGGAACCGTGCACAACAGTTGCCGCACAAGGCGGTTCAATTCGTCATCCTCGATCAATCGCGCAGAAGCCTGTCCGCGCAAAGAACCACCGAGGAGACGCGACAATCCAAGCACCGCCTTGCTGCCGCATGCCAAGCAATGTGGAGTCGTATTGGCGCTAATCAGTTCGCATTGGGCGCAAAAGATGGCAGTTGGAAGCGAGAGGAAGTGCACCTGGCTGGGCGAGATTCGGGCGGACATCGAACAAGGTTCCTCCGGGCAGTGAAAGAGAACCCCTAAGGTATCGTGATACGGAAGCGGCCGGAAAGTAGCGTGACAGGTACTCTCGTTCGCGCCGACCAAAGACCAACCACGAAAGACGAAAGACCAATCCCAGAAGGTTGCATCTCGCCGACGCCCTGAACGCCGAGAGCAGATTCTCCCTCGCGTTCGCTATGCCTTAGTTACGCTCCGCGGTTCGGGCGGGCAATACTCCGGGACAATGCTCTTAAGCTTGGTTTTCACCAGAGCCTCGTCGCCGATGTGCAGAGCCTCCCGTAGCTCTTCTAGTTGACCGCTCAACTCTCCCCATTCTCGGCTCGGGCCTACAGCACATTTGATATTAGGGAAGACGGTCGGAACGGCGATTTCATTCGCGTAAAAGAATTTTTCTTCGAGTTTCTCACCCTCGCGTATCCCGATGAACTGAATTTCAACGTCCTCGTCCGCCTTTCCTGAGAGACGGATCAAACGATGCGCGAGGTCGATAATGCGCACCGGCTCCCCCATTTCGAGGACCAGGATGTCTCCATGCTTGCCGGTCATCGCTGCCTTGAGAACCAGTAATACGGCTTCACGCACGCTCATGAAGAAGCGCTTCATTTCTGGATGTGTGATGGTGAGGGGCTGATTGTTCTGGAGTTGCTCGCATAAAGTCGGAACGACGCTGCCTCCCGATCCAAGTACGTTACCGAAGCGCACCGAGATGCAGCGCATTGCGGATGGTCTTGAGGCAAGGACCATTTCGCCGATCCGCTTGGTGGCCCCCAACACGCTAGTCGGATCTACGGCCTTGTCAGAGGAGATCAACACGAAAATCTCAGTGCCGACCGCCTCCGCAAGCGGAACTAGGCTAACAACGCAAAGCGCGTTGTTCTGGACTGTTTCCGGTACGTTCTCCTCCGTCATAAGCACGTGCTTATACGCCGAAGCATGGAAAATGATTTCTGGTCTTTGCTTGAGAAGCAGTCTCTGCATGCTGGATCGATTACCGACGTCGGCGATAGCAAACGTGACTTGGCTAATGTTTTCAGAATGCGGCAGCTTCTGGCGCAAAGAGAAGAGTTCGGTCTCTGCCCGGTCGACACACACCAGTTTGGCCGGGCCGCACTTGAGGATCTCGCTGCAGAGCTCAGATCCAATCGATCCGGCAGCCCCAGTCACCATGACCCTACGGCCAAGAATTCCAGGACGAACGTTCTCGAGGTCGATCTTTAGGGGATCACGACCTAGCAGTTCCTTGAGATTCATCTCGTGCAATTTGAGCATCATGAAGGAGGTGGAATTCGGTTTCGACTAATCGGTTTGCTCATCCAACAACCGGAAATAGGACCTTTTTCTTCCCGATTCAACCACAGCTGTGTTGTCGGCGAAATTCGCTGACAACATGAATGTAGATTACGGCATATCAAGTACACCCTCATTCACCGTAAAGTCCTTTAAGCGATGACTAGCCTGGGGACTCCAAGCACTTCTTTATCGAACGTCTTGGGTAACGTTGTAGGATGAGGAGCAAGGCCTTCGGAGGCGGTTACGTTTCAAGCCAATGAGAATGAATGGTCCAACTTATGTCCGGTAGACCGCCTATTTCTCCTAGTCTCGCGCGGGCAGCTAACCTCTGACGAACAGAGATGCGCTCGAAGCCTTCTTGCACTTCCGGTACGGTGGCCTGAACTCCTTGCCCGGGTTTACGATCACCAAACTTGGCCGCTCGTGTACCGCAACCTTCGCGATCTAGAGTTCTTCGCAGTACCCGACGCAATCCAGACCGAACTGAAACGTGCCTACCTGGCGACAGCGCTAATGAACCAGCGTGCTTCAGACGAACTTGTTGGTCTGTTGCATCGGTTAGGCGATGCTGGAATCCCGGCTATGCCGCTCAAAGGCGTTGCTCTGGCAAATTCTCTCTTTGAAGACTCTGCTAGTCGTGCCTGCACCGATATCGACCTGCTCGTTCCACCATCGGAAGTTGGTCACACCCTGGAAATCATTCGGGCCGCGGGATACTCGGACGTTTTCAGCGAAGATTTCTTTCGTCAACTCGACCTCCGACACGGGCGCCACTACTCTTTTGAGCGCAAGTTCTCCGGGTACTCCAGCCTGATCGAGCTCCATTGGCAGGTGGTACAGCACTCGTCGCGAGATGCTGCTGCTGTAACCGATCTGTGGTACGAAGCTCGACGCAGCAATTTCTTTGGAGCACCTGCCAGACAACTGTCTCCGGAGTGGCAATTTCTGTATCTGTGCATACATGCTGCCGATCACCAGTGGCGGGGCCTCAAGTGGCTCGTGGATGTGCATCAGACATGCATCAGTCAATCTCCCGAGTGGCACCGGGTTAAGGAAAAGGCTAGGCGGTTTGGTTTAGAGCCCGCTGTTTGCCAGACACTCGCCGCATGCTCGCTGCTACTGGGAACTCCACTTCCCGAAATCTATTCCTCCGTCTCTCTTCCTCCGAAATTGCGCGCCTCCTGTTTGGAGCTCTCCGCCGGTCCTCCTCGGGTCTTTTCACATTTGTCTTTGCTCAAGCAACCCTGGGACAAGCTGCGCTGCGTGGCGAATGTCGTTTTTGTCCCTAAACCAGCAGATCGGAATTTCCTACGCGTACCGGAGGCCATCAGCTTCCTCTACTATCCAATGCGCGCCCTTCGCCTGATCGCGAAACGAGTCTAGCGGCACTCCTTAGGCCACTGCAGAGTCGCTCAAGATCGCTTGGCGAACGCTTGCAAGCTGAGAATAATCATGCGGGAAAGCTAAGCGAAAAAAAACCGGATTGAGAGCAAACTTCGCTATCCGTTCAAAGTCTTGCTGCAGCCGCGGACGATCGGTAACATCCATCAGATAGGAATACTTAACGAGCTCAAGCATGGCCTCGCGCGGCGAGAGGGGTTTGACGCTCAGGCCCGTACACTCATTCGGCGAACTCAGAAAATATAGCCTTCGAAGCTTTGTAGGCCAATTGGAAAAACCAATTCCTGCATTGGCATCAAGCCTTTTCTTCTCGCTATAGTGAGCGACCTTTGTCCCGCACTTATCACCACCAAATACGGTTCTTGCGGTGGCGGGCCAAACGCGTACGCCGGGATAGCTGGGTATCACGGTCACGCATTCTGCGGCTTCTTCGAGGAGAAGGCAGTCGTCAGTCAGAACTGCCATGCCGTCCTCGGAAAAACTCGAAGCCAGGGTTGACTTTCCCCAGCCAGTTTGTCCGACAAATCCGATAGCGCCCCGAGGAGTCGCGACGGCGCTGCCGTGCAACACAAACCTTCCACGATGGCTGAGCACCAGCGGCATGACCTGATCCAGAATCAGGTGGCGAATGGTTTCTTGGGGTGTGTCCGCTACCACATGGCCGCGGATCTCTCTGGCATCATCGGAAACAGCAAAATCAGCCATGCCTGGAAAACGCAAGAAGTACCCGGATGGTTGCCGACCCAGCAGCAGCCAAGGGCGCTCGTCCGGAAGACTCCAGGTGTGTAACCACTCGCACGGGCTGTAGTCGCTGGCTGCAGCCCCACTTACGGTAACCCGAAATTCTGGCTCGAGACCGCCGGCTGGGTCGAGCTCTTGGAACCGCAGGTCACTTTCAAAAGCAAAGTTGCAGAATTTGTACTTTTGCATGGGAAGACTATTGCGAGTAGCGTGCGACTACCCGTGCGACGAAGCCTGCTACTTCTGCCGACGAGCGAAATAAGTTAGCGTGGCGATGATATACCTCGGCTTCGATCTCTTTTAGCGGTCTCTGGCCATCGCACAGGTTCAAAACTGATAGCCGGGCATCTCCCCACGACGTTCGCCGGGGAATGAAATTCGGTTGTGTCTGCCGAAGGTCATCTTCACCCAGCATCATCCCCTTAAAGGTGGATTGGCGAGAGCAGGTCTTACTGACCCAAGTTGAGTTCTCATTCCGCGATATTTCAACCTTCCACGATACAAGACCTTCGGAGGGGACGATATGTATGTTTAATAGTGCGCGATCGCCTGCTTCGACTTCCATGGGATGTTCTAAGGGAAGGAATGCGTTCCTTCGACCCATTCGCGTGGCTGCGAGCGGAGAATTGGTCATCGTCACACCGGGCGAGAGCTGGGCAGAAAACCACCCTCCGATACCGTGCATTTTGCCAGTTCTTTCTATCGCGTATTCGCCCTTATAGCTCAGAGAGCTATCGGCCCACGTCGAAAGATCAAGAGAAGCGAGCCTCTGCGGTTCGCTGAGCAGGTGTTTCGGCTCAAAATTAGCCGAGTCTAGAGTATTGGTTGCGACCGAGCACGCAGGACTAAAATCAAGGCCTGCCGGGCGATTACTCCAGAACTCCACATTGACATACCGCGCGGGAATGTTCACGGGTGCAGCCCAAAGCTCGAGCCGCGAGGGAATCATCTTCCCCTCAGGGACGAGGAAACGCTGACGCGCGTCCAAAAAGTATTCGAGGAGGCCCGCTTCAAAACCGAAGAAACCTATTTGGTCTGCGACGACAACGTCGGCTTTTTCGGGAACTTCCGCCCTCAGAGACGCACTCTTGATGAACGACACGCGATCTGCAAAGCCGTTGGCACGGCAAATCTCCTGCGCGAGAGAGACAATCGGCCCTTGTTCAATCGAGAAAACCTTCGCAGCGCCGGCTTGACAAGCAAATAAGCCGAGTACCCCTGTTCCGGCTCCAAGGTCGACAACGATGTCACCGGGGCGAACCACCTCGGTGATAGCGCGGCGGAACGATGAAAGGCGTTGGGGGTCGCCCAAATATTCCCGGTGCTCATCAAGGATTACTGACATGGTGCCCCTAAGTTGGAAGGATTATTGCCTTACAAGCAAGGAAGGCCGTTGGTTATCCTTTCGGCTGCATCATGTTTCCGCCATGATCAGCAGCCGTCACTCCCCCTGACTTTGTAAGCTTCGAGACGCTTCCATATTCACTGAGAGTCGGAGGA
>Ga0157374_10000444_pt1 | contig 37607 bp, 47 predicted proteins | sample M25metaG_FD_115308 | JGI IMG/M metagenome (GOLD analysis project Ga0157374, IMG submission 115308) | Miscanthus rhizosphere microbial communities from Kellogg Biological Station, Michigan, USA - M2-5 metaG | ecosystem: Host-associated > Plants > Roots > Rhizosphere > Soil | place: USA: Michigan...
ATTTCCCGCGGCGTCACCCGATGAACTAGAGGCCGTTACTCAGTTCTTTGCGGCAGTGTTTGGCTGGCGGTTTAAGGATTGGGGTGAAACTTATCGCGATACGCAAGATAGCGGTGTTGCGGCCGGTGTCAATGCCAGCACCACCAAAGAGCAAACCATGCCGCTAGCGGTCATTTATGCTGACAACCTTGAAGCCACCAAGGATAAAATCACTAATGCAGGCGGTATAATAACGCATCCGATCACTTCGTTTCCAGGCGGTAGACGCTTTGCGTTTACCGATCCTGCTGGCAATCAGTTGGCCGTTTGGTCTGATACATAACAAAAATATCCAGTTTCAACGAAAAGTATTGCAAACAGGAGGGCCTAACAGTAAACTTAACATGTATGTTAAGTAACGATAAAGATCCATCGGTTCTTGATATGGTCTTTGCGGCACTGAGCAACGAGAAGCGACGTGAAATAGTGAGGACGCTCTCTTTTCGCCCTGCTACTGTCGGTCAGTTAGCCGAAGAGCATAGCATGTCATTACCTTCTATCCACCGGCATATTCGTATACTGGAAGAAGCGCAGCTTATTCAGCGGCGTAAAATTGGACGTACAAACTTCGTGGCTATCAAGCGGCAATCGTTGGCTGCAGCGCAGGCTTGGATGGCGGAATACCACCTGGAATATGGGAATGACGACGAGACACTGGAGAACTATCTCGCGGGACTTAACAGGAAATAATACTTAAAAAGGAGTATACAATGAAAAAATACCTTGTTATCGGTCACAATATTAAGAAGCTGTTGCCTAAAGACCTAACGCCAGAACAGCAACAGGCTTGGGGCAAATTCTTCCAGTCGCTGGGCGATCGTATTGTAGATGGTGGTAACCCGCTTGCAGTACGTGCAGCTATTAAAGATGGCGCGGTAATTACTCTTACCGATGATCCTGTAGGCTACTACTTAATGAGCGCTGAAAGCCTAGAAGAGGCTTGCGAGCTTGTTAAAAACAGTCCGTTTTCAGACGCGCCTGGTTGCGAAGTGCGGGTTTACGAAACTATCCCAATGTAACCCACACAAAATGTTAGACAAAGACGCGTTACTTTTTACAAGTACGCGTCTTTTTATTGCTGCGTGCTTAGCAGGCTCGTAAAGCTCGCAATAGTAGCGGGCAGCTCTTTGGCAAGAATGCCTTCGAAGCTGGTGCGGAACAAAGGCTACGTCTGTCTTTGCGGATGCATATGTTATACATGGGATATTGACGAGAGTAGATATCCCTATATAATTAATATGTATACATATTAATTATATAGGGAGCTAATTATGAAATCTTTCAGTTCAGATACTAAAACCAAAGCTACACCTGTGCAGGCCTGGAAGGCGTGGACCGATTTGCCCAACTGGAAGAAGCACGACCCAACCATTGATTCCATTACACTTGACCGCTTCGAAAACGGGGCACGGGCAAAGCTTAAGAACAAGAAGGGTCCAGGAGCTACACTCATTATTGAGGATGTTGTACCAGGTAAAAGCTTTACAATCCGTACTAATTTACCACTCTGTACGATGCTTAGTTATCACACTATTGTGCCAACCGAAGACGGCGGCGCACGCTTTGTATTTAAGACAGAGTTTCACGGACTACTCGGCAGTTTCTTTTATGCAATGTTCGGCAAAGACATCGCCAAAGAGAGCGAGCCCAACATGGAGCGTCTACGCAAGTTAGCTGAAGCAGAATACTAACAATGGATTTTACATTTCAGCCAAAGGGGCCCTTTGATCTTCTCTTTCAAAACCAGTACTTTAACGGTTGGCCAACATTAGACAATGACCCTAAAACTATTGTCATGGCTTTTCCTGTGGAGGGCTGGAAAGATTCGGCTGCGGTAACATTGACGCAACTTGCTGATGGCAGTTTGCGCGGCAAAACATATAGCACAAAAGAAAGTGAGCAGGCAGAACAACAAGCCCTTGCTGCTATGTCGCTCGACGAAGATGCCACTAACTGGCCTAAAGTGGGCGAGCGTGACGGCTTCATTGGCGAGCTGCAAAAAACCTACCATTACATGCGGCCAACTTTGTTTCATTCTCCGTATGAGGCTGCAGCGGCCTTTGTTATTGGACACCGCATTAGTATCGTGCAGACACGGAAGATTCGTGCTCATATGGCCCAAGAATTAGGTGAGGCTGTCGAAGTTGAAGGCCAAAAATTTTATGCATTTCCCGCGCCGCAAAAGCTACTTGAATTAACTTCTTTTCAAAGCCTCAACGATGTTAAAATCGAGCGACTGCACGCGGTTGCTCAAGCTGCCTTGGACGGCTGGTTGACACGCACCTATCTTCGCACGCTTGAGGAACAGCCCGCACTCGATAAACTCCAAACCTTGCCTGGCATTGGCGCATTCTTTTCGCAAGGTATTTTGCAGCGTGGTGTAGGGCGTGCCAATGGTTTCAGCCACGATGATCTGACCTACTACGCTATTCAGCATTCTCACCATATGGCTGAAAAGGCAGGAAGGGCTGCGATTGAAAAAGTTATTGAAAAGTGGCAACCGTACCGCATGTGGGCAACGGTGCTCACACATGTGTGGGCGCGGCAGAATCACATTATGCCCGAGGGCATGCAGCGAACAGCCAAGAAGTAATATGGAACCGCAGACGTATACTAACCCCAATCAGAGCCTTGGTTTCTTATTGCATCAGGGTGCGATTAACTGGCGGCGGGCACTGGCGCGGGAATTGCGCAGTATCCAGCTAACACCTGTACAGTTTTTTATGCTTAGCTCAACCTCACGGCTGACAAGTGAACTCAAGCAAGGGCCAGTGCAGAAAGACGTGGCTAGTAATACCTTGATTGATATCAATGTTGTTTCCCAGGTGGTTCGGCAGCTTGAAACACGAGGCTTACTTTTACGGGAGCGTGATATGCATGATAAGCGGGCGTATCGACTTTCGCTCAGTGAAGAGGGTCTCTTCAAGCTCCGGCAAGCTATTAAAGTGATCTATAAAGTCGACAGGGAGTTCTTTACAGATAGTATGAATGGCTCACTCCTTGCTGAAGAATTAGGGAAAATCGTGTAAAGTATAGGAGTAGACAGGGGACACGCTAATGGAAAATAACAATCAGCCAACAGCTAACAATCAACCACCTAACCTCAATACCGATCAGCCTGTTCCATCGGCTTCTGCGTCCGGCACCGTTTTCGTCTCGGGCGAACAAGACTACATCGGCCAACAAGCCTTGCCGCCAAAAGCAAATCGAAACAAACTGCTCTGGGCCAGCGTCCTTTTAGGGTTCGTAATCATTATTGGCGCCGTCTTCCTTTGGGTTGATAAGCAAGGGGGCCATAAACCAGACAGCAAGAACACTTCGGCTGTCTCTGTGCGAAAGGTGGCTGCACCACTCGTGACCACTACTGCCCCCGCCACGCTTAAACCCGGTAGTTATACAGTCGGTCCGGATAAAAATATTGTCCCGGGTCTTTACTCTTTGACACCTGGTTCGCAGCAGAGCGGCAACTTTACTATTGTCAGCCCGGCTGCAAACTACAGTCTTACACTGGATGACAACTCAACCGGTGCTGTTGGAGACGCAAAGGTAGCCTGGGCGCAGCTTGTAACTGGTGATAAGATACAAATATCTGGCGGCAACTTGCTGGCTGTGAGTTTTAGGGCGGTTGTGATGACGGCCTCCACGCCTCCGGCACTAGCGAAACTGTATGACAACACTAATGTAGTTACCGACACACCGCATAGAACAAATCCTGGCAAGTATTTTATTACTGACCCTAATGATAAAAATGCGTATATCTTAGTTATAGACAAGAACTACAACCTAAAGTATAACCAACCGCTAAATAGCACCGGTTTTCACGCTGAGTTAGAAGATGGCGATCAAATCGCAACCATCAATATGTCCACGTTCGACATGAAACCGGAATAGTGTAGTCCGGCGGTGAGAGCCGCTTAATATCCGGGTTTCGCTGTGTAAGCAGAAAGGCGCATTGGTTAGTCTTGTCTAGAGGGCTCATAAGGCTATGCCATACGCGGTTATTCTTATCCGGCGATCATGTAGTAGAAACTATAGGTGGTGCTGGCGGCGGCATTAGTGGGTGCAATCTGAATAGTAAATGAGGTTGCAGTTACGGCAGAGACCCGCGCTGAAAGCGAAGCGGTTGCGCCGCCGATGGCCGAAGTGGGCATTAGGATAATGGATTTTGGCGGTGAGCCGTAAGTAGCATTTAAAGTAATGGTGGTGTCACAAGTAGTGGGCGAACCAGTGCCGGCAGTTATCGTGAACGATCCAGCCGTGTCAGTCGATCCAGCGGTGACTGCCGCGCTAGAGCCAGTGCCGCAGTTTAGGGGTGTGGCAACCGTCGGCGCTGTGGTTTGCGTGGTAACAAGATGGGCGTTTGTCAGGCTTAGTGTTGCATAGGCCGTTGGTGTACCGGTGACGCTAATGTGCAGGCCGGCAGTATCGGCAGTAAATAGCGGTATACTATTTGCAGTTTGTATCTGGAAGGCAGTGGTAGAGTCGTTGCCGGGTGTTGGTTGCACAAGCATGGTCCCCATAACGGTCGTGGTGATATTCGAAGTACTATTGCCCAGTTGAATACTAGAGGCATTAAAGTTGCCGATGCTAAGCACGCTGGTGTTTGGCGTATCAAAAATCGGAGCATATACCGAGGTAGTCGTATTAATAGCACCGTTCACGTCTAATGCGTATTGTGGATTGCTGTTGTTAATGCCTATATTTCCGGTGGCAGTAATGTGTAGTCTATCAAACATGGTGTTTGGGTTGCTGCCACTGATTATTTGCAAAGGTGTACTGCCCGGTACCGCAGGATTAAGCACAACGGCGGCTTCTGCCCAGTCGGCCTGGGTACTCTGCCAGCTCAAGTTCATAAGACCGCCTGTGGCTGGCACATCAGCGCCACATCCGGTAGTAAAGAATAGCTGCGATACGGCCCACCGTACCGACTCGTTCGGCGTAAGCGGAGTGCATGAATCAAGGCTGCTATCCCGGTCTAAGGCGAAGCCATCTATTACAACCTGGCTCGTACTGGTAGTTGTTATTGCTAGGCTAGTAGCTTGTGTGCCACCGTTAGCACCAATAGCGGTTACTGGCGTACCAAAAGGAGTGCTCTGGTTAACATTGTAGTAAGAAGCAGCTCCCATAGTAGTGCCCGCACCACCATTAGTGGTTGTAAGGGTAAAAGTACCACTGGGGGGATTTAAAAGATACCATAATTTGGCGTCCACACCGCTTGCAAAGCCCTGTCCAGAGATAGCAGATGCCAGCAGCGTTAAGGGGCGACCGTCGTAAGTAAGCCCGGTTGCGGCATAGTTGGTCATAACTATAAGCAGGCGACCTTGCTGTGTTCCGACGGTGAAGCTCATCGAGAGCGCGCCACCGGTTGAAACCACCCTAGCAGCGTTATCTAGCTGGATGCCGCCTTGAGCGGACTGACCTGTCTCAAGAATAATATCACCGCCATTGGCCCCGCCGGTACCATTAGACCCTTGGATAACGAAATTAACACCGGAAACGTCATTGCCTACTCCTGCTCCAGCTCGAATGGTAGTGGTTGTAGGCGTGGCGCTGTCGTTGCCAAGCACTAGCTGGCTATTGGTGGTGTCAACCGTGACAATGTTCTGGCTGGCAGCGTTTTTTACCTGTAAGGCGGCCGTGGAGTTTGTGGCGGATTGTAACCGTAGTGCCGCAGTTGCCGTAACCGTAGTGCCAGATTGACTTAGTAGCGACCCTTGCAGGCTGTTTGCCGAATTAAAAAATGCTAACTGTCCAACCTGTCCGGTTCCTGTAAGACCGCCGCCTGAGCCGTTAGTTACGTTAGTTATAAAATTATTCGTTACCGAACTAGCTCCAGCCCCCTGTAGATAGATGAATCCGAGCCCGTTGTAGTAGCCGAGCTGATTTGCCGCCTGGTCATAGTAAAGCTCCCCGGTGGCAGGGTTTACGGGCTTTGCCGATGGCTGCAAAATAATAGAGTCGCTAACTGCTAGCTTGCCATTGACTGTCAGAGTGCTGGCAGCTTGCACGCGCTCCAGTTGCCGAGCAAGAGCAGATAGAGAGGTTGCTTGCGATTTAAAACGTAAACTGGGATTTGTCTTTTCTAAGCTAGCGTTAAGTGTATGCTTACTTGCATTAAGGCTATGAAGCAGTAGGGCAATACCTACCAGTAAGCCTACAGCAATTAGTGAAAGAGCTATTAGCCTGCGAATTCGTTGCCGCCTTATGTTAGGGTCTTTTGGCGGCGGAGGTGTATCAAAATTGACCAGAGGAGTCGCATCTAATACACCCGCTGGGCGTAGTGCTGTGTCAGTCCGCTGAATGCTTGGTGTTGGCTGTAAGGGGCCGTCCATCTCTTTATTTTCTTTTAAGAATGTATGTATTTACACCTAGACAGCAAAGTAAACATCACTTAATTAGTGTGCTTCCATGTCGTCTCACCTATATAAGAACGTACTCTAGTAGTATAGCAATACACCCATCACCTTACAACAGGCTTATGCTTTTAGCTAAAGAGAACGCCGTACACTACCCCCACCGTAATAAGCAGCACTCCGATTGCTGCAACAATAGCGTCAACCAGCCCTTTCCGGATTGCCGATTCTGCCAAAGGGTTTCTACCAATAGAAATTATTTGGCTCCTTATGGCAATGTAGAGCATAACGGTTACCGCTATAAAACCAAGCAGTAAGGCACAGGTTCCTAGCAGCACGCGCAGCGGTGAAACCTGTTTACCGGTAAGGGTGTTAGCAATTGATTGTAAAAACGGTGGTAAAATTGAGGCGATTGACCCTTCAGAGGTAGGCGCAGAATAGTAGCTTACATTGACGGTAATGGGCAGTAAGCCAACCTGGACGGCTGCCGCCTGTCCATTACTAGTCGTAAAGCTTTTAGTAATAGTTTTAATAGAACTTAAGTCTGCCTGAGCCGTACCGGCTATTTCAGAAGTGGTCGTAGCCTTCATGCCAATACCACTAATGGGTGAGGTCGTGATTTTGTCTCCAGCCTTCACTGGTCCGTTAATGTCGCTTACGAAAGCATTGACTGTGCCGCTAACCGCAACTTGCACCGTACTTTGTTTGCCAGTCGATAGTTCCACGAGTGGGCTATCTGCGGCTATTCCCACTAGAGTGGCTGTGTTGCTCGTTGAGGCAGGTGTCACCAAACCGGACTTAGCTGCAGTAAAACTCACTAAGGTCCCTTCTGTGATGTCACTGGCAGCTGTTTGATATGGCTGTGAAATGGCGCTTGGAGCGGCGCTGGCAACTGTAAAAGCAAAACCAATCACCCCGCAATATGTTATCAGTGCGGCAGCTATGTATGTTGGTGAGAGCTTTTGGCGTATTTTCATGTTGTTCGCTTGGATCATTCAGAAGTCTTTGTTAAGACGATTATGGTCTAATAATACCATGCATAAGCGGAACTTCATTACTGATAGGGAGCTAGACCTTAGCCAGAGTACATCTAGAAAGGGTGCTTTACATCTCTGCTACCGTTAGCAAGTTTCCTGCCGGATCTCTAAACAAGGCCAAGTCCGGCCCCATACCGCGAGCTTTACCCCGTACAATACCAGATTTGTCCTGTGGCAGACCTTCAAATGATTCGATTTTGATGTGCTTTTGGTTGAGCTCTGCAACAGCCTTGTCAATGTTATCCACTAGGATGCTCAATACGTAATAGCTTGCCGGCTGGTGGCCGCTCCCCTCTGGGTAAATAAATATCTCTGTTCCAGACAGGTGCAACTTAAAGCCTACTGCTTCGTCGGTTGTTGGTATACCCAGCGTCTCTTCATAAAAAGTACGGGCGGCATCAATATCGTCGACCGAAAAACTACTCAGCGCCTTACATTTTCCAAACATACTTATATCCTTTCTGTAGCTACGTTTGACCACTTCTTAAGCGTAATACGATTGACAGCTAGCTGTCAATCGTATAGTATCGTTTTATGAAGCAGCCCGGTCAACTAGAAGATCCTCTGAGCAGATTCTCACTGAGCGTATTTCGTATGAACGGCTTACTTATGCGCAGTGGTGAAGTAATAACAAGTGAACTTAGTCAGACCAGCGCGAGATGGCAAGTACTCGGCCGCGCCGCTTACGAACGGCAAACAGTCGCTAAAATGGCACGGGACATGGGACACGCACGGCAAAGCGTACAACGTATAGCAAATGCGCTAGCGAAAGAAGGATTAGTGGTATATGTGGATAATCCATCCGACCAGCGCGCCAAATTAGTTGCATTAACACCTCAGGGCCAGCAAGTACTGGCGGCCATTCACGACCGTTACAAACAGTGGGCAAAGCAAGTTACGGCGCGGCTTACGCCAGGACTCCTCGCTACGGCTGCGGATGCGCTAGCTAACGTTGAAGCGCTACTAGAGATAGAGCTAAGGACAGAGTAGGGATCGTTGTAGTACGCAGCTACACCGTTCATCTATTGGCTAAACCGGAAAGCGCAGCGGAAACGGCCTCGAACATCACGGCATGACCAGGTGTGTTGGGATGATAGCCGTCCTCGCTCAGTAGCTCTGAAACTGGGCGGCCACTGTTTGCAAAGGCGGCACGCGTATCAACGTAAGCAATAGGCCAATCGCGGCTCTCGGCAACGTCGCGCATGGTCTCACTATATTTAGCCAGCATCTTATCCTGAATAAGCGCACCACTAAAGGTGGGGTTGTCGAGTGTAGGGTCTATTGGCGGTGGGCCCACCAATAGAGCACTACAATCATTCTCTCGTACGATATCGCAAAATTGAAGTATCTGCCTACCAAAAAGCTCGCGCGGGACAACAGGGTTGTCCGAACTCGGGAAAATCTTGACTTCGTTCATGCCCGTTTGTACTATTGCTGTTACTGTTCCCATACGGCGGAAGTCTCGCAAGGTTGTGTTAACACTGCGCAGGATGCCTGCTAGTGTGCGGCCTGGATAAGCGCGGCTTTGGACGAAAGTAGTGTCCTCGAGGCGCGTTTCTTGATTAAGATAAGCCATATGCAAGCGATGGGGCCATCCGCCAGATTCTTTGTCGTGCATTCCGTACGCGGTGCTGTCGCCGTCAATGTATAAATGTCGCATAGGACTATATTACAGCATACATTTCTATATATAGTCAAAATTATTTGCAATGAGTGTCAATTGTTGTTCTCTAAATTTGGCGAACTTGGCTCAAACATATGGCTCTGTGCTTACTGCTAAATGCCATAACCTCTGTTGCTGGTGGCAACGTTAGTCCTCTGTAAAAGCCCCTATGTACCCAAGATCGCCGAGTACGGTGCGGATCTGCTCGCTGGAGTGGCGTACGGCTTGATCGGGGTCACTGCCTGCGCAGTTACGGAGCACGAAGTTGACGGTGTCAGGGGCCTCCTCGAGGTATCGCTGAGCTGCATCAAGTCGCAGGGCACCGTGGTTGTCTATTGTCTTCATACGCTCCTGTAGCTGTGCTGCACTTTCGGGGCAAACCATTACGCTTACCAAGGAATACTTGCCAACAAGCGTCCGGCTGAGTGAACGTATCCCAGCTGTATCTGTATTAAGGATCGGAACATGCGTGTCGGGCACGGCGGTGAGGTTACGACGTGGCAGGCCGTATATTTCACCATTGTGCGGAGAGTGTTCAACGAGGTCGTATTCGGCTATGAGCGCATTGTAATACTCCTCTGGCGACTCTCCGCCCTGAGGTTTACGCAGCCATGTCATAGCATTATGTGATTCAGTGGAACGACGGTTTCTTGTAGTAGCGGTTCGTACGTCAGCTAGGCGGCGGCTGCTTGAAAGTAGTGCTGCTTTGATACTATCTTTGCCTGCACGCGAAGGCCCTGTAATTACGAGCAATGGTCTTGTCTGGCCTAAGGGCTGGGGCTGGTTATGTGTTACGGCGAACATGTGCGGTACCGACGTGCGCTCAACGATCCCCTGAGATGGGTCAGTTAATGCGGCAAGCTGCCGATCAAAACCTTCGGGTGAAAACGCCATAAGATATATTTTTACCTCTATTATATAATCAATATTCTTATCATCTCACAGATAGCAAGTCAAATAGGCTGCAGAATCTTAAGTTGCTCATGCTGGAGATTATTAATATTGCAGGTGTCTCCTACGGCGGAGTTCTAAAGGGGAGCGTCCTGAGGATAAAATTCGAAAAGTAAGGATTATTCCAGACGGCCCGGTACGTGACCTAAGATGTGTATACTCCCGGAGCCTACCGGGTTTCGCTTATGGGGTGGTAGCCTTATTGTATAAGAGTTTGAACAAATGGCATCGTGTTGCCGGATTGTAAATGTGTTTCAATTGCAGTAATGAGCTCTTGGCGGTGTTCAAGCGCCATCTTTGCAAGTGATGCGTCAGGTTCGTCCTGTATAGGCCAGCGTTTATGGCTCCACACCAGCATATCTATAAGAAGAGGGATTAACTCTAAGCCGCTTGGCGTCAGAGAGTAGATGTATTTCGTTTTATTGGCAGGGTTTTGCTTTTTGTTGAGTACGTCATTTGCCTCTAGCATGGCTAGACGGTTTGATAAAACATTGGTCGCAATCTTTTCATCAGATGCTAAGAATTCACCATAAGATGTCTTCCCGAAGATAGCAATATCACGAATAACTAGTAAACTCCACTTGTCGCCGATGGTCTCGACAACGTGGTTAATAGGACAATCCGAACGTAACTCTTGCGCATCCATGTGCCTAAGTATAGCATAAAACACTTGCTAATAACAAGTAGTGTGTGATACGCTTGCTTTTAGCAAGTATTTAATAAAGGAGCCATTATGGTATTCAAATCAAATAAGCGAGAGGAGAAAGCAGAGAAGAGAGCGCTGCCAATTGTGCTCTTTACTGTATTTCTCGATTCAATAGGTATCGGTATACTTATTCCACTGTTGCCGCAGATGTTATATAAGATATTCTTGCCTGCAGGATATTCGTATCACACGGCCTACATACTGCTAGGTTGGCTTACTGGAATGTATGCGCTTATGCAGTTTGTTTCTACGCCTATACTGGGCCAGCTATCGGACCGTTTTGGCCGTAAGCGTGTACTGGGCCTCAGCCTTTTTAGTACTGCGCTTGGTTACGCTCTATTGGCGCTGGGTATCATGACTAAAAATATTCCGCTTCTATTTATTGCCCGCGCAATAGCGGGTCTTGCGGGTGGAAATATTAGTGTTGCAAGGGCGGTTGTCGCTGATATTAGTAGTGTTGAACATCGGACGCGTAACTTTGGTCTTATTGGGGCCGCCTTTGGTATGGGCTTTGTCTTTGGACCATTTGTGGGTGCTCGAATGTCAGTGCCACATGCTAATTTCTTTGGTCTGCATACACCCAGCTGGTTTGGCACGGCTACACCGTTTTGGCTTGCAGTTGTCCTCGGTGCTATCAACATTGCTTTGCTTATTATCCGCTTGCCTGAGACAAATAAGTACCGTAACAATGCACGTATTGTTTGGACAAAGTCGCTCAGTAATATCCGCCGGGCGGCAACTTCGAGAAGTCTCCGTACAATTTTAGCTACCGAATTTACCTTCTGGGGTGGCTTTACGTTCTTTGCTACCTTCCTTCAGCTTCAGCTCATTCAACGCCTCCGTCTTAATACAGGTGACCTCGGTGACTTCTTTGCCTACATCGGTATTTGTATTGCACTAGCACAAGGAGCGATCATACCAGTTCTTGCAAAGCGCTTTAAGAACCATCAGGTTGTCCGAGCTGGAATGCTTTTGATGGCGGGTGCGTTAGCGTTGCAGCTTAAGGTTCACAGTACAACAGAGCTGTTGATTGTTGGGGCACTTATCGCTTCATGTTACTCAGTCCTTATGACTAACGTCAGCGCACTAGTGAGCTCATCAGCAGGTCCTGAAATTCAGGGTGAAGTCTTGGGTATTGAAGCCAGCGTCCAGGCGTTAGGTGAATCGACTCCAGCAATTATTGCCGGCTATATTGCCACCATTGGCATTGATACGCCAAATATAGTAGGCGCCTCCGTCGTACTTGCCGGTGGTCTACTGTTCAATTTGTTCTATCGATCGCAACGAGACGTACTGCATCAAAGCAGTTACGCCGAAGTGCAGGCTAGCTAATAGTTACTAAAAGGAGGGTATATGGAATTAACAAATACATTACTACAGGCTAAAGTAGCAGTTATTTATGGAGGGGGTGGCGCCATAGGTGGTGCGGTTGCGAAAGCGTTTGGCCTAGCGGGTGCACATGTCTTCGTAACTGATTTACATGAAGAATCGGCCGAAGCGGTCGTCAAAGAAATTGTAGCGGCAGGCGGTAAGGCTGAGGCGGCAGTGGTGGATGTGCTGAATCCTGATTCAGTGCAAGAACATTTGGATAAACTAGTCTCCAAAACGGGAAAAGTGGATATATCATTCAACGCGATGAGTTTGCCACAGACGGGTATTCAGGGTACGCCGCTCACCATGCTGCAGCTTGATAACTTTACGAAACCAATTCATGCGTATTTGACTGGACACTTCTTGACTATGGCTGCGGCTGGACGTCAGATGGCAAAGCAGGGATCTGGGGTGCTGCTGACGATTACTGCATCGCCTGGCGAAACAGGCGCGCCGCTACTCGGAGGTATGGGGCCGTCATGGATGGGAATCGAATCGCTGACGCGTGACTTTGCTCTAGAACTTGGGCCTCAAGGAGTTCGGGCGGTAACGATGCGTTCATCGGGACTTCCAGAAACGGAAACGCTTAAAACAGTTATTGGGCAACATGCGCGAACACTCGGTATGACGCCTGAAGCATACCTGGAAATGATGCGTCAGCGCACGTTCTTGCATCGGTTGCCTACTTTGGGAGAAACAGCTAATGGCGCTGTTTTCCTTGTCTCTGACATGGCAAGCGCAGTCAGTGGTACTTCAGTAAACTTTACTTGCTAAAGGAGACAAGACACACGTCGATGCCTAATCAGAAGCATGACTTAGTGTGTGTCACACGAGAGTGTGATGACGAACCCGCACCTTTAGTAACACGATTTAGGAATATTAGTTATTGGGCTTAGCCTTTAAATTTCTTTAGCTCTGGTAATTGGATATAATAGATCTCTAATATGGTGAATCGCCCAACAATTCATGCAGCGTACGAGGCTGGTGCCACAATTCTACTCAAGAAACCTGACCCTGCCGAGCTGCAAAGTCTTTTGCCACCGCCTTCCTCCGTCACTCAGTATTCTCCTGACTGGTGGCGTAGATATCTTCAAGACGGTAACGTTTTTACCGAAAAAGTCTTTGACGATCCTCGCTACACGGCTTGGGGTGTACATGCATACAATATCCCGGGCTTACCAAAAGATGGACTAATGGGTATTGCTGGCTACTTTACTCCTGAACCAGATAAGGCAACGGCGCCCTGGTGGTTTACATATAATCTAAGAGCAAGAACAGGGAAAACTAGTCAGGAAAACACAACGCGACCTGAGCGTAGCTTTTACATAGGCACGGAGGTCAGTCGATTAGTTGTTGCCGATATGATGATGCATATCCAGCCCCAGATTGCTTCTACTGATACGTACGTCAATCACCAAAATACGCAGTCGCATGCCATGATGCTTCGCCTTGGTGCAACTCGTGACGATGCCAGTGCAAGTGAGCGATCGGTTCGCTATGTACTCGAAAGACCAGCTTCTGATGAAGATTTCTCATTCCTGCAAATGGCGCAGGCATTAGGTGCCACTACTCTTATCGGTGTTCAATATTCTCAGTAGTGCCTTCGCAGAAACCCGAACAAAAGATTAGTATCGGTTTGGAATTTCGGCAGATCACCGTTCTCTAACCGTCTGGATAAACTGCTGGGAGCATGCTTATAACTAAAGGTAGAGGAAGCTATCTCCCCCAAAACCGCGAAATTGCCATGATCGTGTATGTGCCAAGGACCAATAGCGTAAATAGCGTAAGCCTTCTACGAACTTTCTTATCTGCCAGCTTTTTGCTGAGCCATGAAAGTAGACTGTAGGCCCAGTCGAATTCAAACGACAAAATAGTGAGTGATGTAAATACAAGGATTGACCCGACCTCTAGTACGGCTAACGGCGTAAACATTGCGACGATGCCCGCTGTACCCAAGATAAATGCTAAACCCGTAAAAGCGATACGCACAACCCGAGGCAGTCTTTTGTAGGCATTACGCTTCCGTTCCCAATCTTTAAAGAAATCTGTCATCTTAGTTTTTCGCATACTGTTCTAGGAAGTTGAGGGCAAATGCTTGGACTTTCTCAGCTTCAAGACTTAACCAAAAACCGAGATGGTCCGCGCCTTCAATCCAGTAATGCTCTGCACCTTTGATGCGCTCGTATGCTCTAACACCGTCGTAAAACTTAACATCGGCGTCGAGTGTGCCATGTACGACTAAAGTTGGGCATACTATCTTATCAAACGGCAGCGGCCTCATACTACGGAACTGCTTCATGTCGTTCTTGTTGCCAGCCTTACGTACTGAATAGGGATACATCGTAGCCATAATCCCCTTCATAAATGCGAGCTTTTCGGGCGAATGTAAGACATGTTCCGTATACGACTTCAGCTTGTCTTTTGGCAGATAGCCAATACCGCCAAGGGCAGTAGACAAAAACGCACGAGTAAGCTTATTCATAAAGAAGCCCATTACCTTCTGCCCTGGCGTGCTCATGACAATCACTTCGCCAATCGGGCTAACGGTTTCCGGCATTACGTAGTCACCACTCACACTAGAAATTGTGAGTAAGGCTAAAATACGCTCAGGATATTTTGCCGCAAAGATGTAGGCGGCAGGACCACCGGCAGACAACGATGTTACGATGACTTTTTTAATGTGGAGCGCGTCAAGCAGTGCAGCCAATAGGTCTGCTTGATTTTCAAATGTCCGACCACTGTCTAACGGTGTCCCTAAATACCCAGGCCGGGAAGAACTAAGAACTCGGTAGCCCTGCTTGACCAGCCAATCATTAACAAGGCGGCCTTGGTCAACGCCGCCAAGTCCGGCATGTACGGCCAGAACCACTGGGCCGCCGCCGTCAGTAAGATCGTACTCAATTTTACCTTTTGTCGTTTCGATAACTCGAGGTTCAATATATATACCTGGAACAATCTGCCGTTTACTCATGAGCGTTTTTCTTTGTTTCATTTTCATAGGTTTCTATAAAGGCTTCCATTGCATCGTAGAGTTCGATGTTGCATATACGATACAAAACTTGCAGTCCATCTTTGCGGCCCTTGAGAGCGCCTGCTTCTTTCAGTATCCGAAGGTGTTGAGAAATTGTTGGCTGTGCGAGGTTGAAATGACTTGCGATGTTGCTTACGGACATCTCACCGTTTTTTCGCAGTAATTCCAAGATACGCTGACGCGTATCGTCTGCTAAGGCTTTAAAGACATGGGAGAAATAGGCAACGTCTAATTTATTCATAAGTATATTGTAATACACCTATATACTTATTGCAAATGCTCATGTAGTTCATTTCTAGTTATCGTATAGCTCTACCCCCCAGGTATTACTGACATAAGGGATTCGAACCCTTCAATAGTGGTGGTGAGACTCGATTAAAGAAAAACTGCAGGCTAGCAGGCTATGGCAGTCGTTCTAATAATAGTAGAAGACCTGTTTAGTACTGTTAATATTGAACAGGGGCAATAGAGTCAGCTGTCTTCCAGTCAATTGTGGCACAGAGAAAACCATAGTCTTGCCTATACTCAAAGCCACTTACTTGGCCACCTTGCCATGGTATGCCGCTGAGTGCCGTAAGGTCGTTTACTGGTATTCGTTTCTCGGTAGGTGGTGCTGTGTAATCTTTATCAAGATCACAGGAATACTGATGAAGATCGGGATAGGTATCCTTTACGACACAGTTCCTTTCGTGACCTTTATAGGTCATGACTTGATATAACGCAGCTTGCGCTGGCTTAGACATGTCAGGCGTCTTATTTTTGATAGCAGGGTCTTCCCAATCACAAGTTTCTCCTGTAAGGCCAGCCGACAGTGTAAATGCAAGACAGTGTAGTGTGCCATTGCCATACGGCTCATTATGTTCGCTGAGTGCAAGACGAGTTAGACTGGCAGGTGCAACGTAGTGGGGGTTAGCGTGGTATGCTCTCCAGTCGCAATCTATTACAAATCGGCCTGAGCCGGATCTTTGCGCCATGCATTCAACGTCACGTCCATTAAGCTGTGCTACTTCTGGTTTTGGTTCCACCCAGAACGAATGATCGTCTGATGAAGCGGGTGCTACGGAAACTGTCGTGTCGCCAGATGACTGCGCGACGCAACCGGTAGCGGCAGCTGAGCATGCCAATGCAAGTACGGCTGCCTTGCCGGCAGAAGTACGCGCTACCTTGCGCATGGCCTCTCTTGTGCTGTGATTAGGTTGTGTAACTGACTCCGGGAAACGCATAGGTGAATATACTATAGCATCTTTAAAGCTGCTGTCTACGTTATGCCTAAAACTAATTTGTAATAAATGGACTTCTCCAACAAAACACGCGTCAGGCAGCCATATCCTAGCTAACTATGTGCGAAAAAGTAACCTCAAACTTACTGAAATTCGCTGGGGGCTCAAAGTCGGCGCCTGGACAAGAGAAATCTACCGTTCCCTCTGGCCCTTGCTTGGGTATGATAGGGGTAAATACTTTCACTATCGTCTCGTCAAAGACTACGTTATGGTTTAGGGCAGGCAGCTCCGGTGCAGGCCGGCCGCTTAATGGCAGAGGCCCTTGGCCGTAACTGTAGGCCGTGTGGCCTGCTTTATTACTATTTTTGTAGTCAACTTCGGCCCATGCCTTGTTATGATCAGTGGCTTTGGGACCAAGTACGTTTACTTCAAATGCCCAATCCTTGTCTTTTGGCGGTTTAACAGGGGTTACCATCGCCCATTGCCGTGCTTTAGGTGCGTTCTTTGTACAGTCTAGAGTTACTTGGGGGACAACTGCATCCGGGGCGGGCATAGCACAGTCACCAACGTCCATACATTTGCTAAGCTTATTCCCTGCATTATTCCCAGCATTTGCAGCTGAGCTGACACTGCTTGCGCAGGCTGTATTTGTCAAAAGAATTGCCGGAATTAAAGCAAGCGCGCCAACTGTCTTTTGAAGGTGCCTCCCTCTATACCGTTCTTTGTGTGGGGTGAACTTTTCCATACTCTTTAATTATACATCTGCTCTGAAATTGAAAGTGCTTCAATAACATTGCGGGTGAGTCTTACGGCTAAGTCCATACTATTTGCTTTATGACGGGGCGCCAATCTACGGTAGTACCGACGATGATGCTATCGAGTTTATCAATATCTACCCACTCAGCAGCCAAACCGTAAGCCTTCTCGTACTTGTCGAGATGTATATCACCAGGGTCAGTGCTAACATATTCGCATAAATAATACAGCAACAGTGACTGAACGTGTTGCAAATTGGGCGGAGTATCATCTGCCCCGTAGCTGAAAAATGAGCTTGCTACATCAATTAGTTTTGGGTGAATTATGGTACAACCGGTCTCTTCTTTTACCTCTCGTAAAACTGCAAGCTTTGGGTCTTCTCCAATAGCAACTCCGCCACCTGGAAGATGGAATTTGCCGTTCTCTTTTACGAGTAGGAGTTTATTATCATGAACGACAATTCCATAAGCTGATGGACGCCATGTTAAGTCAGCGGATGTGACTTCGTACTCGTTCCCATTTATATCTTTGCTAATCATCGGATATCATTGTATATCAAAAAGACTTCCAAGAAAGTCTTTTGCTGCGCTTAATGTCTATGGCTGGGGATGAGTCCTAGGGGTAACGTTCCATGTTTGAAGATTTTATGCTTGTTGGTCAAAAAATAGAGCAGGTTGGCTCTAGTGGTGTTACTATTGTGCGGTCAGATAGCCAAGAGTAATACATCGTGCGAAGGGAGATAGATATAATGGCGAACGCTCTCAATGAGGTTTTAGAGCAGGGTATGGAATTTTACCAGGATCCAGAGGTGGTGACTGCATACAGCGCTAGGAATGGGTATCCGCCGGAGGCAATTAGATTTATTCTTGACAGTACAATAGCTGACCTACCAGGTAGGTATACGCCACGTGTACTTGATGCAGGGTGCGGTACTGGTCTGCTGACGGCAGCTTTACAGGCGGACGAATCGTTCGCGCCAGCGCAGATAGTTGCGCTGGACTCGTCAGAAGCAATGCTATCAGCAATGGGTGATACCGTCCCAAATGAAGTGGCGCGAGTAGCGGGGAGCATGAACAGGATGCCGTTCATGGATGCCACTTTTGATATGGTTGCCTTTGGGACGTCTCTACACTGGGGCGATCCCGAGTATGTCCCGGACGAACTACGTCGAATTTTACGGCCAGGCGGTTATGCGGTGGATATTTACAACATAACACGTCAAGGCTCAGAATTTGGAGCAATACTCGGTACGTTACCGAATCAGGCAGGAGACATGAATCGGATGTGCGGCGGGCCTAATGGCTTAGACCTTGGTGAGCAGTTTGCATTCAGAGGTTCCAGCCAGTTTCCAAACGACGCCTTGTTGACGCCAGATGATTTCTTTAGGCTGCTTGATAGTATTGAGATATTACGGACCCCGTCTCCTACTTTGGCTGATGCGCGGAAGTCGTTGAGTGCATACGCAGAAGACAAGGAGGTAGATGGCCGCGTGCCTGTGCCATTTGATACATTTGTAAGCATTGCAAAACTTGCAATAGACGACACTCTCTGATGACAGGGTTCATTCTACTAGAACGGTAGCCTTGTCTCGGTCAGGAAGTTTCTAAATCCATTTGCCCAGGAGCGATAGCGTAGCGGGAACCAACAGCGCGCGTATGATAGTGGCGTCAAGAATAAGGCCTGCCCCAAGTCCTGTCGCTACTATTTTCACTGGTACACTTGGCGCCGTACTCATCGATAAGAAGGCGAGGAACATGATGAGGGCTGCGCTGGTTACTAGTCGGCCCGTTCGTCCAATGCCGACAACGATGGCTTTGTCTATTGATTTGTTGGCAAGGGATTCTTCGTGTATACGCGATATGATAAACACGCCGTAGTCCATTGATATGCCGAACAGAATGGCGAAAATAATTGCGGGCAGCCAGGATGGAATTGAGCCGGTAGCTGGAATTCCCCAAAGCGCATGTGAGCCGTAACCCATTTGCCAGATCAAGGTCATTGCACCCCAGGCAGAAAATAGGCTGATGATATTGAACAGTACTGCTAGTACAGACAGCAGGATTGAGCGAAAGGCGCGTGCTAGCAGAATAAAAGTGAAGATTGATAGCAGTATGATGACAGTCGGAAAGTTGCTGTAGGTGTCAGCAATGAAGTCTCGATTTCGAGCGTCTAGACCGCCAACGAGTGCATGTGGGTCTGCCGTATGCGCAGCAGCGCGGACGCTTGACAAGGATGTAGACGTATTGTTGTGCGTGAACACGTCAACGACGGTCGTTGAGCCATTTTGCCAGTTGCTATTAGTTGCTACGATAGCGCCTTGCAAGTCGGAGCGGTCGGTTGCGGTAATGCTGCGGGCAACATGTGCTGCGTTTTGCGTTGTAGTGGTGATTTCGATAGGTGTTAATACGCCTGAACCAATGCCAGCTTGCTTGAGGATCGTGAGGCCATTTTTGGCTTCACCGTGCTGGCTGAGGGTGGTCGGATCGCCATTAGTGGGGCCGAGGGTAAGTTTTGTAGCTGCGCCGGCTAAGAATCCAAGGATAATCATGGCCGTCAGGAGGGCAATCCAACGGAATCGCACAACAAAGCCTGCCCAACGCTCCCAGCCATGGCTGGCGTTTTTGTCACTGTGAATGTGTGGCCAATCGAGCAGGTGGCCAACCTTAGCCAGGATAATTGGCAGTAAGGTAATGGTGGTGGCGATAGTGACGGCAGGGATGACCATGCCACCGTAGCCGACACTGCGCAAGAAGGGCACTGGAATGGCGATGAGAGCTAGGAGTCCAATGGCTACAGCCGTACCGCTAAAGACTACGGAGTGGCCAGCGGTTTGCATGGCGCGAATGACGGCTTCATCGCCGGTGTGGCCATTGGCTCGTTCTTCACGCCATCTGGCAACGATAAGGAGTGAGTAGTCGATGGCAATGCCAAGACCAACAAAAGCGATTAGGATCTCTACTAGCCACGATATGCTCACAAACTGCGTCAGTCCCCAGAGTACTAGAAAGCTAGTCATGATCGAGACGAAGGCAATGATAATGGGGAGTACTGCCAGGAAAGAGGCAAATACGAAGATTAGTACTACTAGGGCACCAACACCACCAACGATGCTTTCGACCAGAATGCTGGGGCCGGTTGTCTGACCAGCTGACGCTGTCAGTGCATCGATGCCAGTGACGGATAGAGCGCTACCTGCAACGGTCACATCTTTGAGGGCTTTCGTTACTGCTCCGGCCGCTAACGGACTATTGCCATCGGGATTTGCTTCGGGTGGTGGGTAGGCGATGATAAATGTCGTGAGACCATCATGTGAAACGAATGCATGGTTGCGGTTACTCGTGGCGTAGGAGGCGACTCTGGCCTGAGGGACGACTTGCTTGATGTGGTGCTCTACGTTCAAAAGATCTGAGAGGACTTTTGGCGAATCAATAGTGGTGCCGCGTGGGAGTGCGGCGACGGCAACGAGTGGTGCGCCCTCGCCGCCATTACCAAATTTCTTTGCTATGGCTTGGTTTGCACGGTAACTTTCGTGTCCTGGACTAGAAAACTGAGGGTTGAGTGCTCTTGTGGCTGGCCCTACGGATGCCACGCCAACGATGGTTACTATGAGCCATAAAGCCACTACTAACCATGTATGTTTGAGTGACCAGACTGCAATTTTTTTCATTTTGGCACCTTTTGAATGAGTTAATTTTAAAAAATGTGATTGGACAGGTTACGGCTCTAGCCCTTGTTCGAGTCGCTTTAGGGCTGTGTCCATATCGCCCTCGAAAATTGCCATCGACGGTTGCTTGTAGGTTTGCTGCAAAACGGCAACCATAACGCCAACGATTGCACCTGCAAGGTTGCGAACTGCAACATCGCCTGGGTCTTTCATGGTGCGTTTTGCGATAATACTGGCAAGGCCGTCAATGCTAGCCGCTGTTTCGCCGAAGGTCTTATTCTGCAAAACTGGATGGGCATGGAGGAGCGCAAAACGCTGGAGCTCTCGTTCTCGCTGTTCGACTGAAAGGGTGGTGGTGAGCACATGAACGGCGTTTCTCATTGCGCGGATTGTCGGAATATTTGTTGGCTGATTTATAAAAGCTTCAATAATGATTGGATCGATGCTGTCGTAGAGTATGACGGCTTCTTTTGTTTTGAAGTACCGAAAGAAGGTGCTAGGGGATACTTCTGCCGCTTCAGCGATTTGCTCCACCGTTGTTTGGGCGTAACCATTCTTGGTGAATAAATCTAGGGCGCAGGCTTGTATTGCTGCCTTGGCTGTAGCTAGGTTGCGTTCGCGTAGTCCGGGCATGGTGTAATGCTTTTCCTCTGTTGATTGCTGTGACGAGGACGTTTTTGGGCAGGCTACTTGTGTCTCGTTATTTGACAGTTTATACTAAATTGACAGTTACTGTCAATATTGTTTTAGCCATGCCAGAATCTATGAAAAATATCCATGATACACTAAACACAAGCAAGAAGCGTATGAAAAATCTTCAACTGAGCACCAAAATTCTTATGGGCGAAGTAGTTTTCTTGGTGGTAATGGTTGGTATTTTGTCGGCTCTGCATTATCCAAAACTCTTGCCGATGAATGTGTATTTGTTCCTACACATTCTTGGCGCAGTTATGTTCATCGGCAATATAGTGGTTACCGGAGTCTGGATGTTTTTTGCAGAGCGGACTAAGGATAAAAAGATCATCATGTTTGCAGTACGGATGGTAAATTGGGCGGATGTATTTTTTACGGGTCCGGGTGTCACCCTTCTATTTTTGAATGGCCTCCTCATGGCGCCATACTGCGATGATTGCAGGCAAGGACTGCTTACTCGCTGGGTCCTCGTTGGTATAAGTCTATTCGCTGTTTCGGGTATTCTTTGGGCGACTCTCTTGGTGTACCAAAATACTTTGCTACGCAGCCTAACCGCTAATCCCCGCAAGTTTTATAAGACGTTGCATAGGTGGTATCTTGTGGGCATTATTAACACGATTATCCCGCTGATCATTCTAGTAGTCATGACCGTCAAGCCGGCGTTCTGAGTCAAGTGAATCGAGGAATAATCTTAACTGCTCAGGAGATTCAAAAATCTCCTGAGCATGAAGGTGGCCCATAACTTCTGTACTATATAGCGATCGACGCTACTTACTTCAAGACCTTGTATCGAATGTGAGTAGCAAGCCGTGTGCCGCTGGTCTCCACTGGTTCGAGTCTGAGATTTGGTACGCCCTCAAACAGGCGCGCACCGCTACCAATCGTAACGGGTGCAATGTGCAACCAGAGCTCGTCAATAAGACCGGCAGCAAGGTACTGGTTGACCGTGTTGGCGCCTCCGGCAATGGCAATCGTGCCTTCTCTTGCCGCCCCTCGGGCTTGCTTAAAAGCCGCATCAATTCCGTCGGTCACAAAGTGGAATGTTGTGCCACCCTCCATTTGAATTGACTCTCGTGGGGTCTCGCAGAGCACAAAGACCGGAGCATGGTAGGGAGGATTGTCGCCCCACCAGCCCTTCCAATCTGGGTCATCGCGTTTGTCTTTTGGCATAAACATGTTGCTACCCATGATGAATGCGTCGGCATCGACCAAGTAATCGAGCATCTCAGCTCTCTGCTTGTTGTCATCATCTTCGTCAAACATCCAATGATGCAACAGGTTTTCGGGAATCTCTCCCATCGGGTTTTTCAGACTCTGGTTTGGGCCCGCGACAAATCCATCCAACGACATCGCGATTCCGCACGTAACTTTACTCATGTAGGCATCCTCATTAATCTTTCCTCTATTTAGTTGGTCTCTTGGGTTATTTGGCTGGCGCAGTCCACAAGGGATATAAATGTTCTACTTCGCCAAATCGGCTACCAAAATCAGGCATCGCATCGCCTTCCATAAAGGCCGCAAACCGGTCAAGAATGACGTGTGCGCCGGGAGCAAAACCGGATGTAGAAGTAAGACCGCTCTGCGTAAATGTTAGCTCGGTGCCGTTATCTTTCGGCTCCAAAGTCCAGGTTACCACGGTTCGTGCTCCATCTGGCATCTCGGGAACTGGGTTATGATTGTGCTCATATTGAAACTGCTTAGGCGCGTCCCAGACGGTAATTGGTCCGTACCACGTAAATGGACCAGAATGGACCGTAAATATTCCACCTACTTTTGGGTCAATCTCCGCTTCTGCGTTATACCATTTTCCAAATTGCTCAGGATCTGTCAAGGCTCGCCACACTATGTCTGCGGCGCAGGGAAGGAATCGCTTAAATGTAAGTGTGGCATATCCATTTACAGTATCGACGATACCTGTTTGCATATCTTCATTCATCTGTTCTTCTCCTTTATTGTTGACGTAGATGATTTTCTAACGCGTCTAGGCGCTCGGACATAAGCTTTTGTTGCAGCTGAACCCAATTCTCTACTTGGGCTAAGCCGTCTGCTCGTGCAGTGTATAGGCGTTTTTGTTTATCTGCCCGCGATTGCACGAGACCGACTTCCTTCAGTATCTTGAGATGCTGCGAGATAGTCGGTGCTTTGAATGAAAACCGTTCCACGATCTGGCTAACCGATGTTTCACCACGAACGATATATTCGAAAATATTACGGCGAGTTGGATCGGCAAGCGCTGCGAATGTATCCATACTGAAATAATAGATCAGTTTGTTAATTAGGTAAACGGCTAAATACGTTGATATGCCAAACTAAAGTATTGTATATGCCGTGGCGCCAAGCAGTCGTGAAACGGCTGGGATGGTAGAGAAGATAAAAAACAGCCCCTAAGCCGCTAGATGAAGTTTGTTCTATGTAGCTGAGGATAGTAAACACCGTCCAAACTCTCAACAATGAATGGCAGGGAATTGATATAGATCAAAATGTATTATTGCTAACCTGGATCTTGCTTAGACGGGCTAAATCGTAAGTCCAGCCTCGAGGCGTTTCAGGGCTTGGTCAAACTGGGCGAGATAGTCCCCGTCATTAACTGGGCCGAACACTATGCCCATCGCTACACCCACTAGCGCACTTGCTAGTGTACGGACGCTTATATCTTCGGCCGGACGCTCAGTACGTTCAGCGATTAATTCCGTAAGCACGCTGGCTGTTTCGGCCAGTTCTTGCAACATGGCAGTACGGAGCTGAGGGACGGCCCGGATTAAATCATACCGTTGCTGGTGCAACTTCTTTTCCCGATCGGAAGTAGGTTTCGCAACTACTTCGTGAAACATATTGCGGAGCGCTTGAATAGTTGTGAGACTAGACGGCTGGCTACGAAACGAGTCAAGAAGTATGGGGTCAAAGCTGTCATGCAGAACGATTGCTTCCTTAGTTGCGAAATGTCTAAAAATCGTACTTCGAGAAACTCCCGATGCCTGTGCGATATCTTCAATCGTCACTGTGTCATAGCCGTGCTTGGTAAAAAGCGCAACAGCCGCTTGATGCACCGTGTCTAGCACGTACTGTCTCTTTTGCTCGCGGAGTCCTTTTCGTTTTTGCATTTAGGCACTATATCTTATTTTGGTGCTACTAGCGACTTTGCAGAACCCCACTTTTCACTACCAGGGCTGGGGGCGACATTAGCACGCGGCAAGAACACAAACGATACGACCACACCAAATAACGCCACGCCACCAGAAAAGAGCAGGGTTCGTTGCATACCTTGCATAAATGCTTGCTGGACGTTACTAAGTAAGGTTGGTGAGTTCAGCGCTTTAGCTACGGCTACGCCACCAAAGACACTCTCCCGCACTGCAACATGAAGAGCGAGGGGTGTGTTGCTAAGTTGAAGGTGAGCGAGATATCCGCCACTGAGCACGCTGCCGAGTATTGCTGCGCCAAAGGGGCTTCCTACCTTATTCGCTGCCTGCAGAAGTGCCGAGCCAACACCACTACGTTTCTCGGATAGCTCAACAAGTGCAGCTGAAGAAGCGGTAGCTAGCGAAAGTCCGATACCAACACCTACAATCATCGTCCAAGCCACCACAAAGCTGGTACTTGAATCAATCTTCGTGGCGGCACCCATAAACGTACCGATTGCCAAAATAATAAAGCCGATTGCTACTGTGATCTTGGCACCCCACAGTTTTGCAAATCTATCAGCTGGAACGGCGCCCAAAACAAGGCCGCCAATCACCGGCAGTAATCGCATGCCAGAACCAATAGCATTCACATCCAGTACTCCCTGGAAGTACTGAGGAAGCGTAAACAGGACGCCAATCATAGCGAAAATGCCCAGTGTTGACAAAACAATACCCCACGTAAAGGACGCCGAACTGAATAATGACATGTCAACGAGGGCCTTGTTCTGATTGTGGCGGGTAAGGCGACGCTCCCACACAAAGAAACTAGCAAGTGACACCAAGCCAATCATCATAAGCATCAGTGCGCCAGCATTGCTCCAACCTTCTTCTCCGGCTTTGATAAGTCCATAAGTCAGTACGCTTAAGCCGCCGGTCGAAGTTATAATCCCGAATATATCAAATGGCGCACGCGGCAGCCGTTCAGATTCTGGTATTAGCGTAGCGACTGCAATAAGCGCGAGTAATGCCACCGGCACATTAATGAGAAACACGCTTCCCCACCAGTAGTGCGTGAGCAGCCATCCGCCAAGAATCGGTCCAAGTGGTAAGGCAAGAAAGTTGACCGCTGACCAGATGCCTACAGCCTTGGGGCGTTCTGTTTTCTCGAATAATATGGTAACCGCCGATAGCGCCATAACTACTAGTGCGGCACCTGCAATACCCATAAGGATTCGAGCGATCATAAATGTTGTCACCGAACTAGAGTAGGCGCATAACGCAGAACCACCACCAAACACAGGCAAGGCAATCAGGAGCAGTTTTTTATGGCCATACCGATCGCCTAACAAACCCATCGGCAGCATGGCAGCGGCTAGAGCAAGCGCGTAGCCAGAAGAAAACCACTGCAAGTCTGATTCGGAGGCGTGGAGTGCTTTAGAAAGTGTCGGGAGTGCGACGCTTAAGATAGTGGTATCAAGGCCGACTGCTAGCACTGCTGCCGCAATAGCGCCCAATGCCCACCACCTTCTTGTACCTGCTTTCTGCCCAGTATTCATGTAAGGCTCCCTCGTTTTTGGTTATGGCTATTAATATAATCCAAACTCAGTGTAATAAAAATGAGACTGAGTGTCAAAAAGTCGTTGACAATGTAATTGACCCGCTCATATACTCGTAGTGTTATCAAATTAAAACAAAGAAGGGCGCAAAAATATGGATGGATTCGACGACCTAGATCTTGAAAGCACACGGCCAATCGATCTAAATAGCGAAACACTAAAGCCAGGCTCACAGGCAACACCTATGTCTAGGTTGATATATGGAGTTGCCGCAGCTGATATACCAGCTGTTGAGGCTCAAATTGCGGATAATATCGAGTGGGGACTTATGCCCTATCTGAAAGTTCTTAAGGGCAGAGAGCAGGTGATGTCATGGCTTAAAGCTGGGTCAGCAGATCAAAAAGAACCTGTTATGATAACCAATGCAATGTCGAAGGACTGGGGTGTATTTGAATATTGGAACATCGGCACTCTCAGCGATGATGTGATTAATTTTGGCAATGCCAATCACTGGCCTTGGCCAAAAGATCCAAAAAATCTTTTAGGGGAAAAATACAAAGTCGTGCAATGTTTTGTCTATCATGTTAACGCTGAAGGTAAGATTGACACTATGAGGCAATACTTAGATACACAAAGCTTGTGGGCTCAGTTTAAGTAAACTCACAAAAAAAAGCGTTTTATGGCGCTCAAACTCATATGATAAAATCGACCCTGCAGAGGTGCAATAATGCTCGGTCTCCTAGGGCTGTAATCGAGCAACAGGTCTAGGTGTATCAGCTGAAAAATAGAAAAGCTTAGTGCAGTCATCCTGGTGCACTACTAGATCCATTGCTAGTGCATCTTCTGGCATAACCCATCTGAATTCTTGATGTTCCTTTTTCGAAATTTGCACATGTGAGTCGTTAGGGACTCGTTGGTGAAATATATGATATACGAAGTCATATTCTGGAAACTGAACATAATAAGTTCCAAAAAAGCTAGGTGCAGTGGAGATGATGAGGCCAGTCTCTTCAGTGACCTCGCGTATTATTGCCCGTTTGGGGTTCTCGCCTTTTTCGACTTTGCCTGCGGGGACGCCCCATTTACCGCCCTCTGATTTGTGGGGCTGGCGTAAGAGCAGTAATATCCTGCCGTCCGTTCTTTCGATAAAACAGCTTGTCACATCAAAGATCGGCTGGAAATTGTTGGGTCTAACATCGGTTATCATATTCTTAAGTATAACAGTTGCAGATTTTTCGCAATTATCGAGTAGGTTAAGGGATTCGAACTTCAAATTAACACTTAAAACATCAATTGATTCTTTCTTTTCATTATTGAGTTCAAATTCAAAAAGACATAAAGCTACTTTTAGGCCTGTGGCCGTATCCTCGGGATATTTCCGGCTTCTTCTTGCTGTTTCTATAAAAATCGTATACTAGAGTATGGTATAGCTACTCTCCTAAAAATAGTCTTACAATTGCCAGAGGGACATACTTGAATGGATGTATTGTCATATAACGGAAGGTAAAAAGTCGAAGACTTTGCCCGATGATGGTATTGTATTAATCTATGCATAGACGCCTTGAGCTTAGTAATCAGCAGTTCGCATCTGGGGAATTTACTACCAAGACCCCACTTGACCATTTGCCGCTAACAGATTTGGAGAGTATTGCGCCAGACTTGAGCGGCTTCTCTTATGACAGAGAACGAGTATGGAACGCCTTCTCCAATGATGAGTGTACGGCGCCCTATTTTGAGCAATTAGTTGCACGAACAGAAACCCCGGAGTATCAAGGTGCTCAAAACAGGGTGGCTGTAATAATTGGCGAGAGTAGTCTCGCTTCAAATTTAAGATATATTCCCGAAGAAACAATCATATGGGTAGATAATTCCGCAGATAAGTGCATATATCATGGTGAATATTTAGCAGGGTTGCGCGAAGATTCGGGGCCAGACGAGTGGTATGATCGATTACAAGCAGTAGGACCCTCTGGCATCCTAGATTCTCTACGCTACCAAGTGGTTCAGTGGGAAAAGGCTGGGCGTACCCCGTTACTAGATCAAAATTCCTTTGATCAGGCTCAGAGGTATGCCAGACAAAAGGCAATCATACCATGGCATGCAGATGTAAGGTCAGCCGATGACATGATCGCGCTAGGTAGTATACTCCAGGAACATAATGCTTTGATAACAATGATGAACCTGACCAATGTCTTGTCATACATCAGGATGGAGGATCCTCGTAGCTGTGCGGCGTTATTTAGAGACTTGCCGCTCACCCCTAACGCGCCTATACTGACCTCCTATAATAGGATGAAGCCAGAAGAAAGAGTGTTGGCTTATATTAAGGGGTTCCCATTAAACTTCGTGACTGGGCCGTTTTTTGGACTGCAGAATCTGGCGAATGCAGAAACAGCACATACGGTACACGGGTTAGGAGCTATCGTAGCACGTAATGTTTATCCGCCTGTTGACGGAAGGGTAACAGACGAAGAGTTGAGAATCCTAGAGGGCATAGAAGCTGCTATGGCTCAAGGAGGGGGAGCTTATGGGGATTTCAATATAGTAATGCCTAATCAAGCGAGACCCGATGACCCTCCTTCCGACGAAGGTTAACTTATTTTTAAATATAATGTCTTCTTGTTGGGTGTATTTAGCGCCCCTACTGGCCATGAACATGCAAAAGGGCAATTGTAGTTTACCGGCTGATGGTTGTGCTTGCCACCATTGTAGTAAACAAAAAGACTTCCGAAGAAGTCTTTCAAAATACTGTGCTTGGCTGAGCACTATGGACGAGGTTAGAATCAAATTAACTGGATATAAGCTTCTTCCCGAATCTGCCTGATGTTATACGAATTAGTTGCGAGCCAGCCGTGACCACTACTAGCAATACAGCGATTACAGTTAGTATTTTTGCGTAACCATTAACGCTGGCGTTAAGAAACGGATATGGGTACCAGTGAACAAAATGGCCGCGCACCAGACTATAAATGACATACGTAGCTGGAAAGCTAAGCCACATTAGTGAATGGGAGAATTTAATAGTAACTTTGGGCTGTAGCAAAATCCAGTCAACGCAAATAGCCAAGGGCATTATATAGTGCAGCACGATGTTATCCCAAGGCACTGCGGTCAATACTGCATTTTCAATTGGCGCCAAGAGTACAGCGAATATCATGCCTGTCATAAGCATGTATAGTGTCACTGCGCCTTTAAAGACATACGCACTTAGCGAGGTAAACCTTTTGGTGATGGCTCCATAGCCAAACAGTGCAAACATTGCAACACTCAGTACATTGCTTAGAATCGTGAAGAAGCTAAAAAAGTTTCCGAAGTTGAAGATATTGCGATTAACGAGGGCGATAATTTCAGTAACAATTGCGGACAAGCCGAGGGCTGCAAGCACAATTCTGTATATACCTATAAAACTAAAAGACATTAGCTTGATAATACAGCCAATGCCTTATTTGGTCTATGATGCTTATGCTTGGCTGGGGAGGAGGTACTTATTCCAAATTTTTGACGAATTAGATAGTTTCAGGGGAAAAGAAGAGGAAACCCCGTTGATTCGACAGCTCATTGCTGGGGATGATGAAGGCAGACATCGATGCTAAGCAGGTTGATCGGTTTTGGAAAGAGACAATATTTTTTCAATGAGATTAGTAGTAGAAGGGCCGAGCCGTGGAGGTGAAATCACTACGTCGGCTCTAGGGAGTGCCATCTGCCATTTGGCAAATTCTTGCTCTGCCCAATCAGGCCCTAGTACACAGATGTCCGGTTGAAGTGAAACCCCGGTTACCAGCCATGGCATAGTGCCTGGTTCGTCGCCCTCGATAGCCAACACATAATCAACTGGTTCCAGGCTATCTAGTAGCTTCTTGCGATCCTCAAGCATCATAATGGGACGGGAAGGTCCCTTCTTCTGGCGAATGACTTTGTCCGAATTGAGGGCTACTACTAAAATATCACCCAGAGATTTTGCCCATGTCAGTAATTCCAAATGGCCAACATGTAGAATATCAAACGAACCACTCGTGTAGACGATCTGTTTATCTGAATGAAGTTTACGCAAATTTAATAGTTCAGATTGCTGCACAATCATATGGTTGCATTATAGCATGCTGTATGTCATAAAAATTGCTTGGCTGGGAGTGAGTCTCTTGGCTGACACTCCGTACTCTCGGATTTCATTCTGGTGGGCAGGAAGCTAGAGCGGCTTGGCTTTATGCGTAGCAAAGACGGCGTAATTGTCATTGAATCAAAGGATGCATATGAGCTCTAACGTCACGATCTCACATACGGCTAGTATTGATTTAACTGACTATGGATGACTTGAGGCTCGTGGTAGGAATCCTCTCTTGGTATTTCTACCGGATCGTGAACCTGCCAATGAGTGAAGTTACCAACGTCATGCGGGTCACTTAAGCTCACGATACCTGCATTATTGAGGGCAAGTAGAGACATATGCCGTCCACTTTCGGTTAGTGTGCCTCGACGGTATTCTTCGTCTGACAGATTTAGGCGTGCAAGAGCCATTTCACCTGAGCCAAAGACAACAACGGGATGAGGACTATTTGTTAAGCCGTGGTCCTCTAAAGCCACATCAATACGAGCATTCACGTCAGCGTAATTCTCTCCTTCAGGTGGTCGCCATGTAGCTGGATGTTGCTCTTTCTCAGCAAACTGATCACCATACGGATGTTCTGGCGACAGATCACGTAGCTTACGAGCTGGCCAAATGGAAGCATCAAGCCGGCCACGACTACGCTCTGCCAGCCGGTTGTCATGTATTACATGAATAGTTCTGTCAGCTAATTCAGGAACGGATAGGGCAATCTCAGCGCTTTCCTGATGACGCCTATAGGGACCAACAAGAGCGACAATAGTTGCGGCGTCTGGCAATAGTACATTCCCAATGCGACGTCCGAGATCGGCTATTTCTAACTGTCCTCGCTCGACGAGTCCCTGCCTCATGTTCATAGCAAAAATCTCCTGTTTGAACTCTTCGCTAGGCAATTTTTCTAGCGCAGCAAGTTGTTCGGGAGTACGACGCTCCTGTGTTGCAGCGCCATGGCGAGTGAGGTGTAGTTCGTGAGCCATATGAAAAATATAATAACATAAACACAATCATAATACAAGATTTTTCTATCAGAACTGAGACGAAGCCAATGACTAGACAGATGAAAAGGGATATGAATCACAGCCAGGGGCGCCAGATAAGGACAAATGCCGCGAAAAACCGGAGCATCTTACATCTGTTATCAATCTTGGCTGGCCATTCTATTCAGTGTTAAACACCTTTTGGCTAAGCAAAGTCTTTTAGAATTAGAGAAATATTATGCGGTTAACGTATGCCCGATCTTATTGGCGAGCTCATGTGTCCATTTGTCGAGACGATCAAGCTGATGTCCCATGACAAGTCGCTCATCATCGCTAATCTCTTGCTTTTTCATAGCGCTATCTAAGTAGTCAAATACTCTAGAGATTTCTTCTCGTATTTTTTTCTGCTCATTTTCAACGCCAGAGAATCGTTCATCAACCTGCTGCATAAATGTCTGTAGAAGAGAAGTGATATCACTAAAAGATTCTTTCAGCTCGTCGCGTAGTTCAGTGATGTCATTTTTAGTAGCGCTATTGCTCATAGATAGAATTATATCAATTATCCATAAACTAAAAAGACTTCTTTCGAAGTCTTTCATTGCGCTTATGCCCATGGCTGGGTGTGAGTCCAACGGATGGCACCCTTGGTCGAAGATTTTGTTCTTGTTGGTCGAAAGCTAGAAAGGTTAGGGTTCATCTATCATCGCGGTAACATCCTCATTGCTGAACTATCAGAGGGATGTGCGGTAAAATGCACGGCTCCTCTGTGGCCTAAGGAATAATAGTGGGGTTATGAACTAAGTGCGTGTGGTACGGTCTTTCAACCATAAGGTGATTTCTGGTATGTCTAAATGATCCGTGGCTACCTTAACGGCGAAATCTTCAATTTCTCCGTTTTCAGCGGTGAACACGTGTCCGTTAATATCTAAAAAGGTCAGTGCTGCTAGAGACGCTGTTCGCTTATTCCCGTCGGCAAAAGGATGGTCCGCAATAATCCCGCGCATTATAGCTGCGGCTTTTTCATGAATAGTCACATATAGCTCTTCGCCAAATACATTCTGTGTTTGCGTAGCGATGACAGACTCAAGCCTTCCAAGGTCTAGAAGCTTGTCGCTACCACCTGTCTCATTTATGACAAGCGTATGGATCTCTAGTAGGTGCTCAAGAAAAAGGTAATTCATCTCTTAGCGAGATTTTCAAAGTCTTTTTTGTATTTTGTAAGAATATTCTTTGCTGCAGCGATTACTTTCTGATCTTCGCCACGAACACCGTGAAGGGGCCGGACAATAACTTCGACTTCATCACCAAATGTAATATTCTGGCGCTTTAATTCCTTGGCAGGTATTGTTACGCCACCACTTGTACCGATCTTTATAACCTTTTGAATGCTTTGAATCATATAAGTATTCTAACGTTATTATAATAAATTGTCCATGACGAAATAGGTGTCATAGTGGTTGTGGGGTTCGAAAATGAGACGTACAGCAGACATAAGGGATTCAAACCCCACTCAACAGGGGTGGTATTCGTGACAGACAAAAAAGATGCACTAACAAGTGCATCTCCATATCTGTTATCAATCTTGGCTGGACATCGAGTGCCTAGTAAAAACTTTTAACAAGGATGAATACGAAAATGAGATTAACGAATTGATTGACCGAAAACCTCAGGCAGGCAGACTGTATTTTGACTTCATGTTTTCTAAGAATGACTCATAATTACTGTAGAACTCAGCATGGATTCCATACTCGACGGCACCATCTATATTTCGCTGGTCATCATCCCAGAATAAGACATTTGCTTTATCAACGCCCATATCATCAACGACTTTGGCAAAGAATTCGACAGCTGGTTTTTTAAGGCCTAGGTGCGCAGAAGAGTAAATCTTATCGAATGCTCCTTCAAAACCCATATGCTCAAGCATATACTGCGTTCGATATTTTTCCTGGTTCGTTGCAAGCACAACGCATATCCCAGCCTTACGGAGTTTCTGAACATATTCTATGAATGGCTCGTCGATGTTATGCCCTGCTTTAAACCAATAGTCTAGGAATTCGTCGACAGTTCCTTTCCATCCGAATGAAGCAAGATAAGGAGCTATTGACTCCTTCAGATCTGCCTTGCCAACAAGACAGTCTTGAAACGTAGTCGTAAAGAATTCTTTTTCTTTGTCATGATCGACATCGTAATCGCGAGCTAACGTTTCAGAGAAGCTTTCACCATTTATGAGGACGCCGTCCGCATCAAGAATAAGTGCAGTAATCATGAATAAAAGTATATCAAATAATCTGAAGAAAGAGCGCTGTATGCAAGAAAAGAAGAAGGTAACCAAAATCGCCAAGCATAAGCTTGACGAAATTACAAGTATATGGCTGAGTGTAAGTCCAACGGATGGCACCCCTTAGTCGAGGATTTCATCTTGCTTGCACGAAAGTTGGAGAGGCTGGGCTTTATGTATTTCGAAGATTCGGACTTAAGTCAGCTCGGCAGCCAAAATATCAGAGAGAGATTTGATACTATTGAACTCATAGAACGCAAGATATGCTAAAGCGAGTTCATGTGCACTAACCTTGCGCAGACTAAATCCCCTCCCTACGCTGGAGATCAGGATAGCATTCGCTAGCATGCGGCCGGTTCGTTTGTTGCCATCTTCGAATATCTGCAAGTAAGGTATAAGACTGAGGGCGAGAAGACTCCTCAGCACTGGATCGGCAAAGCGATCAATAATACTAAGTATTCTGTCCGCTCCCTCCCGTAGCGTTTGAGGACTGCTAGGTGGTGTGTAGTTGCTCGCGCTGATCCTAACGGGTCTTTTTCTAATTCCCGCCGATATGCCAAGATTGCGTCCAATAATTCTATGGAGTTCTTCGATAGTAGAGAACGCTATCGTATTCTTAAATAAGTCAGCATTTTCAATGATAAAAGCTACGGCATCTTTATGGTTGAGGATCATCTGGGTTTCGAACTCGGTTCTACCTTTTGCCTTTATCCCCTCAGTAAGTAGTAGCTGTGTGTCCAGAAGCGTGTAGGTATTGCCTTCAAGTGCCGAGGACTTCCAGGAAAGTTCAACGGTTAAGTATTCGAGTTCCTTAGGGGTAATCTTATGATCATTATTTAGAGTTATGTCCTTTGAGAACGTTTCAAGTACATCTGTAGGCGCCTTTTCGAGCCAATCGAGTAGTCTATAGTTGAACAAGCTTTCTGGGCGTTCTTCATCTTCAAGTATCTTCTCCGGGAAATTAACGGCAAGGAGCGCCGGGTACTGTATTGAATACGTGGGGTTATTTACGGGACCACTTCGCGTTACTAGGTTGTTTTCTAAGAGTCTTTCAAGCGCTCTTTGGATAGATCGGATATCGAGTTGCGACATCTTCTGACTGATTTCAGAAGCGGTTGTAGCGCCCCCTAGTAGGTAGATCAATACGTACAAAGTGTTTTTGTTTAATCTCATACGACAATTTTAGCATTAAAGACGATAAAACTGCACAAAAATGTCGCATGAAACTTTAAACTACTCAGTATTCTTTGTCAGGACGAGTCCGACAGACGGCATCCCTTAGTTGAAGATTTCGTTCTTGTTGCCCAGAAGTTAGAGAAGCTTGGTTTTACGCATTCCAAAGGTTCGGTAATGGTTATCAACTCTGCGGAGCAGAACTATATGTATTGACATTATATGTACATCTATTTACTATAGTAGTAATGGCTTTTGACATTAATTTTAACGAAGAAAAAAATCAGCTTCTAAAAGCCATGAGAGGCGTCGGCTTCGATGAAATTATTGACGCCATAAGTAAAGGTGACTTGTTGGCGGATATAGCCCACCCTGACAAAGGCCGCCCAAATCAGCGAATCTATGTCATAAAAATTAAAAGATACGCTTATGCAGTGCCATATGTGATCAACACACAAAAGAATGAGATTTTTTTAAAAACTATTTATCCAAGTAGAGCTTTAACGAAAAGGTATATAAAAGGAGATAATCATGAGTAATATGAATGACCCGTTCTCTGACCTCGCATTAGACGAAGAAGAGCAATTGTTAGAAGCTGCCCTTGAAAAAGGCGACTTTGAAGAGGTGTCTGATTTTGAAGATACCAAAAGAATGCTCAAAGAGGCGGCTGGGCGTTATCGCCAACTGAATACCTCCAAACCCGTTACACTGCGTATCAATCAACTCGACTTAATTAAGATTAAGGCAAAAGCGAAACGGAACAATATCCCATATCAGACATTGCTTGGCGCGGTAGTGCATGATTTTGCCGAGGATCGGACGATACTGAAAATCAAGTAAGCACAAGTCAGAGATTGAGAGAAGCTTGGTTTTTGTCTGCAATTGGGGCGCCAGATAAGGACAAATGTCCCACAAAATGGAGCATTTCTGTATCTGTTGTCAAAACTGGCTGAGTGTAAGCCCGACGGATGGCACCCCCTGATGACGGATTTTGTCCTTCTCGGGCAACAGTTAGAGGAGCTAGGTTTCACGTACGCTAAAAGCGAAGTATTTATAGTTGATTCATGTGACATGCAACTGTAGTGCACTATAAGAATAAATGAAGTTTTGCTTGCTTTTTTTGACGAGTCGGGTGACACTGGGCGCAAAACCGATGGCGGATCATCGAAATACTTAAAGCTCGCACTACTAGTCTAACCTAGTATTACGCTAGGGGAAGGCGATATTGCAACAGCACGCCGTAGGTCGCTCTATCGAAATTCGCCCAAATAGATGTGGTTGCGCTCCAGCAAACTAGGTTGTATATATACAATATGAGTAAACATGATAGTCATGAGTATATGGGAGTTCCCGGCCAACCCGACGCGGAGATTAACGCAAGTAATGAACTCGCCCAGCAATCAGCGCCGGAATATCTTATTACACTCTTGAAGGGTGCGCTCCAGTCGCGCGAGGAACTCTTAACCTTGCCCGCAGAGGAAAGAAGAGGTACTGACCATGCGGTTGAGCTTGTTCGTGCAGCCCTAACAAACGAACTTGGCGAAGACGTTTCCTTAGTTGATGGGTGGAATATGGCTGAAGTTTTTCTTGACAGTTTAGATCAGGCGGAGACGCAAAAGAAGGTTTGGAACGGAAGGGAGGCGCGTGAAGTAGTTGCCTCCGCCTTACAGTACTCATTAAGTTGGCCCGAAGTATCATCGAGTAACGTACTTCCGTACATAAAGGCGATGACTGCATTGGCGAAAAGTGGCAGTATGCAGGCAGCTGGTCGAACAGGACATATCGTATTATCTCATCACCGGGCGATTCGAGACATTGCCGATGAGCCTATTCGTGAGGAGTACCGTAAATTTATAACTGATCCTGCAATAATAGCTAGGTTGGCCAATATCAACCATGACTCTGAAGGCAGCTTCGACCCCGATCTTGACAATGAGGCATCGCTTTTATACGGTGACGTTTTAACTGAACTTGGATTTAAACAAGTTGATGATGTGATTAACAACTGGGGTTACTTTGACAATAAGAGTATTAGGCGTATCGGTGAACTTGAAGCATTCGAGAAGGGGAGTGCTGCTCTTTTACATAACTTCTATGGCATACGTAGCTTTGGACGTCATTCAATTGATTTATGGAAAAAACAGTATAAAGATCATGATAATGTCGTAGATGAGTATGGCATTATACTTAGCGCCGTTGCTAAATCCGACAGAAGGAATGCGTTTGGCCTTCAATGGCGAGACGCCGAAATTCTCGATCGATTAGACATACCTGGACGTATCGTTGAAGCCTCTAGTGATGACGAGCTCGAACGTCGGTTTCGGCTTTTGCGTGAACGGTTTGGCGCCGGCAAAATGGCCTTCGCCTATTTCATCGCTCACGGGAAGCCGGAAGGCTTTGACCTGGGTGATGCATACATTAATGGCGAGACAGACATTAGCTACATGCGCGGGGTTCTAGGTGAGAATCCTGTCATCGTGCTTGCCTCTTGCTCAACAGGACAAGAGCAAGGAATTGCGCAGCACTTCTCAAGGGAGCTTGGCGCGGTCGTTGTCGGTCCTGCTGAACCGACGAGTGTTAATAGGGCTGTGCCTGTACGTACGAGTGCCGGTCTCAAAATAGAACCAGAGTTCGCAAGAAGTACGGATGACTGGGGCGAGGTATTTCCGATAGAGGCGGTGCTTTATATGTCTGGAGAACGGATTCCCCCCGATGACCAGCGCTATACGGAGTACTCTAAAGAACTGACTACCAGCCAAAGATAGACAGTTACGCTCACATGAAATCACTTAGGATTTGTTTCTAAAGTGATTGTTCATGTAGGCTAGTGATCGCGTGCTTAATCACAACTCCCGCTTCTTGCCTTGTCGAGGCATTTTATCCTTCTGATAAAATTATGCGCAGAAAGATAGACG
>Ga0157374_10000446_pt1 | contig 37498 bp, 26 predicted proteins | sample M25metaG_FD_115308 | JGI IMG/M metagenome (GOLD analysis project Ga0157374, IMG submission 115308) | Miscanthus rhizosphere microbial communities from Kellogg Biological Station, Michigan, USA - M2-5 metaG | ecosystem: Host-associated > Plants > Roots > Rhizosphere > Soil | place: USA: Michigan...
AGGGTCTTCTCGTCTAACTAGAGGTAAACTGTATCTGCACAGTTATTCCAATTTCACTGAGCCAATCATTGAGACAGCTGTTGTATCGTTAAATCATTCATGCAAGACCGCATTTAACGGCCAGGGTATTCCGCTACCTTAGGACCCTCATCGGTAAAGCCGCCATTGATCGGGGTTTCCTTCAAAGCCAAGCCTGTATTAGTCAACTTAGCAAATCCGTTAACCAGCCGACATCGGGCAGAAATCACACTCAATACTTTGATTTATTATCTTACTGCAGAGTGCTTTGTTTTAATTAAACAGTCGTACAACATTATTCTATGCTTCCTCTTCTTTACCTGATATTAATCAGGAGGAATGGCTCTCCTTATCCCGAAGTTACGGTAGTTAATTTGCCGAGTTCCTTAATGATTGTTCACTCAAACGCCTTCGTATTCTCTACTAGCTTACTTGGGGTAGTTTTTAGGTACGGTTATTCGTCCTTATAGTCATTTCTCATCTTTTTAGTTTGTTGAAATGGTATAAGCAGTTATTGTTTTTCCAGAACCCTTTTCACTAAAAAAAGGTTGTTACTAATAACTAAGATTTGCTCATCGTTTAATCCTTTGGGTTGATAAACTTAGAGGCCGTTACTTTATAAAATCCATAAGCTTTAGGCGAGGGGATAAACCCCTTTTTCGTTACTCATGTCAGCATTATCACTTGGGATATTTAATTTATTTTCTTTAAAAGAATAAATTGTACATTACCCAACGTTCTGCTACCCCACCAGATACTATAATATTAATTATAAGTAAATATGGACAAGGTGTCGGTATATTGTTTAGATCCGTTAAATTTTCGGTGCAACTATCAATTATATTAGATACTTAATAAAGCATAATATATCAAACCAGTGCTCTGTTACGAGATCTTCAAAAAATGACCGCTTCTAAGCCTATTTCCTAGTCGTATTACATAGAAACTACCTTAATTTCACTTAACAATAATTTTGGAACCTTAACTCTTGTTCTGGGCTGTTTCCCTTTAGACATACAACCTTATCGTACTATGTCCGATTATTCAATATTCATCATTGCCCTTCCGAGTGCGAATACTCACCGATAAAAACCTTCACGGCTGCCCGATATATGCAAAATTTTATATTATTATAAAGTAAATTATAATAAGATAAAAAGTTGCCTGAGATCACAGTTCTGTACCTGCTATGATGTAACTTGAATTACCTACTTATATAGGTTTCGCAGAAAACCAGCTATCCTAGTCAGTATTGTCTTTCACTAACTTACCACAGTTCTTCGGATATCTTTACAACGATAACCCGTTCGGGCTTTTATAACCCTGACTATGGTAAGATCACTAGGCTTCGGGTCTAATTTTAGATACTAAATCATTATTTCATAATTGGTTTATCTAGGCATTGCTGCTCGCATCTAATATTAACTCGCTGACCCATTATGCAAAAGGTACGCTCTCATTTATTATTTAAAACTTACTCGAGCTGCTTATAAAACTACTATTTCAAATTCTTTCCTTCACAGTACTATACGCTATCGCTTATATATTATATTTAGCCTTAGAGGAAGGTTCCCCTTTACGTTCAAACAAATTTTGTTCGTTTTACTTATTATATATATACATATTATCAATATATATATACTAGGCTGTTCTACTTTCATTCACACTAATCATAGAATCTCGTTTGATTTATTTTCCTTAAGTTACTAAGATATTTCAATTCACTTCGTTTATTATTTAATTTCTCTAAGAATACATGTGGATGTTAGTCTATCCACAATTTAACCTGTTGTTTCTTTAATATATAGCCAGCCATCCCTAATAGTTTCTTTATATACTTACTTAAACTATAAATAGTTTAAAAATATTTATTTAATATCACATACATTACTAATACATCTAACTATTAGTGTAGAGCAATAAAATTTAAATTTTATTTTATATCAGGTCACTCTTCGTTATTTTTCTTGCCTTACTCCTTTTTCTTTTTTTTTTTCTTGAAAAAAAAAGAAGTAAGGCAAGAAATATTAAGACCTTGATATTTTTAAAGTTTATTACATAGAATTGTTTAGATTTTCTTGCTTCGCAAAGAAAGTTATCAGACAGGTACGGCTCGAACGTACAAAATCCATCTCTATTATATTAAATTCTTTTCATTTTCTTGTACTTATCAGGTTATCTCGATTCGAACGAGAAGAATCTTTCGCCCAAGGAAAGCGCCGTACCATTTGGCTATAACCTGTTATGTTTATTTTAAATTTTCATTTTTATAAAAATATAAATTCTCTTTTTTGTATATTTTGCCTGATCTAACATAACCATTAATAATCTGACGCTTTATATTAAACCATTCCGATACTTCCTTAGGAGTATTAAATACTTTAATTAACTCTTTATTTAAATCGTATACTCAAATTCTAGTATAATTTGCCCAAAATTCAACAATAAAGTTTCTAAATTCAGCCTTGTTTGGTATACAAGATATTGTACATCTTGAAACACCAAAATATTTGGCAGCACTAGTTATAGTAGGAAACGTTTCTACCAAACTACCTTTTTTATCAAAAATTTTAACACTTACACCTATACTTCTTAAGGATATTTTTAATCTAGTTTGTTCCGAAATAGATTTATTGACTTTCTTAATTTCTTCTGATTGTTTCTTTATTGAATTTAAATTACTTAAATTTAATAGGTCATAAAAATAAAATTTATCTCTGTAAAGTTTACCTGACAATATATACTTATTCAAAGTTGAAATAGACATATTATATATTTCTATTGTTTCTTTTTTATTTTTAAATATTTTTACAAGTTTTTTATTTATATCATACACTCATATTCTAAAATCTTTTTCCTCGAATTTAAATGTAAAGTTATTATAAATACCTTTCTTTTCAATTCTATTCATTGCATTATTAGAAAGACCAAAATATTTATTAGCACTAGTCATGGTAGGAAATGTTTTTACAATATTATTATTATTTTTATCTAAAACTTTAACCTTCACACCTATACTTCTTAGAGACAATTTTAATAAAGTTTAGGGTCTTTTAGATTTAATCGGTTTAATACTGCATTTATTCTTAAATTTAGATCAATATGCTTTACTACTTTCTGATAATTTAATTCTTGTTTCTTGTGAAAGTGTTTTACCATAAAAAGGATGGTTTATACCTTTCAATTTAAAACTCATTAAAGCTCTTGTTTTTACTGAATGTTTACTACCTATTCTACTGTTAGCTGCTTTTAAAATATTATATTTTGGGTCTAATAAATCAATATAGTATTGTTCTCTTTCTATCAATATACTACCATCACAGTATTCAAGTATATCTAAAGTAAAGTTTTCGTAATCGTGACTTAAGAGAGCGCTATATATGATACTAATGCTAATTTTAGTCTTAGCGAGCATTGCTTTTCTTGAAAAATATACAGTTAACCTTCTACCTAAATTTATGCTTGATCCAACATAACTTTTACCCGTAATTAAATTATTTCAACGGTATATACCTGACTTATTTAAATTATTTATATATATAAGAGATTTATTCTTAAGCAATTCTGTATATATAATATGCGGAACTACGCTCTTAGTATCATTTTTTTTATATATATTGTTTTCCATGTTTATTTTATTCTTTATGTTAAAAAGAGACTAATTCTCTAAAATCTATTTATAATCCAGGAAGTGAGGGATTCGAACCCCCGAAATATTACTATTTTATAAAGCTCAAATTTATCGCCATAAACCAGACTCGACCAACTTCCTTTTATCAATAATAATGATTCGTTAAGGATTCGAACCTTAAGTCACTTCGTTATCAACAAAGGGCTTTACCAATTAAGCTAACAAACCTAAATGTATTTATATTATTTTTCAGTTCTTATAATACAATAACAAGAGCACTCAGGCTCGAACTGAGAACGTGAAGTTTGAAGCTTCATGCTTTACCATTAAACTATGCTCTTTATTAACTGTAATTAATATCGGAGAAAAGGGGAATCGAACCCCTAGCTGTTATTAACAGCAATATTTAGTAGATATCATGCCCTGCCAATAGCTATTTCTCCTTTTACATAAAGAATATAAATTCTTTACCTATTTATATAAAAAATATTACTAATTATGTTTTATTTCTTTTCCGCCCGCCCAATATTTAATATAATCGGAAAAGAGGCGAGTCGAACGCCCAGATGCTTTCGCATAGTATTGAGCAAATACGTAACCCTACCAATGGCAACTTTTCCTTTTAATTTATTATACGGGTTATGCAGGAGTTGAACCCGCATACTCTTTCGTGACAAGAAAGCTCCTTACCAGTTAGGATAATAACCCTGAATATACTTTAAGATACTAAAGCATATATTATATTATATAAATTTTAGTCTTTACCAAAAGAATATGTTATACGGCTAGCTGGACTTGAACCTGCATCATCTGTTTGGAAGACAGTAGACCTACCATTGATCGATAGCCGTTTTTTTTTATTTATATAACTTTTTATAATTATGTTAAGATCTAAGGGGGTCGAACCCTTATAACAAAGATTAAAAGTCTCGTATTTTGCCATTAAATTAAGATCTCTTTATATATTTACATATATATCTATAGCATATAAAGACAATATTAATTTATTTTCATATATGTTTATCTATTAAATCAATTCAATGTTCTTTAGATTTTTTATATTGATTAGGTATAGTATATAATAAATGAACAATAGATTTTAATCCATATTTAGTCAAATGCTCTTTATTTTGAATCATTAATACTATTTTTTGGGCAAGAATAAATTTATCTTTTCTTCAAAATAATCAGTCTTTATACTCAGTTAAAAGTGGCATAATTATCTTGAAGACTGTATTACCACCATATCATAGGCCAAACATACCAGCTTTATTTCTAGAAATATGAGGTTTCAAATGCATTACTTTTGCAATATATTCTAATAATTACAAATTATTATTTTGCGCAGCAAAATTAAAAATCAACCTGACATGGAATCTGGGCCATCTGGATGAAGGAGCATCAAATACTCAAGATATAGTACCATCACCTAAAAATAAACCAATAATAAATAACTTACTAGGTAAGTTATAATTTTCTTCTGCCTCTAATTTATAGCATGTTGAGAAAGAACAATTAAACATATCTAATTTTTCAGTTAATGAAATATTACGTTTTTGACCTCAAGGATTAATAGAATATACTAAATGTATAAGTTCACTTACGAGATTCTTACCCCATTTAAAGTCTTTTATTTCTTGCTTCACATGTGAAGCAAGAGAAGATATTTCATATATTTTTTTTAATGTCTCTATATCTTTCCTTTTATGGCCGTACAATAACGAAAAATAAGGAATTATTATGTTAAATATATCCTTTGAATTTGTGGCTCTGTACCTAATGTGTGGTTGATCTTTTAAATTAAACTCTAGTGTAACTTTACCTACACCTAAGATTTTTTGTAAAGTTAATAGAACATCAAGTGCTTCGGGTGAATAGTTTTGACCTATTGAAAAAGAATATACTACACGTAAACTTTCTTTTTTAGGGAAATAAGCACCCATAGTACCTTCTGCTTGATATAAACCATTTATGAATTGTTGAAAATCACTGTCATTTCGTGTAAAGGATAATTGTTTGTGATTTATAATTATACTTTTAAATTGTGCTATTATATTTTATTTCATCCTTTTGTATTTAATTTTTAATTAAAAAGAAACAGAATTTTCTAGTATATATTAAGAACCTCAGTAATATATTGAGACGAACAGGAATAATCACACAAGATCCACAAAATGTCAGTACAATATAGCTGATTCCATCCCCAGATGGTGATTGTCTGTAGAGTGATAAGATAACACACGTCACAAACCGACTGTAATAAAAGCAGTTCCGATTATAACGTGTAATCCGTGAAAACCTGTTCCGAAATAGAAACATGATCCGAAAGCTCCATCACTAATTGTGAATGAAGATACAGTATATTCTACACCTTGTAAAGCAGTAAACACTAAAGCTAATAATACTGTAGCTACCAGACCATATAGAGCTCCACTTCTATTACCTTGTATTAAAGAATGATGAGCATAAGTAACTGTAACACCCGAAGATAATAAAATTACTGTATTAAGTAAAGGTAATTCAAAGGGATTAATGGCTTCTATACCCATTGGAGGTCATTGAGCTCCTAATTCTACTGTGGGAGACAACGCACTATGGAAAAAAGCTCAAAAAATTGCTAGGAAAAATAGTGCTTCTGACACTATAAATAAAGCAACACCCATGTTAAGTCCTCTTTGTACAGCTAATGTATGGTTTCCTAAATAAGTACCCTCTGATATAACATCACGTCATCAAAATGACATTGAAAGAATCACTGCTATAAAAGCTAATATTAAAAAATAACCCGAATTACTAAAATTATGCATTGTTAATACTCCGCTAGTTGTTAATGTTAATAGAGCAATACAAGTAAATATCGGCCAAGGAGATGGTGATACTAAATGAAAGGGATGAGCTTGGAAATTACTACGAGTCAAACTTGTCATTTTTTTTTTTGATACATAGTCTATTAAATTATATAACAAAAATTATTTATTTTTAATAAATTAATAATTTATTGTTTTTGCATACCGTCGGTATATATTTATTTTTCTTAAAATATAAGAAAATATATATTAATAATATTGGTCTCTTTGCAAAGCAAGAGATTATATTATGATATATAAGGGTCAATAATAGTCAAATTAAGTATCTAAGCTATTATTTGTATTTAAAGAATAGGTGACTTGAACACCTAGCCTACCGTGTGTAAAACGGTTGCTCTACCATTGAGCTAATTCTTTTATAATTTATATATTATAAAAATTATTGTTCACTTCGCAGAAATTAAACTACTTTATACCCTCTTGCCTTACTCCTTTTTCTTTTTTTTTTCAAGAAAAAAAAAGAAAAAAGAAAAGCACGCTTTGCTTTTGCTACGGAGTTACGGAGTAAAAGCAAGAACTATCAAATTTAATTTTTTTGCTTTATTGTTATTACAATAGCACCAACCATAGCTAATAATAATATAATAGAAGTTATAATTAATCATATACTATAACTTGTATACATAATATTACCTATACTAGTTATATGACTAGTTTCTGATAAATTACCATCTCATATTTTACTGCTAACAAAAGATATTTCTCCATTGTCTGAATCTAGTATTAATCTAAAGAATTTATTTAAATAATCACTATAATTATTATATCATATATTATTTAATGTATTATTTAAATCAATTGTGTAACTGTTAAAGGCAGCTATACTATAAGGTAATATTTGATATACGGGATAATTAAATGAAATAGTAATAATAATGGCTAAAGGTATACTATTGCTAGTATTACTCAATAATTCGCTTATTCTAACATTTATTAACATTAAAATAAATAAAAATAAAATAGAAACAGCTCCTACATATACTAGCAAATACGATAAACCGATAAAGTTTAAACCTAATAGTATAAGATAACTAGATATACTTAAAAACAAACCAATTAAAAATAATACAGATACAACAGGGTTTTTACTAATGATTACTAATATTCCACATAAAATAGCAACTAAGGATATGATATCTAAAATTTCTACTCTATACCCATTAGTATAAATTTCATTTATAAGTAGTATATTATTCATATAAAGAAAATATTTTATATAACCTCATTATTATTTACTTTATTGCCCTGCGCAAGCGTCTGCTTTGCTTTGCTTTGCTTTGCTCTTTTCTTTTTTTTTCAAGAAAAAAAAGAAAAAGGAGTAAGGCAAAAAATAATATTTAAATTAACTACTAAAAAGTAATTACAACTTTTTTTTAGAGGATATAGTAGTTAAAAATAAAAATTTATTAAACGTGTACAAGACTTGAACCTGTATCTTAGCGGCCGTAACACTTTGTTCTACCATTGAACTAACACGCCTTAAACTTCTTATATCTAGCCCTTAAAATGAATCGAACATTTATCAGAATATTAACAGTATCCGGCTCTACCATTGAGCTATAAAGGCTGACTGTACAATAAGACATAAAAAAAAATTATTTTTATACGTCTTATTATATATATTTTATTTGTTTATAGGTCTTGCTTTTACTCCGTATGCAAAGCAGACGCTTGCTCAGAGAACCAAATACTCTTTAATAACTTAAGACAAATGGCGGTAGTGAATTGATTATTCACTTAATCAATTTAAACAAAAGGTAGTTAAATTTTTTCATATTTTTTTTCTATATATTATTTTTTTTTTTAAGTGTTAAAGTTGTATTGCTCTATTAGTCGCATATAATAAAATACTTAATAGTTTAATATAACTGAAATGACTTACGATAGGAAACAAGAGATTTGAACTCTTAAAAGCACATTGCTACTGAGTTTACAGCTCAACCCATTTTACCAATAATGGAAGTTTCCTTTGTATATTTATTTATATAAATATATGTGTATTGTTTACATTAATCAATCCCGTGCAATTTCCACTACACGAACCATATTTCGACTTAACACTAATCAAAGTCACGCATACGAAGATTTACCATAAGCATATTTAGAACTAAATATCTAAAATAAATACAAATAATAAGCCAAACTTATTGCACACACTTCTTTCAGCGCCTGACGAGTAGTTAGTACCCATCTGAGGTTAAATTCACCGTGACGTGGTGATTCACGATTACTAGTAATTCCTTATTCATGTAGTCGAATTTCAGACTACAATCCATTTTATATCCTACTTTAATTAGATTAGCTCAAATTTACATTTTCGCATCATTTTGTATAGGAATATGCAGCACGTCTATCGCCCACAATATTAAGGCCATGATGACTTGTCTTGGTCCCTGTTGTCATATCCCATGTAAAGGTGAACTGCTTTATTTATCTTGAATTGCTTTATTTAAAACATAAGCTAAAGATACAAATAAAGCAAGGGCTTCCGTTAATTTAAAGGAATTAACCAATATCTCACGACATTAACTGAAGACAGCCGTGCAACGCTTGTAATATCTTATTAGGATAATATTCAAATTGTGGTAAGGTTTTTCGCGTATCTACGAATTAAATAACATACTTCACTACTGGTTTCAGAGACGGTCTAATGATTTCAGTTCCTGCGTTGCCACATTACTCTTGAGGTGAAATGCTTGCACTTTCATTTATAGACTAAAATAACCTTCTAATCTATGGCATTCATAATTTTCTGCTAGGACTACTAGGGTATCTAATCCTGTTCGTTACCCAAGCCTTCGTCCCTCAACGTCAGTTATTAGATAAAAGGTTGCTTTCGCCGTTACCAGTCGTTAAGGTATCAAAGAATTTCAACTCTACTCCATAAATACTCACCTCCTCATATATAACTCTAGTAAAACCGTATCCTGTTTTGGACTAATTTTACCGTCTAGGTACCCTTTAAACCTACTAAAGATGAATAACACTAGTCTTCTACGTATTACCGCGACTGCTGGCACGTAATTTGGTCAAGACATATAGATAATAATTGTCATAATCAATATATTATCTAGAACTTTATTCGATAAAATCGATATATACTTGTCCATCTGAATAAATTCAGTTAATTTTTATATTATATGTAACTATAACATACTAAACAGTAAATTAATAAATTAAAATTAATTTATTAAACCAAATATATTAGCCTAAGCTATACATTCCCCCAAGTTGCTGGTTCAGCCGTTAGGCCATTGACCAATATTCCCCACTGCTGTACTATACGTATTGGGGTTTTTTCAGACCCAATGTGATCGATCGACCTCTCAGCCTCGACTACGGAATTTTGGGCTAGTTAAGCCATTACCTTAACTACTACCTATCCGAAATATTTATTGTCCTCTTAAAGCGGAATTATTATTTCCTTTACTACTATAAGGTATTTATTTGCCTTACTTTAAGGCAGCCAAAATATCATTTACTCACCTGTACACCACTTCTAAAAAAATAAGACTTTATTTACTTATTAATTTAGACGTACGATTAGCATGTGTCAAGCACTTGAATAGCGTTCATTCAGAGCCATCATCAAACTCAAATAATATACAATGGTATAGAGTTTTTAGTATTATCTATACCATTACTAATATATGTTATAATTTTTATTTTTTCGTTTTATATATTTGGATAATTTTAAGCCGGGTCCTGTAATAGTTATTAGTCTATAATAAGGCTTAACAATAAGCGTGTGTTTTCATAAATCTTCTTGTACTGTATAAATTTTATACATTTAGCTATAATATTTACTATAGTAAGATTATTTAAATTTTCTCTTAAATACTTTTAGTTTTTACTTTACACTCTTTGTTTAAATGTTAAAATTTTATAAGCGCCGGACTTTCCTATACTATAAATTAATATAGTACATATACTATTACTAACACAAATATATAATTAAAAAAAATTTTTTTTTATATTAAATCTTAAAAGTTTCCATTTATTTTTTAATAAAACTTATAAAAAAAATTCACCTTTATATTAAACTTACAAACATAAGAAGTTTAATATTATTTTATGTCTAGGTGTTCTATATATCTTTAATTCTATTTATTTATATATCATAATTAAAAGTTTAAATAATAATATATAATATACCTACTATTAAGGATTTAAACTATCTAAATTATTTTTTTTAATATTAGTGTAAATCTAAAGCATCTTTAATATAACTACTAGTTAATACTACAAATAATTGAGCTTGTATAAAAGCAATACCTAATTCTAAACCAGAGAATGCTATAATAAAAGCTAAAGGTACTAAACCTAAAAAGAAAAATATAAATCCAGATGTCATAATATTGTAAGTGAAACCTGCTAAAATATTTAATAACATATGACCACTCAAAATATTAGCACCTAATCTTAAACCTAAAGAAACATTTCTAGATAAATAAGAAATAAATTCAATCAAAACTAATAAAGGTAATAAAGCTAAAGGACAACCGGCCGGTACTAATAATGAAAAAAATTCTAGACCGTGTTTTTGGAATCCTAAAATAGTAGCACCTAAAACTACAGTAAAACTTAAAGCAAATGTAAATATGAAGTGGCTAGTTGATGCAAAACTATATGGTATCATACCTATTAAATTATTTATTAAAATAAAAATAAATAAAGTATAAAGAAAAGGGAAATATATTTGCCATTTTCCTGCATTTATTTGATTAGTAACTATACTATGTATAGTTGCATATAAAGATTCTTGACTTATAGATCAATTATTACTTACCAACTTATTAAAATTAGTAGCTAATACATTTAATGACAAGATTAAAAAAGTAGCTATAGTTAAATATAATCCTATGTTTGTTAATGATAGATGTAAATTACCTAATATAGGGGCATTTAAACTTAATAAATCTCTTATTTCAAATTGATCTAATGGACTTGGTATATCTGTGTATGTAAAATTAGACATTGTCTTATTGGTTTTTATATTTTTATTAAAATAACGAATGAAGTAATAAAGTGGAGGAAGATATAATAGACTAAATAAAAACTTTTAAATGCAAAATATTATTTATAATTTGCTTATAAATACACGAGATGTAAATAAACGTACAAATCTTGGTAATATGTATTTTGAAAATACATATATCATTACTACTAGTAATATAAATGCAAATGTTACTTGGTTTACAAAATAAAAGGGTACTAATTGTGGCATTTTTTTTTAATTTTTTTTTTTAATTTTATAATAAAATTTTTACTTATTATTCATACATTGTTATTTTATTAAAAATAGAAATTATATAGGTTTAACTCAAATGCATATGACAAAAATATGAAGGAATCGAACCTTTTCTTTTTTTTTATAAAAAGTGTAAAATAACCATTTACAGCATATTTTTTTGTTTAATTATAATTATATAATTAAATTATGTAATTATATATTACTATAATGAATTTAGGTATTATTATTAAATAAATTTATGTTTACTGATCTTCTAATCAAGACAAAAATTTTTCAATAGATACTGCTTCAATCACTATAGGCATAGAACTATGTAAAATACCACATATTTCTGAACATTGTCCATAAAATGTACCTTCTCTATTAATAAGAACAGATACTTGATTTAATCTACCTGGGTAGGCATCACATTTAATACCTAAAGCAGGGCAAGCGAAAGAATGTATAACATCAGCTGCTGTAACAATAAATCTAACGTGTGTTAATTCGGGAAGTATAACTCTATTATCAACCTCTAACATTCTTAAGGCACCCTCTTCTAAATCAGATTCTGGTACTATGTATGAATCAAACTCTATAAATTCTTCATCTGCATTTAAGAAATCAGGATATTGATAACTTCAATATCATTGGTGACCCTCAGCTAAGACAGACATAGCGGGATCACTAACTTCATCCATTAAATATAATAATTTAAAGGATGGGAAAGCGATTAAAATTAAAATTAAAGCCGGGGTAATTGTTCATATTAATTCTATTAATGTACCATGATTTAAATATTTATGAGATATAGGTGACTTAACATTAATGTAATTTCTAACTATAGATATCATTATTCAACCTACACCAAATAATATTATAACTAAATAGAACATAATATTATCATGCAATTCAACCAATCCTTCCATTTGTGGAGTTGCACTATCTTGAAAATAAAGACCTCAAGGTCTAGGAGTATCACAATTATTAAAGAGGCTTAAATTAAACAAATTAAACATAAAAAAATTTTTTTATCTATTTTTAAATTAGTATTGTAATATCTTAACATTTAAGATTAATATAATTATATAAAAAATAGAAGCCGGTGAACAGTTTATAAAATAATAAGTATAGTATATTGAACTATATAATAAAAAAAGTGCATGCTTACGGAGTAAAATCAAGAAAAACATTATTTTTTTTTCTTACTTACTAATTTTATAGTTAAATAAAGTAGGTTTATGCGAAGCAAGAGATGATATAAAGTTTAGTAAATTTGAATTATTATTTTTTAAAGTAATCATTTGTCTACTATCAATTTTTAAAGCATTTTTACCTAATTCGAAAGCAAATCCTAATGTCAAGGCTAAGAAGAATATTAGCATTATAACTAAACCATATATACCGTTTGCATAGGCACTAACAACATAAGGATAAACTAAAAGAATTTCTAAATCAAATAGTAAAAAAAGAAGTGCAAAAATAAAAAAAGAAATACTAAATTGTGTTCTATTTTGACCTAAGAAAGAATGAAAACCACATTCAAATGCACTATCCTTTTCTTGGTAAGGGTTATGCGGGGCAAAAATTAAATTAACAGCTAGCAAGATAATAGCTAATAATGGTATAAAAACAAAGAAAAAAGTAGTGCTAGTCATTTAAGGATTAAACAATAATAATGCTAGTATATTAGCTAAATTTAATCATTCTCCAGGTACAAATATAAATAATAGTATTATTAATGTTAATGAAGATATAGTTATAGTTAAAGAGCTAGACAAAGTAATGTTATCTAACTTAAATGTTAGTTTTTTAAATAAATTATTATTTTTGTGCGAAGCAAGAATATTACCATGAAAAATTATATCTTTAAATGCACGATTTACTTTGTATATAGGTTCATAAAAGAAAACTTCTTTTATAATATTTAAATAATAAACCGCACTAATTACACTCGTTAATATTGCAACTAAAGTAAGGAAAACGTAACCACTATCAAGAGCAGCACTTAAAACCATCTGTTTAGCAAAAAATCCTACCAGAGGTGGTATACCTACAAAAGAAAATATAGTTATTGTTAAACTTAAAGCTAAAAAAGGATTTATGTAAAAATATCCTTTCATTTGACTAATTAACTGTATAGGTGAATTTTTTTTATCCAGTAATTGTTTATATTCTTCACTTTTATTTACAAAGTAATAAAGGGAATAACCAATACTAATTAATATAATAAAAGCATTTAAGTTACTAATAGAATATTGCATTAAATAAAATATAAAAGCTTGAATAGATTCTATACTGTTAATACTTAAAGCCAATAATATAAAACCTACATGTGATATAGTACTATATGCAAATAATCTTTTTATTCTAAATTGAGTTAAACCTACTATTGTACCTATTATTAATGAAAATAATGAACTAACCAGTAAACTTGATGTTCAACTAAATTGAAATGCAAATAAGGAATTACTTGTATAATGTACCAGTTCTAATAAAAATATAAATATAGAAATCTTTGCTACTATAGCCACAAATGTCGTTACAATTGTAGGAATAGCATCATAAACATCCGGTGATCAGAAATGGAAAGGGGCTGCGCTAACTTTAAATAAAAAACCTACGCTTAGTATAAGTAATGAAAAATTTATATAGTATGACTTATATCAATATAAAATATTTGTAGTGCTACTTTCCTTTAAAAATGAATCAGCGTTACCTATATCACTTAAACTTGTTATAACATACACACCATCTAAATTAGTAGTACCTGAATTAGCATATAATAAACTTGTACCTAGAAGTATAAAACAAGAACTTAAACCTCCTAATAAGAAATAAGTTAGTCCACCACTAGTTGCTAATTCTGAGTTTCTATATAATGTACTAAGCAAATATAATCCATAACTTTGTAGCTCTATTGATAAAAATATAGAAACCAAATCACTAGTTGATACTAAAAATAAGGCTCCACTTATAATAAATAATACAATTAAAGGGTACTCAATTATCTTAAATTGCTCTACCATTTTATCTATAATTTTAGTTCTATAATAACTAAAATTATATAAAAATAATTTGCTTATTGAAGAATAATCAGCTACTCACACTTTTCGGGGATAAAACCCTGTTAATTGCAATATAATTGCGCTAACAAAAAAAATAAATATTTGAAATATCTGTGTTGTACTAGTAGCATGGAATAAACCACCATATAGACCAATACCTCTATCCAAATACGTGAAATATAAACTAGTTATAGCCATTAAAGCTGAATAAAGTAGAACTATTATAGCTACTCTACTAAACAGTATAGATTTATCTCGTCTTAAAGTAACGGCATTAGATAATAATAAAAATAATATTGAAAAAATAATCATATAAAGAATAAAAGACTCGAACTTTTATACTACTTTTGTTATTAAGATTATCTTTAACAAAAAGATTGCTTTACCATTAAGCTAGTTCTTTTACATAAATTTAATTACTCTGCGCAAGCGTCTGCTTTGCTTCAGCAAGTAAGAAAAACTATAGATAAAATGGGAGAGCAATTTAAGATAATTGACTACCCCTTTAATTATACTATTGTCAATAGAGCTACAAAGTTATGGATTATATTTGCTTAGTGCATTATATAGGCATTAGTAATTACTTAAAGGTTAAAAATTTAGTTGGATATTAAATACATCCATCAAATATAAAAAATAAAGTATATGGCTATATATTAACTTATATTACTATATATAAGGAATGACACTGAATAGTGTAAACCATCTAAAATTGGAGCAGGATAAATACCTAATATTACTGTTAACATTACTAACGTAAGTAAAATAAAAAATTCACGTTGATTAATATCACTTAAGCTAGCTTCGAAAAATTTACTAAAGGATCCTCCAAAAACTATTCTATTAAACATGTAAATAGTATATGCAGCAGAAAATACGATAGAAGAACTAGCAAAAATACCCAATAATGGTAATCTTTCAAATACACCATAAAGCGACATGAATTCACCTACAAAATTTAAAGTAAGAGGAGCACCACAATTACCTAAACATAAGATAAAGAATAATATAGAAAATAAAGGCATCATTTGAGCTATACCTTTATAAAAACTAATTAATCTAGTACCCGATCTATCGTATAATACACCTCCGGCACATATAAATAAACCACTTGAAACGAATCCATGAGCTAATCCTAAAGCTATACCACCTTCTATTCCTTGTATTGTATTACTGAATACACCTATAAGATATACAGCTGCGTGTGACACAGAACTATATGCTATTAGTTCTTTAACATCTATAGTTCTCAAAGTACTTAAACTAGCATATATTATAGTTATAACACCTATAAGATAAATAACATAAGTATAATCTAAAGAAGCTTTTGGTAATAGAACTAATATAAGCCTAAATATACCATATAAACTTAATTTTAAAACTATAGCAGCTAAAATAATACTACCACCTAAAGGTGACTCAACGTGAGCTTTTAATAATCAAGTATTTAAGAATATAGTAGGTGTTTTAACAGCGAATGCTATAAATATTCCATAAAATAAAAATAATTGTGTAGAATAGTTAAAATTAGTTTTATATAAAGCATCAAAATCTGTAGTTCCCATTATTGAGGACATTGTTAATATAGATAACAATAAAAATAATGATCCTAGTAATGTATATAAAAATAAGTAAAAACTAGCTCTTACTTTATTACTTGACCCAAATAAACCTATTAATATAAATAATGGGGGTAAGATACTTTCGAAAAAAATGTAAAATAATAATATGTCTAGTACTAAAAAGACAGCTAATAATAAAGTTTCTAGTAATAAAATTATTACTACATATGACCTCACGTTTTGGTTAATTGATGTTCAATTACTTAATAAGGCAATAGGGCTTATCATAGTTGTTAATAAAACAAAATATATAGATAATCCGTCTAAACCTAAATAAAAATCAAAATAACCTATTTCATGGTATTCTTGAACAAATTGAAATTGATTACTACTAAAATCAAACATTATAAATATTAATAAAGAAATAAAGAAATTAACTATTGATGTACTTAAAGCAATTATTTTAATACGCTTAATATTTAAATTATTTAACTCGTATGATATAACTGTAGATATACTAAATACACCTAATAAAGGGATTAATAATAAAAATGTAAGTAACATGAAAAAAAAAGTATAAAATTAACTAATTTCCCTTTAGATTAAAAAATATATATATTTAATCTTTATTTATATTTTACATAACTGTAATATAAACCGATATCTAAATTAAAACCAATAATACTGATATAATTTATTCTTATATAAGACTCGAACTTAAATCTAAATATTCTGCTTTACCTTAAAGCTAATAAGAATTTTATTTTCTTTGCTCTTTTCTTTTTTTTTCAATAAAAAAAAAGAAAAAGAAGTAAGGCAAGATAAAAAAAAATAAATATTTTTTATTTAAAAATATTCTTTAAAGTTAAAAAATTTTTTTTTTCAACTTTAAATAGTAATAGCATGATTTATGCTAACTTTACAAGTACTAGCTTAGAGTACGACCGTCACAGCTCTTGCTTCGCATCCAGTTGCACAGACAATTAAAAATTTTATTTCTTATAATACAACTTATGATTGGTTTAAACTAGTTTTATTACTAAGATCAATTAAACTATTTTCTATCAAACTAACAATAGGTACTATTATTAAGAAATGACTAAAATAAATTACTGTACTTATTTGTCCAAATTCTATAAATGGTGATTCTACGTGTTTAGCACCTAAAATCATTAAGATTAAAAAGTTAGCCACAAATATATAGAAAGCTATTTTACTTAAAGGTCTAAATTGTATACCCCTACTTCTACTTAAATCAGTGAATGGCATAGCTAATATTATTAAAATAGCACTAAGCATAGCAATAACACCTAATAATTTGTTAGGTATAGATCTTAATATAGCATAGAAAGGTAAAAGATATCATTCAGGAACTATAGCAGGAGGAGTTTGCATAGGATTAGCCATAACATAGTTTTCACTATCACCTAATGCATTAGGCATAAAGAATACAAATACACTTAAGATAATTATAAATATAAATATAGTAATTAAATCTTTGAAAAGGTAATAGGGAGCAAAAGGTAATCTATCGTAGTTACCTGAAACACCTAAAGGATTACCCGACCCTGCACTATCGTGAAGTGCAATTAAATGCATTAAAACTAGAGCAGCTAATACAAAAGGTAAAACAAAATGTAAAGCAAAAAATCTGTTTAATGTGGCATTGTTTACTGAAAATCCTCCTCAAAGAAATTCTACTATATCTTGTCCTATTCAAGGTATTGCACTCATAAGGTTAGTTATAACTGTGGCACCTCATAATGACATTTGCCCATAAGGAAGCACATAACCCAGGAAGGCTGTAATAATCATTAATAAGAATATAACAGTACCTAATGTTCAAACTAATGTTCTAGGGGATCTATATGATCCATAGTAAAAACCTCTACCCATGTGTAAATATACTAAAAAGAAAAATGCTGAAGCAGTATTACTATGTAAATAACGTATTAATCAACCATTATTTACATCACGCATAATATGTTCTATAGAGTTAAAGGCTTCTAATACACTAGGATTGTAATGCATAGCTAAAGTTACACCTGTAATTATTTGTATAACTAAACAAAAAGCTAATAAAGAACCAAAATTTCATAAATAACTTAAGTTAGATGGTTGTGGTGAATCGATTACGTAAGAATTAACCAATTTTAATAAGGGATGACTTTTAAAAATTCTCATTTTTTTTTTTTATTTAATTTAATTTTTTTTTATAAATGTTTAAAGCAAAAGATTTTAATTAGGATCTATTAGTATAATTTAACTTTAAAGATAGTTATATAATAATGTATATATAAAATATAAAGTAACTATACAGTATTACTTTATTATTTAGCTTATATGTATTTATTAATACAAAAAAGTAATCATAATTTTTTATAAAGTATATTGTTATTATACCACCAAAATACGCAGACTTTATATTATTTCTGCGCAAGCGTCTGCGAAAAAGTAAATAAAAGATATGACGAAAGAATATATCAATAAATAATATAAAGTACGTAAAACTCTTAATGTTTCGTGCTTTGCTTTAGCATCAGCAAGAAATTAAAAGAAAAAGGCGTTTTGCTGTAGGGTAAGAAAGATAGAATAAGAAAGGCAAAAAAGGAAAATATCGTTATTCTATCATAGGTACGCTACCAAAGTATAAAAAAATGATATACCCTATATATGAACACAATATACCTCTGATTAATATTAAGGATATGTATAATAACATAAAACATGCTTATTATGGTGGAATATCAGTGCCAGTTATTAGCCCTATTAAAAGGTCGGATGTCCTTACCCAAGACTCGAACTTGAATTTAATTATTAGGAATAATTTGATTTACCATTAAGCTAATAAGGATATATTATATTAATTAAATAGGTAATTTAAATAATAACTGCTATAAAAGCTAATATTAAAAATAACCCTAACTACTAAAATTATGCTTTATTAATACTCCACTATTTGTTGATGTTAATAATTCAGCACATCTAAATATTATTACGGATAATATACGTACTTAGACTATGTATATTATTGATATACTAGATTATTTAAGTAATTATATACTAATAATATACCTTTTATTCTTATAAACCGATAAAAAAGAGAAAGAGAAAGAGAAAGAGAAAGAGAAAGAGAAAGAGAAAGAGAAAGAGGCGCCTCTTTCTCTTAAAAAAAGGGATGGAAGTCTTAAAGAGGGAGAGTCGAACAGGCCAGGATGGAAGTTTTATACATCTTTGACATGACCCGACATCCGAGATAGTTACACTTTAAAGTGTTTTATTACCTATACCACTTTTTAAAGGTATACTAGACTTTGTATTGTAAATGCTTGTGTAGAAAATACAATTAAATAAAGCCAATATAATTAATAATAATATACTATTATCAAATATAGCTAAGTAAGGAATTAAAATGTAGAAAATAAGACCTATTAATATATACAGAGCATAACTTGTAATTACACCCGTATCTAAACTGGCTATATTTCTACTTAAAGTAATTAAACCTTTTTCTAATCCATAAGGACCTAATAATTCTACACTTCCTTTATCTAAAACTTTCGTAGTTTGTCCACCTAATTCTAAAACAGAACCAGTAATATATTTATTATAAAACATTTCAATTAAGAACCGTTGATTAAAAAATCCAAAGATATTATAACCTAATCTAGTAAACTTGAAATTAAGAACCTTTTTAGGTATAAACTCTGAAAGAACTACAGCTATAATACTAAGAGATACTGTAAAAAATAAAGGTAATAGTTTAAACAAAGTAGGTACGGCAAATTCAGTGTCTAACATTATTTCATGTGTAGGATGAATAAATATACTATTATCTGAAAAAAAACCAGAACCTAATCCTATAAAAATATCTTTAGTTATATAACCAAAAAAAATAGAGAATATAGCTAATATAATTAAAGGTAAACTAATATATATATCTCCTTCATGAGCATGTTTATAATTAACAACAGGTCCGTTAGGATTGGTTAAAAAAGTTAAATATAGAACTTTTACAGAGTATAGAGTAGTAAACATTGCCCCTATAGTAGCTATAAAGTAAACAACTGTTCCACTAAAATAAAATTGTCCATAAGCAGATTCTAAAATAAAATCTTTACTATAAAATCCAGTCATAAAGGGAAAGGCCACTAAACTAAGACTTGCTATTAACATAACAGAATAAGTTAAAGGTAAAAATGGTCTTAATCCACCATATTTTCTAAAATCTTGATTGTCAGCAACAGCATGAATCACGGCACCAGCACCTAAAAATAATAATCCTTTATAAAAAGCATGATTAACCAAGTGAAATAAGGCTATGTTATATGAAGAAAGACCTACTGCTATTACCATCATACCTAATTGGCTCATAGTAGAATAAGCAATAACTTTTTTAATATCTTGTTGGAATAAACCAATAAGGCTACTAAATACAGTAGTTATAGCCCCTAATCATAAACATAATATTAACACAGTTGAACTGTATTCTATTAAAGGACTCGAACGCATTAGTAAATATACACCTGCTGTAACCATAGTAGCAGCGTGTATAAGAGCACTAACTGGTGTAGGCAAAAATGTTGATTTCCATTATATATACTAAATTTGTATACGAATACTATAGAAATACTCAATAACTTACGTTATTGTTCGGACTATATCTTCAATTACACTATTTATTGATAAATTTAATTAGAGATTTTATTTTTTCTGCGCAAGCGTCTCCTTTTAAATTAAGATGTTCTTTATTAATAACTACTTGGTGAACTTTTAATCATTTTATGTAAGATATATGTTTCTTAGTTTTTAATGGAAAATTATTAATATAATTAATTATTGTAGATAACTTAGTTGAATTAACTGTAGTATTATATCCATTATAACTTTTTAAATATGTCACATAACCATTCAATAATTTAGCTAAAAATTCACTGAATTCTTTATCATCTTTCTGAGATATTATATATCTTACTGTAACAATATATTTATTAGTTTTTTTATTTAAACTAGCAGAACTAGTAAAACATCCTTCAGCATCTGTAAATCCAGATAATCAAGCATTATCTAAATTAACTTTTTTTTTACAATCAATAAAATCTATATTAGTTTTATATTTTTAATTAAAAGCTTGTAAAAATGATTTGAATTGTATTTTTTTAGCTTTAGTTATAAGGTTACCATTAAATATATTAACTATATTTAATAAGTTTTCTTTATCTCTAACTCTAAACTGATGAGTCTTATTTATAATACTTTGTACAGAGACGGAACCAAATCCTAATTCTTTTTTAACATAAAATAATACTTGGGCATCTCTACTAGATTGAGTTAATTTAAATACTAAATAACCTCTTTTATCTATACCAAATTTTCCATCTCCTTCTGCAAAACCTATAAGTCATCATTTAAATTTATCATTTAGTGTAATTGCTCCACGTGTAGTCTCTGAGGATCCCAAATTTATTTGGTTTCCTGCGGATTGTCCAATATTAAAGATTTTTCCAATGTTTACAAAGTAAAGGGTGGACTTTAATATTAACGGATGTTCCCGCATATAGTGAAGTTTAAGGAAAGCCCTTATCACCAAACCTTCCATAGCCATAGGTAATCAAACATGCAATCCTACTTGAGAACTTTTAGCCATAGCTCCAATTAATAAACAAATACCTATAATCGTAACAATATTTTCATTAACAAAAGGTGCTAAAGAGAAAACTGTACTATAATCAACATTACCTAATGATCATAGTATAGCAAACATACCAATAGTTAAAAAACAATCACCCACTCTGTTTGTCAGGAAAGCAGACATAGAACTTTGATTTGCAGCTATTCTAGTAAATCAGAAACTTACTAAAAGATACGAACAAACTCCGACACCTTCTCATCCTACAAACATTAATAAAAAATTATTAGCTGTAACAAGTATTATCATCATAAATGTAAATAAACTTAAATAACTAAAAAATCTCTGATTATGTGGGTCATGGCTCATATATACTATAGAGTATATATGAACTAATGAACTAACTATTAAAACGGGTATCAACATAGACACTGTTAAACTATCGAAATGAAAACCTCATAAGACATTTAATGACTCACTATCTATTCACCTGAAAAGGTATACAGACACTGGTATATTATTTAAACCTACTTCAATAAAAGCAATTATTGCTAATAAAGTTGTTACAATTACACTTGTACATGTAATTAATTGTGCTCCGCTAACTCCGATTTTTCTACCAAAAAAACCGGCAACTATTGATCCTAATAAAGGTAAAGTAATTATAGCTAGATACATTATTTATATTCTATTGCGATGCTTCCTCTTCGTTTTCCCCCTTTACCTTAGAAATAAAATTTATTTCCTTAGGTTTGCTAGGGTATTACCATAACTTTTAGGTTATGCCTGACTATATCTTAAACAAATAATTATATCCATTACTTATTTCTTGCGCAGAAAAAAAAAAAGAAGAGCTGTATATAACTATTCACCAACCTACATTTAGTCGATGAACTGCACACCAATATTTTAATATTAGGTGATTGGCTGCGGATTATCTATTTCATTTCTTCATACAAATCGTTTTTACCATACAACGAGTCATTACCTGTTCCATTAATTACATTACTGTATTAACTTGGTAGATTTGTCTTTAAGACTTTCCCGCAATTTGAAGGTTTTGCTATACCTTGGAGTAGCTACTTCGAAAGAACCAAAGCACGAAAGTATAACTAGGCTGAGGTTCACTCTACCTTTTTTGATCTAATTTCTCTGTGCCGTTTACCACATTTTGACTATTTATAGCCTTATTCTAATATAATGACGTAATTCTTTTTTTTTCAATTCTAATACTTCCTTTAAACCTAGCCTATATTCATTCAAGTGTTATTTATTCTTCGTGCTTTGCTTTGCATACGGAGTAAAAGCAAGAATATTGTAACTACAAAAGAACTCTCAGCGTGCTTCGTAAGAAAAGCCCAGTAATGAATCAAGGATCAATTAAATAATTTTCTGGTTTATTTGTATGGTTATTATTAGCAATTGTAGAATAACATCTTGCTATTTTATTAAAGCTAACCTTATTTATATTTTTTGAATAACTAGTATGGCCAAAGGATAGACAAGGTAAAATTAGAGAAAAGTTTAATCTATAAAAAGCAACTAGAATACCTAAACCAATTGCTGATTCTGCACCAGCTATAGCTATTATATAAATAGCATATGTTTGGCCTAATATATCATCAAAGCTAAGTGAACTTATCAATATTAAGAATGTAATAGCTAATAGCATTATTTCTATAGAAATAAGCATTAATATTATATTTTTTCTATTCAATACGAAACCTAAAATTCCGATTAAAAATATTATTAAGGATAAATTCATTGTATATTTTTTTTTTATTTAATTATTTTTTTTTTTATTATTAATAAAGATATAGTAATAAATTTAAAGTTTACCTACTTAATTTAAACTAAAATATAACAATAAATAATTATTATCATATAAGTTAAAATAAATACACCAAACCTAAAAACACTTTTTTTTATTATAATAAAAAAAAAATAAGCATTTCTACCTAACTTTAAATTTATTAATATCATGCGTAAAAAAAAGTAAAGCAGTAAATAATATAATAAATACAGGCAATAAAAGTACTATTAGTCACATATATTAACTGTATTCATAGTTATTTACTACCTATTCAACCTTTAACACCATAAGCTCCGTTACGGTTTTTTGAGCTTATTATAGAATATTCTACATTAGATTTACGATCACCTCTTAACATTATAGCAGATAATCCTTTAAAAGATGAATCTACGTTTTTTAAACCTCCTTTTCATCTCATTTTAAACACAGATCTAGACGCAGTAAATCTTCTTGTTAATCTACCTTTAGCTTCTACTCTAATACCTGCCAATTTAATATGTTTTAACGACCTAATTATATACTCATATAATGAAACAGGACTTTTTATAGTAGATAATCTTTTTTTCTTGCTATGCACGTCCATTTTTAAATTTGTTATACTAGAAAAAAAACCCAAAAGTAAATTATTTAAAGGATCTACATTAATATTATTACTAAACATAGAACTAATATATGTGTTTCTTATTTTATTAATTAAATATTCATCCCTATTACTTGTATTTTGTCTTTCAGTCATTCTACTTACATTAGGTAAATTAACTTTATTTAAAGATCATCTTAAAACTCTAAATAAGTTATTATCTCTATTTCTTAATTTTAAAGCTACAATTTGAGTATAAATATCACTATTTAAATGCATTCTATTAAGATTAACTATATTAAGCTCTACATTTTTATTATATATATTCTCTAATAAGAATAAAAGTTTTGATGCAAAAGGTGTTTTAAACTTAACTGTATTTATCATAAGTAAATATACAAATCTATAAAAATTTTTTAAATAATTATTCTTAGCCATATTCATATACAAATCAAAATCATTGAAAACTTTTCTAATTTTAAGTACTTGTTGTTTAAATTTTAGTAGTTCTTGCTGATGCAAAAGCAAAGCACGAGGGTTATTCTTTTCTGCTAATTCTAATAAGGGATCAATAAAATTTTTATAAGTAGTATCATCCTTAATATTAAAAAAATCTCTAAGAAAAATAATTTCAATTTTATCTTTAAATTTAAGTTCGTTATAATTTAAATTATCAATAGCAGTAATAGTATCTTTATCTATACTGTTAAGTAAAGTTTTAATTGCATTATCATCGGAAATACTATTTAAACTAATCATTTTTAATTTTATAAGATTTAAAAAAATTTTTCCTTCTTCTTTACCTCCATATTTCATTTCAAATTTCTTTTCTAGTTCTTTGTCTTCCTTTTCTTGATTCTTTAGCTTTTTAACACCAATTAATTTAATATATCATTTTCAAAATAATTTAAAACAAACTTTTTTTTGTAATAAAGAATGATTAGGTAATGAGGGTTTATTATGTAAATTTAAATATTCATATATTGTAAAAGGTCTGTTGTATGTGATAATATTTTGCCTATTTTTATTAATATTAACTTCTTTTTTTAATTCTTTATTAGGGTAAAATAAAGATTTAGCTTCTTTTCTGACCAAACTTTTCAAATATAATCGTTCTGCGTTATAGATATAACTTGTTATTATTACTTTATCATTAACATGTTTTAATTCTCCTTTTCCCACGAAAACTTTATTAGCTGATAATTTACGGTATCTATTTGCTATACGTTTAGTTTTTAATATTTGATTATTTACAAAAAAATTAAAATAACTTTTTAATAATTTCGTCACAGTTTTATCTGCGCTAGGTAATAATTTAACATAATTTTTATTATACGAATATACGCTATTATATCATTCTTGAGCAGCAGGAGTAAAATGTCTCATTTTTCCTGAATCATTTTGTATATAACTTATATTTTTTATCGGAGATTTCTTTTTCTTAAATATAAAAGGCTCTACTGTTTCACTAGTCTTAGGCAATATTGCAAGTTTGTGATCTAAATTTTTAATATTATATGATGATTTAAATTCATCCAAATTTAGTTTAGGACTTTGTAAATTATTTTTTTTTAACATATTTTTAATATAATTAAGGCTTAGTAAGCTTAATTTTCTTGCCTTACTTCTTTTTCTTCTTTTTTTTTCAAGAAAAAAAAAGAAAAGAGCAGAGCATGAATTAAGTCTATTTCATTAATAAAGTATAATATTAATTATTACATAAAAATAAATTATGTAAAAACATAAAATTATTGTATAATTAGGGCAACATGAGACGTATAAATAGTAAAATAATAATTATTGCTTCGCACAAAAATAATATAAATATAAAGGCTGGCTATTATTATTAATTTGCGTGCCTTACTCCGTAAGCAAGAGTTTTATAAAATGTTTATCATTACTAACGTATCTTATTATACATACTTTTCTTTGCTCTTTTCTTTTTTTTTAAATAAAAAAAAAAAAGAAAAAGAAGTAAGAAGGCCAGAGAAAAATATGTTTATAATAAATAAATATTACTAGGTATTATTTCAAAACTATATAATAAACAAGGTACTAAAATAACAAAAGCAATTACTATAGGTAATAATATAGTTCAACAGAAAGACATTAATTGATCAAAACGTATTCTAGGAAATGAAGCTCTAGCTCATATAAAAATAAATATCATTATACATGATTTTAAACCTAAAGTTAATCCATATAATAATCCTTCTATTAAAGAACTTGCTTCGCACGAGAATAAACTTTCATTCTGTAAATTATTTATAAAATATTCAAAATTAATATATTTCATTAAAAAAAACAAAGAAGGTATATAATCGTATAAATAACCACCTAAAAATAAAATGCTTGTTAATATACATATTAAAACTATACTAGCATACTCAGCTAAGAAAAAGAATACGAAAATAACTGCCGCATGCTCTGTCATAAAACCACTAACAAGCTCTGACTCTGCCTCAGCTAAATCAAAAGGAGCTCTATTAGTTTCCGCTATAGATCCTATAAAGAATATAATAAATACAGGGAATAAAGGTACTATGAATCATATAGCTCTCTGAGCTTCTATATTAACAGTTAGATTTAAACTACCTGTTAACATTACAACAAGTAATATAGCAGAACTTAATATCAATTCATAACTTATTAATTGTGCAGTACTTCTAAGTGAACCAAGAAAAGCATACTTACTATTAGCACTTCAACCTGCTAATAATATACCATATGTAGCCAAAGAAGAAACAGCTAACATATAAAGAATACCTAAATTAAAATCACTTAAAGCTAAACCGGGTCCAAACGGTATAACAAGATAACCTAACAACGCGAATATTAAAGTAATAATTGGACCAAGAAAGAATAAAACTAAATTAGCTTGCGTAGGTGAGACGTATTCTTTTAACAGAAGTTTTAAGGCATCAGCAAACGCTTGTAAAAGACCATAATATCCTACAATATTAGGACCTAATCTTCTTTGCATACTAGCCATTGTTTTCCTTTCAGCTACAGTAACATAAGCTACTGTTAGTAAAACGGGAACAGTGACTAATAAAACTTCTATTATAGAAATTAAAGTAGGTAAATATCACATTTTTTTTTTCCTTATATATGAATTCAATAAAAACAATAATTAGAAAAGTTTTTATTAAATCATAGGTTAAAAATAACTTTTGTAGCCAAATTAGTAAGACATTTACTTATCTTTTCTAGTAAAACTAAAAAAAGTTAAAAAATAATTTTAAGTTATTTATTATTTATCTCATATATATACTGTAGGATATATTATTGACGTAATTATTAACATAATTATCACAATATTTTCCCTTTTTTATTTTATATACCAAAAGAAATTCTTATCCAAGACTCGAACTTAGATCTAGATATTAGAAGTATCCTGCTCTACCATTGAGCTAATAAGAGTTGTTTTTTTTTATGCGCAAGCGTCTGCTTTGCTTTGCTTTGCTCTTTTCTTTCTTTTTCAATAAAAAAAAAGAAAGGAGTAAGGCAAGAAATTTATTTTAATATTACAATATATTAAACTTTCTTGAAAAAAAAAGTAATAAAAGGCAGTGGATAGTTTACACTAAAAATTATAATATAATTATAAAAAAGAATTATACAATATTTTTTTTTTGTATCGCACCCCATTATTTACTATTCATACAAGTTGGCATTATTATAAATACATTTATTTATAAAAAAAATGATATTCTTATCCAAGACTCGAACTTAGATCTAGATATCTGCAATATCCTGCTTTACCATTAAGCTAATAAGAATTTTTTTTTATTTTCTCTTTTTTTTTTTTTTCAAAAAAAAAAAAAAAAGAAAAAGGAGTAAGGCAAGAGAAAAAAAAAAGAATATTAATTAGATATATGTCATAACACTTTGCAATGGTAAACTTACAAATGCGTGTGGTTTTGGTGGACTTGTTAATGCTCATTCTAAACTATTATAACTTCTATTAAGTATTGTTTGTAAAGTATCACTATAGAACTGTGGTGTTAGTCATGGATATCTATTTGTAGCTTTACCTTCAACTAATTGAACGTACACTATATATAAGAATAATCATGTAGCCACAACACTTATAATACTACCAAAACTACTAATTAAATTTCAACCTGCAAATGCATCGGGGTAGTCACTAATTCTTCTCGGCATTCCTTGTAATCCTAGGAAATGTTGTGGGAAGAAAGTAACATTAACCCCAATGAATAATATCCAAAAATGAACTTTACCTAACATTCTATCATAATCTAAACCTAATATTTTAGGAATTCAGAAATATCACGCACTAAATAATGCAAATACTGCTCCCATACTTAAAACGTAATGGAAATGAGCAACGACATAGTAAGTATCATGAAAAGCTATATCAAGTGATGCATTAGCCAAAACAACACCTGATAATCCTCCTATTGTAAACATGAAGACGAAACCTAAAGCAAATAACATTGAAGGTGTTAATTGTAAAGATCCCCCGTAACATGTAGCTAACCAAGAGAATATTTTAATACCTGTAGGTACAGCTATTATTAAAGTAGCGGCTGTGAAATAAGCTCTTGTATCGACATCCAAACCAACAGTATACATGTGATGACTTCATACAACAAACCCTAACACACCTATAGACATCATGGCATAAACCATACCTAAGTATCCAAACACACTCTTGTTAGAGCTAGCTGATATTGTAGTACTTATTATACAGAACCCTGGTATAATTAATATATAGACCTCAGGATGTCCGAAGAATCCAATTCTTCAAGTTTAACTTTATTCAAAATAGAACTCTTTTATTAAACTCAGGTACCGTTAGTATTAATAACTACGGGCTTGTGCAAAACATAAACTAAGTTTATATAATGGAAGAATCCGACTGTACATTAAGCATCGTTTCAGACACCTACCAGTGAACCAGTCTGTAGCGGTCACTCATATAACCGACGGTCTTTAAACAAGATATTTGTTAACCGTTAACACTAGTATCGCTAATGTTTATACTAACTTTTTCTTATATATTAATATAATATATGCAATATACTTATAATATATCTTATAAGTATATATACTTGAGAGTTACAAGTAGTAATAACTAAACATTAACTAAGTCTAGGGTATATTTAAATATTCACTATTTTAGATCTTATATCTTTTTACATCTGTCTTCATAGCTTCATAACTTAAAATTTTTATACGTTAAACCCTGACTTTTTTTCCCTATTTTTTCCTATTTACTATTTATTTCTAAAATACATTGGACTTATTTATCATTCTAGTTCTTTCAATCATAATTAATCTTTTATCCCTGTTTAAATGTTGTTTATTAAGTAAATCTTGATGGATTTGTTTTCATAAGGTGTAAGATAAAGATTTTTTGGTTAATAATGTATATTTGTCATAATAAGAAAATATATTAGAACAAGCTTTGATACCAGCAATACGATATTCATACACATTTTTAACAAAATGGTTAGATACCTTACCTCCTGCAAATATTAAACAAAGATGTTTTAATATAATAATATTACTTTCTCCTTTTTGTGCTATATTATAATTAAAACTAAATCCTTTTTTATTACCAATAGAACATGTAAAACATCCTTCTCCATCAGTAAAACCAGCTAATCAACTGTTATCTAGTGATGGTAGAAGAAAATTTTCAAGAAAAACTACTGGTTCTAATCTTATATTTCCTTTAACAACTCAACTATTAAACCCATTAATAAAATTTTTTAATTGAATTTTTCTAGTAGGCAATATAATATTACCGTTAAAAAGACTAATAATAATTTCTATTTCTCTCTTGCTCTGTGTAACATATCTACTAGTTTTTATTGATTGTGAAATTACTTTACCAAAACCTAAAGTTTCTTGTATATAATACAAAGTATTTATATCACTTGTACTTTGCACAACAACAAAAGCTAGATCACCTCTGTTATTTATGATAAAAGATCCCTCACCCTCAGTAAATCCAACAAATCAACTTAAAAAATTGGATGATGGAGATATAATTCCAGGCAAATAGGCCTTATGCTTTTCATAAAATACAGAGTAATTAAAATCTAATACTTCTTTTTCTAAGGTTATCTTTGTATTAGTACTATATGTACGAATATCATTATGTATATTCTTGCAGCTTTTTATACTATTAATTCTTATATTTTTATTCATTTTTATATTTTTATTCATTTTTATATTTTTATTCATTTTTATATTTTTATTCATTTTATTCTGTTTTATTTTCTTGCGAAGCAAGAGTTATTTACTAAGTGAGTTATGTACAGTTATATAATGATCTAAATTATTATATAATTCACCAGAAGCATAACCTGAAAAGGATAACCCAACCATTAATGCAATTAAAATTAATCAAATATATATAAAACTCATTTTTTAATTTTATAATCACATTTAAGTAATATTCTAGTTTATTATTGATATTAATACCTAATAGATTAGAGAAATTTAAAGTAATACTATCTTTTAAATAAAATTTAAATAATATTTGTATTATTAATATAATAACTAAACTTAAGCAAATATAATTTAAAGCTTCTATGTCAAATAATAGATTCTCTAGGGGACTAGATGGTGTAGTATTGTCTATTAATTTGTTCAAAAAATTAGTAGTACTAGAACTAGTTGTATTTTTAACATCAGTAGTGATATTATCATGTAAAACTTTCTTTCTATTAATATTACTAATAACTGAGTGACCTATTCCTGTAATCAAACCAGAACCAACTATAATACCTGCTTTTTGTATAGGAGGCATAGAAGATTTAGCTATTCCTTTAGCCACGGCAGTACCTACACCTGCTATAGAAGCACCTAAACCTACTTGACTACCTATAGTATGCATACCTTTTGCTAGTTCTGATGCTGCATCTTTACCTATAGATACTGTAGTATTTATATCCACATCCGTATTTACACCTTTATCCTTATCCGTTACATAACTTATTATATCTACCATGTTAGGTAAATCGTATAATCTATATATAAAATATAAAGGCATACCTATAAGAAAAAGAACTTGTACACATTTTATGAAATTATTTTTAGATAATCTAAAATCATCTAAGTAAAATAAAACAAAACTAGAAGTAAATAAAAATGAATATATAAAAGCTGAGAATGATGATATAAGTAGTAATAATGGTGCAAAAATATTACTTTGTAAGGGTAAATTACCATAAGTGTTAGGTATAGCAAACACTTTAGTTAATTTTAATGATAAGAGGTCAAAATGTATTTTAGTTGATATAGCATATGCTATATATAAAGAAATAGATAGAAAATAGAAAATCGTTGTTAAGAAAAGATGTTGGTAAAGTATAGGATCACCACCACCTGCAGCTTCAAAGAATGATGTATTAAAGTTTCTATCTGTTAAAACCATTGTAATAGCACCGGCTAATACAGGTAATGATAATAACAATAATACAGCTGTAACAACTACAGCTCATCCAAATAAAGCTAATTTATGTAGTTTTATACCAGGACTTCTCATATTAAGTATAGTTGTTATAAAGTTAATTGCACCTAATAAACTACTTATACCTGATAAATGTAAAGCAAATATGGCAAGATCTACACTAGGTCCACTGTGACTTTGTACTCCACTTAATGGAGGATAACAATTGTGTTTATAACCTCATTTTAGGGTTTTGATGCTTAAAAACATTAACCAATACTAAAACTATCGTTATACGCAGTATATCTCTATACTGTTCGGACTATACCTTCATCTTAATAATATAAAAACATAGTTAACTATGATTGAGATTGGTTTTTTCGCAAGTTTCTTATAATATCTCTTATATTAGACAATTTAGTAAAGTTACCTTTATCTTTAGTATATGTTCTAGCCCATATTCTATATTCTAAAGATTTTACTCCTTTCATTGTATTTTTAAAGAAATTTATAATATTTTCAATTGCTCTAGAGTTAGTGGTATCTAAGATATAATGATTGTATATTTCTTTATATTTAACTGCAGTTTTGATATGTAATTTAATACCTATTGCTTCTAAAACTATTTTATCTAGTTTTTGCGTTAAACCAAATCCATGTACTATTCTAGTAGGAGTTTTACTAACGAGGTAAAAACTACCTTCCGCTTCAATAAAACCTACTAGTCAACTTTTAGTCATTACGTTATTAATTGAATCTACATTAGTTAAAGGCAATCTTGCACTGTTTCAAGCAGGAGATACATAATCTTTATTAGGTGCACTTTTTTTAATAGCTAAAAGTTTTCTATTTTTCTCTTCTTTAGTTAAAGATTCGTTATTTAAAACAGCTAATGCTTTTTTTAGTTTTATATAATCAAAATATTTTGTCGTTATAAGAGGATATTTATCAAAAATAGGTAACAAAATAGTTTCTATAGCTTCTCTATCTCTAATAAAGTATTGTGCTTTGGTACCATCTTTTGTTATAGAACCTACTTTTAACTCTTTTTTTACATAATTTAAAACTCTTAAATTATATTGAGACTGAGTTAATTTGTAGCCTAGGCTTCATTTAGTAGATGTACCTGTTTCTAGCTGTGAAATATGAAAATTACCGTCTCCGTCTGTAAACCCTACTAACCACTGTTCAAACAAAGCTCTATTCGTGCTTTTTTTATTAAGATGTTCTTCGTTAAGTCTCTGATGATTAGTAAACATTCGTTTGTTGACTAATCAGGCGCATTGTCTCCATGATGCACACATTTTTACATACGTGCTATTTATAATTGAAATTATAAGTAGACATGAGTAGTGTACTACGTGTATAATATTATTTAAGGTAATATATACTAGAAGAGATTCACGCATCGAGAAGAATTTACTTTTTTTTATGTCACCATAAAATAACTCCCTATCATTTTTAAGAGTTCAACCAGTACCTGCTCCATTTTCTATACCACTAGCAAATAAAAATAAAAATAAACTAGGTGGTAATAATCAGAAACTTATATTATTAAGTCTAGGGAATGCCATATCAGGACCTCCTACTAATAAAGGTAATAAAAAATTACCGAAACCCCCTATTAAAGCTGGCATGACCATAAAGAATATCATTAATATTGCATGAGCAGTTATAATACTATTGTATAATTGATTGTCTTCAATGTATTGCACTCCAGGTCCACTCAATTCTAATCTTATTAACACAGAGAAAGCTGTACCTAATAATCCTGAAAATAACGCAAATATAAGGTATAATGTCCCTATATCCTTTGCATTCGATGATAAAAATCACCTCTCGGTTCATAAAGATATATTACCCTTATGAACAGATAAACTAGGCTCCACACCTAAATTGTTTTTTTTATTTATATTTCTCTCATTTAAAATATATGGGGAATTGAGATGGGAAGCAGGCAATACATTTGTCTATTACACTTCGCTTAATTATTTGACTATTTTTGTTTGTAATTACTTAGTTGATATAGCTATATAGTAAAAATTATTTTTCAATGACTATAAATATAACGAGCAATAGGTAGGTTTATTATTTAAAAATTATTTAGGGTAGTTTGGGCTATTAAAAACCTTATTTTTTTTTATAAGTTACTATTATATGATACTATTATATATATATTAACTTTCTTTTATATTGGCATAGCCGGGAGAGAAATTCGAATTCTCAATGTTAACGCATGAAATTAATGTTTTAACCAATTAAACTATCCTGGCTTAAGAAAAAAAAATTAAAATAACTTTTTTGTTCATGATATTTATATTGTAATATATATATATTAGTATGGATCATAAAAAAAAAGTATAAATAATATATAAACACTATTCTTCAGGTTCAATAGGAACGGGTTCCTCCGCTTGTTTTGCTATAACAAAATCCAATGGACTCAGTCTATCTCATGATTTAGATGAGGATGTATTTTTATATTCTTCTCAGTCTTGTTTAGTCCTTTCACGTAGTTTATCATATAAAAAAAAATTTTTTTTATCTTCTAATCGTTTATGTGATGAACTATTTACATATTGTTCTCAACCTTGTTTTGCTTTTTCCCTAACTTATTATATAAATATTTATTTTATTCTCGCAGATATTATTTTGATTCATTTAAAATTGCCTACATCCTTTGACTTTTATCTAATGCACGAGGGATTTTTTTTTATATGTACTTTATATATTATTTTTGCTCAATACTAAGTATATAACCTGCATTAAGGTTAATTAAAAGTTTATCAACATCTATTATATGATGAAACAGTATTTTTATCTATTTTTTAATTTAATATTGTAATATCTTACACTATAAGATCAATATAATTATAAAAAAAAAAATAGAAGTCGGTGGACAGTTTATAAAATAATAGAGATCTTTAAACAAATAAAGGTTAAAAGCATAGTATATATGGTATTATCTATTATACTTCTCGTACTTAATTATACGAATTATTAATATATTATATTATATATATATAAATATAACCTTATGCGTTAGCCACTAAACAATTTAGTAATACAATTAAACAATTAAATAATACAAATAATTGTATTATTTAATTGGATTTAATTTAGTGTACGGTAGGGTGGATACCCTGATTCGAACAGGGAACTTACTGTGCCACATACAGTTGCTCTACCATTGAACTATAACCACCTTCTTTTTTATGTTGGGGTGATTCGAACACCCAATTGTAAATACCAAAAATTTATGACTTACCTATTAGTCTACAACATATATAAAAATAATTATATAAATAAGGTAAATCCGACTTGAACGGACAAGATTAAAAAAATCAAATAGTCCTAAGCTATTCATGTCTACCAGTTCCATCATTACCTTTGAAATATAAATAAATAATTGCTCGAGATAAGATTTGAACTTACAACCTAAACATCTTCAGAGTTCCGCTCTACCAGGTTGAGCTTCTCGAGCTTATTAATATACTTTTTCTTGCCTTACTCCTTTTTCTTTTTTTTTATTGAAAAAAAAAGAAAAGAGCAAAGCACGAAAGACTATCAGAATCTTTTAGGTAATAGTTTATCTTAAAGAATAATATATATAAATTTTATATGGAGACATCAGGACTCGATCCTGAAATAACGATATGAAAAATCGCAGTTTTACCAGTTAAACTATGTCCCCTCTAGTTATAAAAATAATATGATAAAAACTTTAATATTCTGCGCAAGCGTCTGCTTTGCTCTTTTCTTTTTTTTTTTCAAAAAAAAGGCAAGAAAAACTTTAATAATATATCCGAAAAAGGACTTGAACCTTCACGACACTAGTCAACGAAACTTAAGCTCGTCCTGTCTACCAATTTCAGCACTCGGATATTATGCATAAGGCCAGAGTGATTCGAACACTCATCTAAGCTGTCATGAGCAGCTTGCTTTACCAATTAAGCTATAACCTTAATTTTTGTGCGGACAAAGGATTTGCACCTCTATTTACTGGACATGAGCCAGTTATGTTACTATTACATTAATCCGCATATGTATTTTAAATAAGAGTATTTATCTAAATAAACATTATATAGCCCCAACGGGGATCGAACCCATGCATATGATGATGAAAACATCATGTCTTAACCACTTGACTATAAGGCCTTCCTTGTGCGAAGCAAGAAATATAAGCCCAGTGCAAGTATCGCGCTTGCTTCAGCTGGTTACAAAACAGCTGCATTACTTTTATGCTAACCAGTCTAGATATAAAGTATATAAAGTTGTGATATTAATCATATTTAGTTATATATAAATTAGTACTTTATACCTTAAAATATTAAAATTATTACAGCTAAAGCCTATTAATTACATTAAAAAAAAAGTATAATTTTTGATTATCATCTATATTATCATTTTATTATAATGCAAAACTGTAGTGTTCTACTACATATATTTAAGAATATCTTAAGGTAAGTTTCGTGCCTAGATGCTTTCAGCACTTATCTTTAACTAACATAGCGTTCCTGCCGTGCCTATGCTATATATTTACTTAAGTGAAAGTAATATCCCTGTTTTCGTGCTTTACTTTAGCATCAGCAAGAAAAACTATATTAATATTGGGCACATAAACAACAGGTAAACCATAGGTTAATATACCCAGCTCCTTTCGTACGAGGGGGCTAACCTTATTTTATTCTAATTTCCTCTAGAAGATAGAAACCATACTGTCTCACGACGTATTTAACCCAGCTCGTGTAACTTTTTAATCGACGAACAGTCGAACCCTTCATGATTCTTACATTCATGTGGATAAGTTAAGCCGACATCGAGGTGCCAAACTGCGCACCCAATTTGTACTCTCTGGCGCAATTAGCCTGTTATCCCTAGCGTAGCTTTTTCAAAAATCCAAGACCTTTCCTTTCTGCATCTTGTGATCATATGCCCCGCTTACGCGACTGATAGACGTGTAAGTCAAACAGTAAAGCAAGATTAAGCCATTAAACTTGACAAGTATTTATCATAATTATATTATTAGTGTTTTAATTCATCTTATTCGTTTAAATAAACGTACTAATAATATAAATAAAAAACCTTTAAATAAAATAAATTTATTTAAAGTTTTTATTACAACTATTTTCCATATAGTTAAAATCTTACTTAAATATAAATGTTAGTTCTAACTTAATAGATATGTAGCTGAATTAGTTATAGCTTATACTATACCAAATAACATAGTAAAGAAAAAATATACAAGATTTGCATATTTAATTATCCTAATTAAATAAAGATAATTTTACAAAATTAATTTTGGATATTCCCAGGTACTTTTTGTGGGATCTGTGCCCCGCATAAACTGCCTCCTAGCAATTGTTCCTTTTTAAAAGGTTAATATAGACAAAGTCTAACAATATGATAGATTTTACAAAGTTAACTGTTGTTTCAATTGCGAAAGAAATAAAAGAAAATTTTATTTCACCAAAGTTACCTTTAAAAATAACCTACGTCTGCCTTATACACTAAAGTCGTAACCGTATCATATCCAATAATTAGTAACAGTAAAGCTGCATAGGGTCTTCTCGTCTAACTAGAGGTAAACTGTATCTGCACAGTTATTCCAATTTCACTGAGCCAATCATTGAGACAGCTGTTGTATCGTTAAATCATTCATGCAAGA